>RRZT012208124.1_pt1 | contig 10508 bp, 10 predicted proteins | sample 2165551 | NCBI WGS metagenome assembly RRZT01 (sample SAMN10456910, study PRJNA506462) | wastewater metagenome | biome: wastewater; feature: sludge; material: wastewater sludge; isolation source: wastewater sludge with Escherichia coli K12::gfp cells carrying plasmid... | place: USA: Moscow, Idaho...
TAAAACGTGGGTGTTCAAAGTGCCCAAGTACTTGCTTGCTCCTTGTGTTGAACTCGCCTCTGCTCGCGACGATTTCTTCACAAGCTTCGAGTACTGGTCGAAGCTCCGGGGCAGGGCTGTCGCAAAGCCGCGGATAAGTTCTGGCGATCGAGGCATAAAAAAGTTCACTTTTCTTGTTGACTTAGGAATTGCATCGGCTATCCTTCGTTTTAAGGAAAACGTTTACATGGCTGCGGGCCATTTTTGATGTCTTCCTTGTGTAAACGTTTACATGGCTTTGCGCCATTTTTTAAATGGCCGATTGTGTAAATCGTTTACACAGTCCCGTATAGACGACTCAACCTGACGGTTTCACGACAAGAGGAGATTCTGCAATGCAACGAAAACTGGGATATCAGACCAACTGCTGGGGCGCACTGGGTGGTGATGGCGTAGGTGTCACCTCGATCGGACGCCTGGTCTATCGCACCTTTGCCGACATGGCTCGCGCAATCAGCGAGATCGGCGCTGTGGGGTATGACGGGGTCGAGCTGTTCGACGGCAACCTGCTGGATTACGAAGACCGCAAGGCGGACTTCCGCTCTCTGTTGTCGGACGCTGGTGTCGAGCTGGTTGCAACTTACAGCGGCGGCAATTTCATCTTCCCCGATGTGCTGACGGAAGAACTCGAAAAGATCCGGCGTGTCGCGGCGGTCACGGCTGACCTCGGCGGCAAGTACCTGGTGGTAGGCGGCGGCGCCAAGCGCCTGGGCGGCATTCAGGCCGGTGACCCGGACCGTCTCGGCGCAGGGCTGGATGCGGTGGATGACATTGCCCGCAGTTTCGGCCTTGTCGCAACCTATCACCCGCACCTGACCACCATGGCGGAGACGCCCGAACAGGTACGCGACATCTTCAGTCGCACGCGCATCGGCTTCTGCCCGGACACTGCGCACCTCGCGGCCGGTGGCGCAGATGTACCGGCGCTGGTACGCGAGCTTCACACCCGCATTCCCTACATTCATCTGAAGGGCTGGCAGCGCAATCCGTTCGCATTCACCCCGCTCGACACGGGTGACCTGGATCAGTCCGCCATCCTGCGCGTCCTCGACGAGGTGAAATACACCGGCTGGATCACCGTCGAGCTGGATAGCTGGCCCGACCCCAAGGAAGGTGCACAACGCAGTCTGGAATTCCTGCGTCGTCACGCTGCGAACAGTTAAGACAACCTCAACTCAGACGATCACCTGGAGACAATAGATGAACAAGCAACCGAAAAGCCGATTCGTTCTCGCCACGGGCTTCGCCGTCCTGCTGGCCGCGGGCGTCGCGAGCGCGGCGACCGATCCGGTCGCCGCTCTGGCAACACTGGAATCAAACGTGATGAGCCTCGGACCCAACGGCGAGAAGCCGCAACCCGCCAGCTCGGTCTCGCTGTCCGAGGCCGAAATGGCCAAGATCCGCGGCATGAACGCGACTGCGGCGCTGGTATTTCACTACAGCGGCAACGACTGGTCGCAAGCGCAGATCAACGGGCTGAAGGCGCAGTTTTCCAAGATGAACATCAAGGTTGTGGCGGTGACGGATGCCGGCTTCAAGCCCGAAAAGCAGGTTGCCGACCTCGAGACCGTCCTCGCGCAGAAGCCGAACATCATCGTATCGATTCCGACAGATCCGGTTTCCACCGCGTCGGCGTACAAGGCAGCGGCTGCCAAGGGTGTCAAGCTGGTGTTCATGGATAACGTGCCCAAGGGCATGGCCGCAGGCAAGGACTACGTCAGCGTTGTTTCGGCTGACAACTACGGCAACGGTGTGGCGGCTGCGCACCTGATGGCCAAGGCGCTCGGCGCCAAGGGCGGAGACGTGGGTCTGGTGTTCCACGCGGCCGACTTCTTCGTGACCAAGCAGCGTTATGACGGTTTCAAGAAGACCATCAAGGACAACTACCCGAACATCAACATCGTGGCCGAACAGGGTATCGGTGGGCCTGATTTCGCCGGCGACGCCGAAAAGGCTGCCGGCGCGATCCTGACCTCCAAGCGCAGCGTGAAAGGCATCTGGGCAGTCTGGGATGTGCCGGCCGAAGGCGTGATCTCCGCGGCACGCGCTGCCGGTCGTGACGACCTGGTCATCACGACGATCGACCTGGGCCAGAACGTGGCGATCGATATGGCGAAAAACGGCTTCGTGAAGGGTCTGGGGGCGCAACGCCCCTACGATCAGGGGGTAACGGAAGCGCTGCTGGCGGGCTATGCCCTGCTGGGCAAGACCGCCCCAGCCTATGTTGCCCTGCCGGCGCTGGCGGTCACGCGTGACAACCTGCTGGCCTCGTGGAAGACGGTGTACTCGGCCGAAGCCCCGGCAGCGGTCAAGAGCAGCATGAAGTAATCCGACGAATCTCGATGAACCGGGGCGTGAATGGCGCGCCCCAACCTAAAGGAAGACTGATATGAGCAAGAAACTTAACGTCGCCATGATCGGTGGTGGATTCATGGGCAAGGCGCACGCTGCCGCTTACGCAGCCATGCCGATGTTCTTCTGGCCGGCACCGGCGATTCCTGTGCGCAAGGTGGTGGTCGACATCAACGAAAAACTGGCCGAGGACGCCCGCCAGCGCTTCGGCTTCGAGGAAGCCTCCAGCAACTGGCGCGAAGTCATTGCCCGTCCCGACATCGACATCATCGACATCGTGACGCCCAACGACAGCCACCCGGAAATTGCGATTGCCGCCGCCAAGGCGGGCAAGCACATCATCTGCGAAAAGCCGCTGGCCCGCACCGCCGAAGAATCCAAGCAGATGCTCGACGCGGTCAATGCCTCCGGCGTGATCCACATGGTGGCCTTCAACTATCGTCGCACGCCCGCTGTCGCGCTGGCTCGCCGCTTCATCGAACAGGGTCGCATCGGCGAAATCCTGAACTTCCGCGGCACCTACCTGCAGGACTGGAGTGCCGACGAAAATGGTCCGCTCTCCTGGCGCTTCAGCAAGAAGATCGCCGGTTCCGGCGCGGTCGGCGACATCGGCACCCACGTCGTTGACATGGCACGCTACCTGGTTGGCGAAGTGGCTGCGGTCAACGCCCTGACCCGCACCTGGATCAAGACGCGCCCGCTGCAATCCGGCGGCTTCGACAAGCTCGGTGCCTCCCAGAAGGTCAGCGACGCGCCGCGCGGTGAAGTGGATGTCGACGACGAAATGGTCACGCTGCTGCGCTTCCAGTCCGGCGCCATCGGCTCCATCGAAGCCACTCGCAATGCCTGGGGCCGCAACAACTTCCTCACCTTCGAGATCCACGGCACCCGCGGCTCGATTTGCTTCAATTACGAGCGCCGCGATGAACTGCAGGTGATGTTTGCCGACGATCCGGCCGAAGCACGCGGCTTCCGCACCATCTACACCGGCCCGGCACACCCCTACGGCGACGGCCTGTGGCCCATCCCCGGCCTGGGCATCGGCTACACCGAAACCAAGATCGTGGAATGCCATGACCTGTGCAAGGCCATCGTGGAAGGCAAGCAGCCCTCCCCGAACTTCGATGACGGCTGGCGTGTCGAGCTGATCGCCGATGCCGTGCTGGAGTCTGGCGTGTCGGGCAACTGGGTTGAGGTGAAGGCGTGAACACCCACGCCCAAACGGCTGCGCCGCTTGCAGTCAACATGGTCGGCGTGTCGAAGTCGTTCGGCGGTGTCCGGGCGCTCGACAACGTCGATCTGCAAGTGGCGCACGGCTCCATTCATGCCCTGCTCGGCGAGAATGGAGCCGGCAAGTCGACCATCCTGAAAATCCTTCGCGGCGTGCAACCGCCAGACAGCGGGCGCATCGAGATCGATGGCAAGCTGCTCGAGGAATACTCGCCGGAGGCTTCGCGCAGCGCCGGCGTGGCGATGATTTTCCAGGAAATGAGTGTGATTCCAACCCTAACCGTCGCGCAGAACATCTACCTGATCCGCGAATTTCGCGATTCGATGGGGATGATCGACGACGCCCGCGCCGTGTCGGAAGCGGCAAAGTGGTTCGAGCGGCTGGGTGTCGATATCGACCCGAGGCTGCCCGTCTCAGCGTTGAGCGCCGGGCAACGGCAGCTCACCGAGATCGTCAAGGCGACATCCCAGGATGCGCGCGTGCTGATCCTCGACGAGCCGAGCACCGCCTTGTCGGATCACGAAGTCGAGAAGTTGTTCGACTTCCTGGTGCGACTCAAGGCCGAAGGTGTGGCGATCATCTATGTCTCGCACCGGATGGACGAGATCTTCCGCATTGCCGATACGGCGACGGTATTGCGTGATGGCCGCAAGGTCATCACCACGCCGCTGGCGGGAATGAGCATGGAGACGCTGATCGAGCATATCGTCGGACGCCGCTCGCGCGGTTTGTCCGATGTGCAGCGGCATGCCAGTGTGCGCGGCGAAGCCTTGCTCGAATTGCGCGGGGTGTCCGGAGCGCGCAAGCCGGTCAATGTGGATCTGGTGGTGCATCGCGGCGAGGTTGTCGGCGTGGCAGGTCTGCTGGGCAGCGGCCGCAGTGCGCTGGCCCGGCTGGTCAGCGGGGTTGATCCGGCGGTATCCGGAGAGATCCTGGTGAGCGGCAAGCCCGTGAAGATCCGCAATCCCCGCGACGCGATTGCCGCCGGCATCGCCTTGGTGCCGGAAGATCGTCTGCGCCAGGGCGTGGTGCTGCATCAGAGCGTTGCGTCGAACATCTGCCTGCCCTCGCTGGATCGGCTGTCGAAATATTCGTGGATGTCCGGCAGCCGCTCGAAAAAGATGGTGGCAGAGCAGATCACGAATGTACGGATCAAGACTGCTTCGCCCGACGCTGCAGTGAGGACGCTCTCCGGCGGCAATGCGCAGAAGGTGGTTCTGGCCAAGTGGCTCGCGGCGGGGCCGGACCTGCTGATCCTGGACGAACCGACCTCCGGTATCGACATTGGCAGCAAGTCCGAGATCGTCGCACTGATCCGCGAACTGGCCCGCCAGGGCAAGGCGATCCTGCTGATCTCGTCAGAGCTGTCCGAACTGTTGTCTGCAGCCGACCGGGTAGTTGTGATGCATGACGGTCGCGTTGCCCGCAACAGCCCCCGCGAGGATTTCGATCCCGATGAAAGCGCCGGCAATGATCCGGCAGAACGGCTGCAACAGGCCGAAAGAAAACTCCAGCTGGCCCTACAGGAGGCTCGTTTGTCATGAATACCGTAAAAAATCCGCTTCAAGCCCCCGTGACCTCGCCAGGCGGCAAAGCCGACGGCGGTCTGCTCGCACTGTGGCAGCGTCACTGGCGGCAAAACATCATCTACATCGGTTTTGTCGTGATCTTCGTGCTGTTTGCGGTCACGCTGAACGAAAAGGGCTTTCTCGATCCGATCAACCTGCTGAACATCTTCCGCCAGACCGCCGTGATCGCGGTGATGGCCACAGCCATGACCTTCGTGCTTTCCGCCGGCGAAATCGACCTCTCGATCGGCGCCGTGGCGGGCCTCGTGTCGGTGATTACAGCCATGGCGATAGCGGTGGGCGGACCGTTCGCCGGGATCGTGGCTGGCCTGGCGGCGGGTGCGGGGGTAGGACTGGTGAATGGCTGGCTGACGACACGCATCGGCATCCCGTCGTTCCTCACCACCCTGGCCATGATGGGTGTGGCCAAGGGGGCAGCGATGTGGGTAAGCAACACCGGAGCGGTGCCGATTCTCAGCGACGGCTATGTGTTCGCCTTTGGCAGCGGCAGCTTTGGGCCGATCCCGATCCTGCTCTTCTGGATGCTGATCATCGGCGCGGTCGGCCAGGTGGTGCTGCGCCAGACGACCTTCGGTCGACGTGTGCTCGCCACCGGCGGCAACGATACGGCGGCTCACTACAGCGGCGTGAATACCCGCTCGGTACGCCTGCGTGTGTTGATGATCTCCAGCATGGCGGCGGGTCTGGCCGGCATGCTGTATGCCGGGCGACTGCAGTCGGGCCGCTTCCAGCTTGGCGAAGGCGACGAGCTGTCGGTGATTGCGGCAGTCGTGCTGGGGGGCACCAGTCTCTTCGGTGGCAAGGGTTCGGTGGTCGGTTCGATCATCGGCGCCCTGATGATCGGCCTGATCAACAACGGCCTGCTGCTCATGGGTCTGGAATTCAGCCAGCAGTTGATCGCACGTGGCTTGATCATCATCCTCGCCGTGGCCATCAGCCCGGTCAAGCGATAGTTAAATTCAAGGAGAATCCCTCATGCAACCAGGATGCACCCTGATCGGCGTGATCTACGGCAAGCCGGAGCATCGCGCGACGCTGACAGCCATTCTTGCGGCACAAGTCGAGCCCACCCGGCGTGAGTCGGGCTGCCTGGAATACCAATTCCATGTCAGCCAGGACGACCCCGACAAGTTCATGTTCTACGAGAACTGGACCAGTCCGGCAGCGCTGGACGAGCACCTGCAGCAGCCGCACCTCCAACCCCTGTTCTCGCGCAAGGACGAGTTGATGGCGCGCGACGTGGAGCTGATCCGGCTGACGATGCTGAGCGAATACGCTCGCTGATCGGCTCAGGCAGGGGTGTTCAGGTGTCAATTGTCGACATAGCGAGGAAGGCGGGGGTGTCCATTGCGACCGTCTCGCGCGTGATCAACGGCAAGGGCAAGACCTCGCCCGAGACGCGCGCGCGGGTGGAGGCGGTGATTGCCGAAATGGATTACCGGATGAATGTGCTGGGGCGAAACTTGCGCACGTCCGAAAGCCGTCTGCTGCTCACCATGGTGCCCGATATCGGCAATCCGTTTTACGCCGAGATTGTGCGGGGCATCGAGGGGATTGCGCGAGAACATGGCTACAACGTGCTGCTCTGCGACACCGGATCCAGCCCGGCGGACGAGCGGCCCTACCTGGACATGCTGTACAACAAGCTGGCTGACGGTGCGATCTGCCTCGACCCGGAGGCTACGCAGGCGACGACCGCGGCAGAGACCGGCTCCCTGAACTGGGTGGCGTGCTGCGAGTTCGATCCGGATGGGCACGTACCGTATGTGGGTATCGACAACCGGGCGGCTGCCTTCGATGCCGTCAGTTGCCTGATCTCCAAGGGCCGGCGACGCATCGCGATCATCAATAGCGACGAACGCTACATGTATGCCCGCATGCGTCGCCAGGGCTATCTGGATGCGCTGACCAGGGCAGGCTTGTCGGCACCGGAAGGCTGCCTCATCCATGCGCCAGGCATCACCTTCGACGATGGCCGCGCGGCGGCACGGCAACTGATGGCGCTCGCCACGCTGCCGGACGCGGTGTTTGCCGTGTCGGACACCCTGGCCATCGGTGTCATGCATGAGTTCCAGATCTGTGGCTACGCCGTGCCCGAGCGTGTCGCAGTGATGGGATTCGACAACGTCGGCCTATGTACGGTGGTTCAGCCTGAACTGACTACGGTGGCACAGCCCATGGGGCAATTGGGCGAAGCAGCGGTCAAGCTGCTGCTGAAACGATTGGAGGACCCCTCCGCTCCGGTCGAGGGAATTTTGCTTAAACATGAGCTGATGCTGCGTGGTTCGGCGTGAGCGCCCCGCCACTTTGGCATCGAACATTCAAGGACAAAGACATCATGAACACCATCCAGGGCCCGGCCATTTTTCTGGCGCAGTTTGCGGGCGACGCTGCACCCTTCAACAGTCTGAGCGCGATCGGGCGCTGGGCCGCATCGCTGGGCTACCAGGGTGTGCAGATTCCCAGCTGGGACAAGCGCCTGTTCGACCTCGAGCGGGCGGCCCTGAGCCAGGACTATTGCGACGAGGTGAAGGGTCAGCTAGCCGAGTGCGGCCTGGCCATCAGCGAGTTATCCACCCATTTGCAGGGGCAGTTGCTGGCGGTGCACCCGGCCTACGACGCCGCCTTCGACGGTTTCGCCGCACCGCACGTGCGCGGGCAACCGGCGGCGCGCCAGGAGTGGGCCAAGCAGCAACTGCTGATGGCGGCCCAGGCTTCGCAGCGACTGGGCCTGAAGGCTCACGCCACCTTCTCCGGCGCGCTGGCCTGGCCCTATCTGTATCCGTGGCCGCAGCGCCCTGCAGGACTCGTCGAGGCGGCCTTCGACGAACTGGCCTGGCGCTGGAAGCCGGTGCTCGACGCCTTCGACGAAGCCGGCGTGGACCTCTGCTACGAAATCCATCCGGGCGAGGATCTGCACGATGGGGCGAGCTACGAGATGTTCCTCGAGCGCGTGGGCAACCACCCGCGTGCGTGCCTGCTGTTCGACCCGAGCCACTTCGTGCTGCAGCAACTGGACTACCTGCAGTACATCGACTTCTATCACGAGCGCATCCGGGCGTTTCACGTCAAGGATGCGGAATTCAGGCCCACCGGCAAGCAAGGTGTGTACGGCGGCTTCCAGCCCTGGATCGAGCGGGCCGGTCGTTTCCGCTCGCTCGGCGATGGCCAGGTCGACTTCCGCGCGATCTTCAGCAAGCTCACCCAGTATGGCTACCGCGGCTGGGCGGTGCTCGAGTGGGAGTGCTGCATCAAGCACCCCGAGCAAGGCGCCGCCGAAGGGGCGCCGTTCATCAAGGATCACATCATCCGCGTGGCGGACCGGGCCTTCGACGATTTCGCCGCCAGTTCGGTGGATGACGCCATGAACCGCGCGATGCTTGGCATCGCATCCTGATGATCTGAGCGCAGCGGCGCAGAAACCACAACACATTGCTGATGGCAGGCGAAGGACGGCTTGCGGGATCGCGCCTGCGATGCCGCAGAGGATTTGATCGCGCGATGGACGGCCTGCGCCGGTTGCGCACAACGGATCGTGAGAACGACAGCATCAAAGGAGATGGGAAATGAAGAAGCAAATCGGTGTCGCCATCATCGGGGCGGGAATGATCGGTGGCATTCATCAGCGCGCCAGTAGGTTGGCCGACGGTGCGCTGGTGGGGGTGTTGGATGCCAACCCCGAGCACTGCGCACGGACCGCAGAACGCTGGGGAACGCAGGCTTACGCTTCCGTGGAAGCGATCATGAACGACCCGGCGGTCGAGGTGGTGCATGTGTGTACCCCCAATGCGCTGCACTACGGATTGGCCAAAGCGGCGCTGGAAGCGGGCAAGCACGTGATCTGCGAGAAGCCCCTGGCCACGCAACTGGAGGACGCGATCGAACTCGAAGCGCTTGCCCGTGCCAAGGGGGCTGTCGCGACGGTGCCCTTCATCTACCGTTACCACCCCATGGTCCGCGAAGCGCGTGCCCGCATTCAGGAAGGCGAGATCGGGGCGCTGCAGCTCATTCACGGCAGCTATCTGCAGGATTGGCTGCTCGGGGCGAGCGACACCAACTGGCGGGTGGACACCAAACAGGGGGGCGCCTCGCGCGCCTTCGCCGATATCGGCTCGCACTGGTGCGATGTCGTCGAATGGGTCACGGGTCAGCGCTTTACCGAGATGGTGGCCTCCTTCGCGACGACCGTGGCCGAACGCCCGGCGAATGCCCAGGCCACCTTCTCCGCGGCGGCGGAGGCGGAGAACGCGCCCAAAGTGGCGATCACGACCGAGGATGCGGCCGGCGCCCTGCTGCGCACCAGCGCCGGGGTCATGGCCACCCTGACGATCAGTCAGGTCTCGGCGGGGCGCAAGAATCGCCTCTGGTTCGAGATCGACGGCGCTCAGAAGAGCGTCATCTTCGACCAGGAACAGCCCGAACAGCTGTGGCTCGGACGTCGCGACGGCATGGAAATGCTGGTGCGTGACCCCAGCCGCGGCTCGGCCGAACAGCGCCGGCTGGCCGTGCTGCCACCGGGCCATGTGCAGGGCTTCGCCCAGTGCTTCGAGGCCTTCGTGGCCGACACTTACGCCCTGATTCGCGGCGAAGCGCGCGAAGGGGTGCCGACCTTCACCGACGGCCTGCGCTCGGCACATATCGTGGATGCGGCGCTGCGTTCCGTGAAGAGCAGGAACTGGGTCACGATTTGAGCCCGCTGGCCCTGCGGATGCGGCGGTCGGTCTGCGCGGGGCGTGCGTTTGCAACACCATCGTCAATACCCTGGCTGCGTCATTCCCGCGCCAGCGGGAATCCAGGAGAGAGACTGGGCTCCCGCCTGCGCGGGAGCGACGATAGTTTCGGGCCGGGTTAATGACCAAGGGCCCTGGGAACGCTAAACCTCGCCGATCTCTTCCAGCTCGGTGTGAATCTCCAGCCAGCGGTTTTCGCCCTCATCGATGCTCTGCGCCAGTTCGGCCTGGCGCTTGAGGAAGGCCTGTAGCCGGGTATTGTCGCCACTTGCGTAAAGCGCCGGGTCGGCCAAGCGCTCGTCGAGCAGCTTCTTCTCGCCGTGCCAGCCGGCGAGCCAGCGTTCATTGCCATTGGGGTCAGACACGATTTTTTCTTTCAAATCGTGTCTGACCCCAATGGCAACCAACCGTAAGCGCTCTATTGACGACGGGATTGACGCAGACGATTGAGGCGGAGTGATTGGTGTTCAGTCTGCGTTCGCCAGGCGCCAGGGCAGCAGTCGCTCGAAGTCATCAACGGTTTGCGCGGTGGGGAGTTTCCGGAAGAGGCTGACGAGGTAGGCGTAA
>RRZT011754543.1_pt1 | contig 10503 bp, 10 predicted proteins | sample 2165551 | NCBI WGS metagenome assembly RRZT01 (sample SAMN10456910, study PRJNA506462) | wastewater metagenome | biome: wastewater; feature: sludge; material: wastewater sludge; isolation source: wastewater sludge with Escherichia coli K12::gfp cells carrying plasmid... | place: USA: Moscow, Idaho...
GACCCTGCCGTCCTTGTTGCGATATTCCTTTTCATACACCTCGGAATAGCCCTGCGAAAGCACTTGGGTGGTCACAATTTCCTGTTCGTAAGCGCGCCATTTTTCCGGGGTGAGATCGATGTAGGTCAGGCGTGAGAGTTCCTCGTCGGTATATCCCAGCATCCTTCTGAAGGATTCGTTGCTCTCGCGGATAAATCCCTGCATATCGACATACGCATAGCCATCGGTAATGCTTTCGTGCAGCCTCCGGTATTTTCTCTCCGAGATGCGCAGGGCTTTCTCCGTCTCCCGCAACGTCTTGGTCTCTTGCTCCAATTGCAGCATCTTCTGCTCCTACATCGTCGCCAGGCAAAACCAGATGAGCAGTGAATTCAGAACCTTGTTGATTCTGTTGTTCTACAAACCCAGCATATTGCTCTCTTAAAGCGTTTGCGTACTGGACATCGTTAACAGACATTACCATTTAGATATATTAGCATAAAAGTAATCTTTAGTCAATTATACAACAGTGGCGTCAATGTCAGGCTCCGGGACGGGGGCGTGGGCTATGAAATCTGCTGGCCTATCCATAGCTTCGTCAAGGGTAATATCTACGGGTTCACCGCTAACTTGTTCCGTAAAAGTAATATTTTCCTCGCCAACAACACCTGCAAATGCGCCAAGTGCGCTTTGGGAAATAAAACGGCCAAAAGCTGATACCGCACCTTTTTGTCTAGCCTCGGCCATAGCTAGTCGTAGTAAGTCTTTGCCGTTCCCAGTCCGTTGCAAGTCTGGTCTTTCACTTACAAACATACCGATGGACATTCTTTTGCCAGTTTCGCCGGTACCGTAGAGAGTAGTAGATATTGTTCCTGTGCCAGGTACTTTTAAATAGCCATATTCTGCACCATCCTCGAGGGTTTCCCAGCGAGTTTCAGGCGTAGGATTACTAGCGCTAGTCATTTGTATATATTAACATAAAAACACCCTAGAGTCAATTATCTATAATAATACCTCTTTTATTTATGCAACTACATTGACTAAAGTACTAAATAATGCTACAATACTGATGTTAAATACTAACAAAAATGGTAAATACACCAGAAAAAGAACCAACTACAAAAGATCCAGAATCACAACCGTCCATACAAAAACGGGTTGCCGATGCCTTTGCGGCCCGTGGCATTGACCCGACACCAGAAAGACAACAAAGGTTAACCGAAAAAGCCGAAGGTTTTCATGCTACTCGGAACGAGGACTATAACCCAGGGTTTATGGAAGACGGCCTATTTATTTTCGCACCGGTAGATTCTGGTGGTAGCGATCCGAAAAAAATATCAAAAATAGAATTTTTGCCTAAAACAAAAAAGTCACATGGGGCAACCTTGCCGCAGCGTGGGGAAGTAAGTAGGCTTACTGCGAACGTATTTCATGCTTTCCAAGACCATGCTTTGTTAGCAGAAGCCGGTTTTTTTGACCCACCAGACAGACTATTCGGACAGACAAACCCTACGATGGAAAGGATAGGAAAAAGACTAGGTTTTGCCCCCTCTGAAACCATGCCGGGCATGATTGAGGTAGATTATGCTGTCCTTCAGGAAAGGTTATTCGCGCCAGAAACTGCCGCAGCGATGGCGACGATAGAAAGATTTCAGCAGACTCGCCACGAAACAGTCGCCCCAACCGCAGGCCGAGAAGCCTTAGCTAGCTAACGAAAACTATTAAACACCAATTAAAACTCCTAGTGGACAGTCCTCTACAGGCGATAGATTTTATAGCTGTGTCGCACGGGCAAAAACACGTTCTTGTGCTTCACCAGTCTCATTAACGACTGATCTATGCACAGCATTGTGTGACTGGATGACTTCGCTTGCATCAGGTGACCAAAAAGTTAATCCAAGTCTTTCTATTTCTTCTCGTGACTTTCCGTCAAGATCCGTAGTTGTCAGGCCGTCATAGCCGTGAAGTAAATCATCTTTTGATAAAACACGTGTCTCAAAATTTCTATCTTGAGGCTTATCATCTACAAGATACTCAGTGGTCAGTAAGGGGTGATTAGAGGTTGCGGTTGTTGGGTATACTTCACTATGGAACAAACCACCTCGTTGTGCAACGTCAGGGGCCACTATGCCTGACGTAACGCTATATTCAAGAAATTTTACAGGATTAAGTGGTAAGGCTAATTGGGCAAGGGCAGTATAGACTTGTCGCGCCTGGGGCTTGTCGGTTTGAATTTCACTCGTGCTTACTACATCCCATATTGCTTTTCTAAGTTTTCTATATGGGTTAACTCTAAATTGTACATGGAAGTCTTCGCCACCATGTAATAGACGAACAGCTTCGAACTTCTCATCATCAACGTGGCCAGCCCTGGTGATACCTTCTGGTGTTTTAATTTTTGTTTTCATAAGACAAAACTATCATAGCATAACAGTGACCAAAAGTCAATAAGCTTGTTATTTTCCTTTTTGTCTAACCACCAAACCATCACCGGTTGCAGGCCACAATGTGTACCGCCACTTGCATATAGGTTTCTTCTAGTTGAGGTGATTTTGTGCGTGTTTGTGGGTCTGAGGTTTTCCACATGGTTTTTTTGGGCAAGGTTGTTTTGTTTCGTGCATATTAGTGGGTTGTCGTATATATTTAGGACAAAGGAACAAGGGTGGGCAAAATTAAACGGCGTGCGAAACTATTACTAGGGTTTTCTGCAGTGTTGTCAGTATTGTTTTTTGTAGTTTTTGCAACCGGATCACTAAAAGCAGAAAATACAGTTGACTCCTGGCTAGTCACGGTTAACCCTAATCTTAGCAACCCTCAAGATTTGGCTCCGGGTCAAGGCTTTCCCTTCACGGTGGCCGGTTACGGTAATGTAGATTGCCAGATGCACAAATTTGTAACCCGACCAGCTAGCTTTGGTTTTTCAGAAAAAGGACACGAGTCTTGTGCTGTGCAAACTCTATATGGATTAGTTGATCCAAATGGATACATATCACTGAATGGGACGAAAGTAGCAGGAAAACTTAAAACATCTGTTGGCACCGATTCATTTATTACGCCAATTCCAGACTCTCCAAATGCAATAGTATTACAGAATACATCTGGCGGAATTAAGTTACATTTGTATAAAAACATCAGCAGAAGGTTGAGAGTTGAAAAGAATATCATCAGTGGAGAGTTTTCTTATTTTTTGCCAGACACTCCTTCAAAAACCCTTAGGGATGCTAACGGTAATGATTTGTTTGTTCGGCCGGAGTCTATTTCATTTTCTTCAAATGGAAAGTGGATGGTTGTAGATTCGCAGTCTGTCGCCATGCTGCGTGTCAATCTCGAGACATATCAAATTACGCCATTTAAGTCGCCGTATATTTATAATCTGGGTCAGGCGCCGTTGCCAAACACAGCTATTACTGATGATGGTAAATATGCTGCTACAACATCTAGAGCCATAGATTTGACTATAATTGATGTTGACTCTTGCCAAACTTCGCCATCTACTTTTTTAACTTACCCCAGCTGTAGCTCGAAAGATCACGGACCTTTTGTGAATAGCAAGATACCCGGAGGTTTAGGAGCGAGTAGGTTGCGATTTATAGACAATCGTCTCCTGACTTTTTACGCCAGCTATACACCAACGGCTACAACCAGGCAACTAGCCAAGTATCGGCTAGTCCCCGCAGGCGATACGCAGACTAGCGTAGATTACATGGCACTTGGTGATTCTTTTACTTCTGGTGAGGGTGCATATGATTATTTTGCTGAAACAGATACAGACGAAAATATGTGCCATCTTTCAAGATCTTCTTACCCGTACCTAATTGGGCAGCAGCTCGGGTTAAACTCTTATAATTCTGTTGCTTGTTCTGGGGCAAAAATAGAAAACATTAGTCAATATGTCCAGAAGGAAAATATACCGAGCCCAAATAATATGGGCGATTTACTGCCAGGCTACAAAAGGCAAATTCAGTACATAAAGAAATACCAACCGAATGTAGTGACAGTTGGGATCGGTGGAAACGACATTGGCTTCGGGAGCAAAATGAGAGCGTGTTTAAGCGTAGGAACTTGTTTCAGATTTTTCGAAGATAGACTGGAAATAGCTAGAGAAATAAACTCAAAGTTTAGCCAACTAAGCGATACATATGCACAAATTAAAGCAGATAGATCAAGCGGAACCAAGATTTTTGTTTTTGGTTACCCTCACATTGCTAAAAGTAACGGTAATTGTGCAGTTAATGTTCGGCTCGACAATGAGGAGGTTGCGTTTTCAAATTTAATGATCGATTACTTGAATAACGTGGTCAACCTTGCGTCAAACAGGGCAGGTGTCCGATACATAGACATTAGCGATGCTTTACAGGGGCATAAGTTATGTGAAACTGTTTCAAGTGATGCCGCCATTAATGGAGTTACCTTTGGTGATAATGGGCCAACTGGTTTTGGGCCCATTGGTAACGAAGGATTCCACCCAAATAAGCTAGGTCACCAGCTTTATAAGGCAAAGATTTTAGAACAAACCAGAAATTTTACACAAAGTATGCCGTTGCCAGATGCAACTATTAATTTACCTACAGAAGATTTAAGTTTCCCCATTCTCCAGGTTCCTTCCTCAGGGAGGCAGGTTAATGTAGTTCAGCCAGATGAAAACCTAACACAAAACGAGATATACAAAGACAAGGAACAAACACTTCAAGCACAATCAACGCAACATAGCCTAAAAGCGAATACCCAATACAGGGCCGAGCTACACTCTGAGCCGACTAATCTGGGAACGTATACTACAAATTCTGAGGGCGATCTTTCTGGTACATTTACAATTCCGGCCGATATCGAAACTGGGTATCACACGCTACACATATACGGGACAAACCTCAACGACGAACCAGTAGACATATATAAAGCCGTGTTTGTAGGAGCTAGTGAAAATGATTATGATGGCGACGGCGTACAAAACCAGCTGGACAGCTGCCCAGACGACCAAAATGGTGGTGTTGATGCTGACCAAGATAGTATTGATGATGCATGTGACGATGATATAGATATTAAAGATGTTGAAATACCTCCCGCTAAACCCGTTATTGAAAATGATCAGCCCCCAGCGGAACCTGAAAATCCAGGGGCTCCTGAGGAGAGCAACCCTACAAATGAAGATCCAGAGACCGAGGTCGTGGAGCCCCCTTCGGCACCAGGAGTAATCGATAGTCAACCAGATTTACCACCGGCCCAGGGCGAGATCATAGATACCAACCCAGTTATTGAGGATGAGAGCCATGGGGTCCCACTAGCGCTGGTAGATAGTGCCAATGATCCAATGCCCCAAGATGAGGTGAAAATTAACGTTGACAATAAACCGAATCAACAAAATAACAATCAATTAAACAAAAGTATTAATGAGATAGCTACAAACAGGACAAGCAGAGCTGTTGCGGGGGATGAAACGGTCAATAACCGAACCGAAGCTTCCAATACAAGCTTAAGTTACGAAAAAAACAGGAGTATAATAATTGTTTTTATGGCTAGTGCGTTATTATTAGGTATAACTATGTTGTTAAAAAAGCGGAAAAAAATCAAAAATAGAGCTGATCATGCAAAAATTTAAGAACAAATATACCTCCAAACCAATCGTAATAATGTCACGAGTTTTAGTTGTATTATTATTTTTACAGATTGCCATGTTTATATGGGCTAGGTATATCGACTATACTAAATCTCGTACAGATTACGGGAGCTCATCAATAATGGGCTCACTGTTCCCCGAGTTTCTTTTTATTAGTTTGGGCGTGATTAATTTAATACTACTTATAGCGTATGCGTTCAATCTGTTAAAAAGTAAACAAAGGGTAAGTCTAATAGTAATTATTTTAGTAGTTATAGTAGCATTATTCTCTATTTTTTATATTCCAATAACAGACTGGGCTATATCAGGAGTGAGATAGGACTAAGTTTACTTTTTTGATTGAATTTTATCTAGTTTGTATACGGTTGGCGGAAACTACTATTGAAACAAGGCTATGGGAAGAACCGGAATCGGTCGATATGGGTTTGGCACGATAATATTAGATTTTTGTTAATCTGCGTTCTTCCACCGCGTTAACATTTTGTAAGCGGGGATCAGTGGCGGGATGGTTGTTGCGTAGCCAATGCCTAGCATGATAGTGCGTACCGGTTCTGGTGTAAAATCGGCCCCGACTAATGCGGTAAAGCCAGCTAGCCCTGCCAAAAGCCACCGTGTATTCTTGATTGACTCGTCTGGTACCGGGTATGTCCAATACTCATAATCTGGGTCTGGGTCAGCAGAAGACTGCCTACCGGCACCAATATTATCTACGTAGTCTTGTGTACTGCCCGAGAGTCTAATTTTCAACTGTTGGTCTGATGAAGCAGGTTTTGCCGGCCTACGCCATTTGCTCGGGCGAGTCTTGCCCAACCGCATTATGGCTTCGTCGATGTCGTGCTTGGTAATTTCGGACCTTGTGTTTCTAATCGCGCCGTCTTCGTCTATGAGTGATCGCTGAAATGGGATATCTACGTCGATGCATCTATCAGGGTATTCGATTGCTTCTTGTGCATCTGTAAGATTGACATGAAAATCTGTTATTTCGGTAATTTTTCCTAACCCAGGGCTATCTGTTGTTTTGACAAATTGTAGGGAAACCATCGTTTGAACGTCAACTGTCGGCTCTTCTTCTGGGTCGAGGTCTAAAGCCATGTAATCGGTAATGCTGAGAATAACACAAACACCAGTATCCAAAGTTTGTTGCACAGTAAAGGTGCCGGTAGTGCGGCCAGTTTCGTCACCTTCGATATCGGCGACCGACGAGGCCTGTATATCGAGGTTTAGGTAGGTGAATATTTCCGCGGTTCGGGTAGCTAAATCTAGGGCGCATGCTGTTTCGTCAAAAACTTCTGGGCCCTGTTCAGGAGTATTAAATCCGTCACTCATTCGGCTATTATCCAACTAATTACACAAAATGTAAAGCTGGATATACATTTTTTATTTCAAGGCATTTAGTTATCTGATATGCTTATGGTAAGCGGAAATTACTAATGAAAAACGACGAAGACGATCAAAAAAAGCAAAAGCTACAGGAAGTAGATAAAAAAATCGACAAGCGTGTCGAGAACTTTATGGGTCCAGCCCCAGAAAACGCCAATACAATAGGGGACGACCCCAAAAGTTACAAAGACGGGGCGTCAGGCGATACTGTGCCGACAAGTGCACCGATGGTATCTGGCCAAGCCCCCGTGGTAGAACCACAAACAAAGAAGAAAACCGAAGAGACGTTGCCCAAAGAGCCACTAGATGACCCAGAAGTATCAGAAGCCGTCGATGACATCGCGGTAAAAGAAAGTGACGCGTCACTTGCAGCAGAGGATGAAGCTGTAAAAGAAGCTTTTGAAATAAAGAAACCACAAGGCGGCAAGATACGCAGGTTTTTCCGAGCGTGGTGGAACAACAAGTTTGCGCGGTGGGCAACAATACTGATAATCTTGGGCGCGGCTGCAGCCGTTGCGGTTTTTCCGTCTACCAGATACTACTTACTGAATAAAGCAGGCGTTCGCAGCCAGGCATCTGTGACTGTTATAGACCAAAGTAGCCGATTGCCGCTAAAAAATGTCGCTGTACAGTTGAATAATGCTACCGGCACAACAAACGATGAGGGCAAAGTGACCCTCAGCCAAGTAATGCTAGGTGATACAAACCTAGTGATAACACGACGCGCGTTTGCGCCACTGTCACGACCAGTGACAGTTGGGTGGGGTAGTAACCCAATGGGTGACGTTATGCTGCAGCCGACCGGATTGCAATACGAGTTCGTTGTTCAGGACTTTTTGTCTGGAAAGGCAATAGAAAAAGCCGAAGCTACCAGTGGCGACGCTAGTGCATTCTCTGACAAAGACGGAAAAATTCTGCTGACACTGGACACAACTAGTGAAGAAAAAGTAAAAATCGATATCAAGGCCAGTGGTTATCGTACAGAAACATTGACTGACAACAAAGACTCTAAGCCGCGAACTATAAAAATGGTGCCAGATAAAAAACAAGTATTTATATCTAAAAGGTCAGGGAAATATGATGTCTACAAAATAGATGCCGATGGCAAAAATGAAAAACTAGTCTTGTCCGGCAGTGGGTCCGAGCGCGAAGACATGGTGTTGGTGTCACAACCAAATGGTAACCAAACAGCATTAGTATCAACTCGCGATAATCAGCGTAACACTGATGGAAATCTGTTGAGCACCTTAACCCTAATCGATGTAGCTACTGACAAAACAGCTGCACTCGACAGCGCTAGCAGCGTTCAGGTAGTGGGCTGGCTGGGCGACAATCTGGTGTATGTCCTAGTGGACCAACAAGGTGCGGCCAAAAGCGCAAAAAACCAAAAAATAGTTAGCTATAACACAGCAACTGGCCAATCAGTAGATATTGCCTCGGCAGATTACTTTAACTCGGTAACAATTGCGGCAGACAAAATCTATTACGCCCCAGGTGCAGAAGTTGCGGTAACCACTAACGGCAGCAACAGTACAAACAAGACCAGTGCAACAAAAGTCGGTTTCTTTGCCTCTGACAGTAGCGGCACGAATAATGTGCAATTGCTAAATAAAGAAATCTGGAGTATTACTCGCACCGACTACAACACGCTAACGATGTCGGCTGGCAAAGATTGGTATCAATACACACTCGGGTCGATAAAACCCGAAAAAATCAGTGGTGCACCAGCAGACCAAAAGCCTAGGGTCTATGCACTAGGCCCTGATGGTAAATATAGTTTGTGGGTTGATATTCGCGACGGCAAAGGCGTGCTGATAAACTATAATATCGCAAAAAACGACGACGTGGTTCTAGCGACCCAGAGCGGTCTGTCATATCCAGTGAGGTGGTTAAACGAGACAACGGCGGTTTATAGAATCCACACAGATAGCGAGACTGCCGACTATGTTGTTAGTACAAAAGGTGGCGAGCCAAAGAAAATAGTAGACGTTACCAATACCGCTGGCCTAGACCGCTGGTACTACTACTAAAGATCGCTGGTTATGTCGTCGTTTGGTATTGCTGAGGCAATCGGGAAACCAAATACGCAGCTTGTTCGCCATATCTGAGCCAAATATACGGATTACTTGTTTTATCGGTCCAGTCGGGTATCAGACTAGCGTTTCTACGGTCCCATGCATAGCCGCAACTTACTAAGTTGTGTAAACCTAGGACAATAGCGCGGTGAGGGTCAGGCCCTACATGCTCGTTATCTACTACTATCCCTGGTACTTCTTCGATGTGGCTATTCCCCATAACATGCAACATTGGCAAAGTGCCGATTTCTCCTAATTCTCTCATTACAGCTGCTCTGACCTGTTCAGCAGTAGCAGATATCAAGCCGCCTACTTGTGCAAGTTCTAGCTCTGCTTGGCCAATATCTAATGACATAATTCTCCTAGCTCTATTTATAGGCGCAGTGAGTCAAACATTCAAGCCCTCGTATTGCGCCAGGGTTACAAAAATACTCAATTACGGTACAATGTTAATAAGCTTATGACTAAATATAGAATGGGAAAGTTGAATAGGGTATTAGCAGCGGTTTTAGTATTGGCGCTAGGTGTAGTAATCCCATATACCAGTTTTAGCGCTGGCCTCGCAACACCCGTTAATGCCCAAACAGTCGAAAAAACTACACTCAGTCAGCGGATGAAAACATACAAAGCCGGTATAAAAACAAAGATTGCTAATAATGCCCAGACAAAAATAGCACTGCATTGTAGTGTAGCCCAGGAAAATACCAAAACTCTAACAACAAGAATGAAAACGGTTGAGAAAAAGCGTAATGCCGCTTATTCAAACATCACGAAACAATTGAATACCTTGCTAAAAAGACTGGACAACCAGGCATATGAGACGACTAGCTTAAAAGACAACATCACAGTGCTAGAAGGCAAAACAACTGATTTCAAAACCAGCATGGCAGGGTATACCCAATCACTAGATGATCTATCGACTATGGACTGCAAGAAAGATCCGCTTGCATTTATTGGTGCGTTGCAAGCCGCAAGGAAGTCCCATGAAAAAATATTGCCGATGATAACTGACATTCGCGAATATATTACCAATACTATCAAGCCATCACTGGTGCAAGTTCGTCAGCAAATCGAAAGCGGTAATACTACCGGAGGGGACCTAAGTCAATGAACCCAGAAGATAGAAATAACGGTCCTTTAATGGATGTGCAACCACCAGTTGCTAATCCTATGCCAACTCAAATGGCATCACCTATTAATGACCCAATGGCACCAGCTGATAATATAGTTCAACATAGCTCGACTGTTCAGCAACCAGCACCAGATGCTCCTAAACCAGCAAAGAAAAAAATGAGCGGGGTTCTAGTAGCAGTGATAATTACTTTTGTAGTGATGCTAATTATTGGAGGCGCTGTTGTCTGGTTTATTATGATGAAAAATGACAGTGCGTCTGCCGCTAAGCCTACTGTTACAACAAGCGAAAACGAGCGTGTTAGCACCCAGCAAATAGATGAC
>RRZT010459792.1_pt1 | contig 10502 bp, 12 predicted proteins | sample 2165551 | NCBI WGS metagenome assembly RRZT01 (sample SAMN10456910, study PRJNA506462) | wastewater metagenome | biome: wastewater; feature: sludge; material: wastewater sludge; isolation source: wastewater sludge with Escherichia coli K12::gfp cells carrying plasmid... | place: USA: Moscow, Idaho...
GGACGCCCCTCGCGGTGCCGCACCTGCGGCGGATGACTACTTGACGCCGCCCGCCGTGAGACCGGCGACGATGCGCCGCTGGAAGATCAGCACGACGATGATCAGCGGGACGGTCAGCAGGACGCCGGCCGCCATGATCGTGCCCCACGGGGTGTCGTACCCGTAGGCGCCGGTGAACTTCGACAGGGCCACGATCGAGGTGTACATCTCGGGCGTGGTGCCGAACTGCAGCGCGATCATGTAGTCGTTCCACACCGCGATGAAGGTGATGATCGCAGTGGTGAACACACCGGGAGCGGCGAGCGGAAGGATCACCTTCGCGAACGCCTGGCCCGGCGTGCAGCCGTCCACCATGGCAGCCTGCTCGAGCTCGACCGGCAACTGCCGGAAGAACGCGGTCAGGTTCCACACGCACAGCGGCAGACCGAACGACAGGGTGGGGATGATCAGCGCCTGGTAGGTGTTCATCCAGTTCAACCACTCAAAACCCGGGTAGTTGCCGCTGAACAGCTTGAACAGCGGAATCACCAGGGTGATGCCGGGGAACATCGAGCAGGCGATGATGATGCTCAACACGATGCCCTTCGCGGCGAACCGCAACCTGGCCAGCGCGTACGCGGCCAGAATGCCGAACAGCAGTGTGAGCACGGTGGTGCTGGTCGACACGATGATGCTGTTCAGGATCGCCGTGCCGAACATGTTCTGCGGCGCGAACACCGCCACGTAGTTCTCCAGCGACGCCGGGTTGGGCAGAAAATCTGTGCTGCGGCCGTCGGTCGGCAGACGCAGCGACGACACGATCATCCAGTAGAACGGCAGGATGCAGTAGATGATGATGAACGCGATGCCGACCAGACCCGCGATGGTGCCCGCCCAGTACTGGCCGCTGCGCTTGGGCTTGTTCAGCTGAGCCAGTTCGGCCGCGGTCACGTGTGCTTGTGCAGTGCTCATGATGCTGCGCTCCCCGAGGTGACGGTGGTCTTGGCCAGCTTGGCCTTGCTGCCAGCGGCCTTGGCCGCCGCCTTCTGGCGCTTGCGCTGTGCGGCGATCGCCTTGACCTCGTCGTCACCGACCACGTCGGCGCCGAGCAGCTTCACGAACAGGAACGCCACGAACACGATGTAGATGAACAGGATGATCGAGTAGGCCGCCGCCGATCCATAGCGCAGGTTGTTGTTCTCGACATAGGCCAGCATCGAGACGGTCTCGACGAAGTACTTGCCGAAGCCGATCATGCCGGCGGGCAGGTCGAACATGCGCATCGTGTCGAGGGTGCGGAACAGCACCGCCACCACCAACGCCGGCTTGACCATCGGCAGCGTGATCCTGGTGAACTGCTGCCAGGCGGACGCTCCGTCGACCTTGGCCGCCTCATACACCTCGGCCGGAATGGTCTGCAGGCCGGCCAGGGTGAGTAGACCGATGAAGGGTGCGGTCTTCCAGACATCGGCGATGATGATCGCCCATTGTGACTGAGGGCCGTCCGCCAGCCAGAGAATCTGCTGACCGACGATCTTGTTCATCACCCCGTCGGAGTCGAAGATGAGACCCCACATCTTGGCGGAGACGATGGTGGGAATGGCCCACGGCACCAGAATCGCGGCCCGAACCAGACCCTGGCCCTTGAACGCCTTGGCCATGATCAGCGCCATGGCCACGCCGAGGATCGTCTCGAGCACCACGCAGACGATGGTGAAGAACGTGGTGTTGGCGAAGGAGTTCAGCAGCCGGTCGATGTTGCCCCAGTTGCCCTGCACGAGCGTCGGATTGGCGAAGATATCGGTGAAGTTCTGCAGCCCGACGAAGCTCTCGCCCTGGGCGACCATGCCGGTGTTGGGATCGATGCCCTCGTTCTTGCGAAACACCGACTCGCGCAGCGACATCAGAATGGGAATGCCGACCACGAACAGAATCACTGCCATGGTCGGTGAGATCAGTGCGGCGGCCAGGGCGCCCTGCCCGTCGCTGAGTGGATTCTTCTTCGTGTTCTTGCTGGCTGATGGTTCAGCAGGCTTTGTGGTCGTCATAACCGGTGAGTCAGTCACCGTGACACCTCCTCAAACAGTGGGTACTGCGATGAGCGTCCGAAGGGGTGGCGGGAAGCCCGCCACCCCTTGGGATCACCAGGTCACTTGATCAGGGTCTGCAACTTGGTTTGCAGATCATTCAAGGCTGTCTGCGGATCCTTCTGTCCTTGAATTGCTGCGTACGCGGCATCCTGAATGGCCAGGGTCACGTCGCCGTAGGCCACAGCCTTCGGACGGGGCTTGGCGTTCTGGATCGACTTGAGCAGCGTGGGCAGGTACGGGAACTGCTTGATCAGTTCCGGATCGGCGTAGAGCGACTCGAGCACAGGTGCACTCGAGGCCTTCTGCAACTGCGTCTTCTGGTTCTCGGGCCGCAGCATCCAGTTGATCCACTTCATCGCCGTGCCCTTGTTCTTGGCGAACGACGAGATGCCGTAGCTGTGGCCACCGAGGGTGGAGACGCCCAGGCCGGTCTTGCCGGGGATCGGGGCGACGGCGACCTTGCCCTTCACCTTGTTGGATGCGCTGTCTTCCTGAGTCTTGTTCCACACATAGGGCCAGTTGCGCAGGAAGAGAATTTTCCCGCTCTGGAAAGCGATGCGCGAATCCTCCTCCTTCCACGTTTTGGCCTCAGCAGGGATCATGCCGGTCTTGAAACCGTTCACCATCCAGGTCAGGCCGGCCACGGCCTCCGGGGTGTTGACGGTCGGCTTGCCCTGCGCGTCGAGCACGGCGCCGCCCGCAGAGTTGATCGCCTCGGCGAAGTTGCAGGTCAGTCCCTCGTACTTCTGGAACTGCCCGCCGTAGCACGACATGCCGGTCTGGCCGGGCAGAATCTTGTCGCAGGCGGCCTGCATCTCGTCCCAGGTAGTGGGCGCCTGCACACCGGCCTTCTCGAGCAGATCCTTGCGGTAATACAGCAGCGCACCGTCGGAGCTGGACGGCATCGCGTACAGCTTGTTGAAGTAGGTGGCCGAGTCGACGGCCGCCTTCAAGAAGCCCTCGGTGCTGAACTTGTCGGCGGGCAGTTCAGTCAACCACCCGTTGGCGGCGAACTCCGAGGTCCACACCACGTCAACGCTCATCACGGTGAACTCGCCCGACTTGGCCTGCGCCCGCTGAATCATGGCCGCGCGCTGCTCGTCGGCCGAGTCGGACAACTCGCGGAAGGTGACCTTCTCGTTCGGGTTCTCCTTGTTCCACTGGTCGATCTGCGCCAGCAGGTTGCCCGAGGTGTCTTTGCCCTGGGCGTAGGTGATCGGGCCGGTCTCGTCCCAGTTGGCGCCGGTTGCAGCGGAAGCCGAACCGGACGCGGCCGGCGAAGCGGCGGTGCCCGACGAACAGGCAGCGGTCACCAGCAGGGCGCCAACAGACAGGGCCGCGGCGATCACCCGCCGGGTGGTGCGTGGTTGAGTCATCAATCCTCACTTCGTTGCGGGACGGCCCCACGACTGAGGCCTGACCCCTCCTACCGGGGTCTGCGTCGGACTCTAACCATCGTCACCGACATGCGCCACAGGCGCGCCACATCGTTATCAACCGTTGATCTATACCGGTCGAGAAACCGACTGTGACAAGGTGAAGCAATGCCACACCGGCACTTGCACGGGTGTGGTTTCGCCAGGCAGCGCTCAGCCGCGGCGCACGCCTTTGAGAATGCCGCGCACCAACAGCACGAAGGTGACCACACCGGCCACCGCGCCACCGATCAGCAGCACCCGATCGGTGCGCAGCTGACCCCGATCGTCGATCACCTGAGCCTTCGCGTTCTCGAACTCGGTGGCCGCGAACCCACGCGCGTCATCGATGGCGCGTTGCACGATGGCCTTGGGGTGCATCTGGTTGACCAGGTCGGCCACGTTGTCGGCCAGCCGCGCCCGGGCGGCCGCGATCTCGGCCTCGATGTCTTGCTTGCTGCGGGTGGTGTCGGCCACGGGGCGTCCTTCGCTGTTAGTCGGACCTTCAGCCTATGCCAGCCCCCGGCGCCGCGGGCACCCCCCGAGAGGGTTACGACAGTGTCTCGACACGACCCTAAACTGTCGGGCATGTCGAAGCTCGCCGTGGGGGACGTCGCCCCCGCCTTCACCCTGCCCGACCCCGACGGCCACGCGGTCTCGCTCGCCGACTACGCCGGACGCCGCGTGATCGTCTACTTCTTTCCGGCCGCGATGACCCCGGGTTGCACGATTCAGGCGGTCGACTTCTCTGGGGCGCTCGCCGAAATCGCGGCCGCCGGGTTCGACGTGGTCGGCATCTCGCCCGACGGGGTCGAGAAACTGGCCAAGTTCCGCGCCCAAGAAGACCTCGGCTTTCCCCTGCTCGCCGATCCCGACAAGAGCGTGCTGAGCGCCTACGGCGCATTCGGCCGCAAGCTGCTCTACGGCAAAGAGATCGAGGGCGTGATCAGGTCGACCTTCGTGGTAAGCGTGGACGACGCGGGCGTGGGCCACGTCGACGTGGCCCAATACAACGTCAAGGCCACCGGTCATGTGGCCAAGCTGCGCCGCGAGCTGAAGATTCCCGACCTGGCCGGTTGAGTGGTGGACCAGCTGGGAGATTCCGGCGTTTGCCGGAATGACGAACGATGACCGTCAGTGGACCGGCTGGGAGATTCCGGCGTCCGCCGGAATGACGAAAGGGACTCGTGAAGCGGAGTTGGCGGCACCCCGTCCGGGTAGGTGGGCGTAAGGCGTGCTCGTCGGCTTATGCCGGGCGACGCACGAGGTGGGTCGTAACTAGCCGACGAGCCTCGCTTGGGCGGGACGGGGTGCCGCCGACTCCGCGGAGACAGACGCAACCACGAGGGCTCGACTGAGAAGGGTCTCGACAAGCTCGACCAGCGAGTGGGTCGGGCGATTCACCCGCGACGATCGGACGCCAGGTCGACCAGCAACGCGGCCATCAGGTCGTTCGCCGCGTGCTTGAGTTTGCCGATGTCGACGCCCTCGTGCCGGTCGGCCACACTGCGTTCGATGCTGTCGAGCACCACGCCTCTGGGAGCCGTCGCGGCAGCCACCGCGATCTGCCGGCGCAGGTCTTCGCTCATGGTGTCGCCGCCCGCGCGCACCCGGTCGGCGAGCGCGCAGGCGTAGCGTTCGGTGCTGGCCGCGACGTCGGGGTCGTCGGAGGTGAGCATCTCGGCCGTGCAGTGCAGCAGAGTCAGCCCACGGCTGAGGTCACCTGAGCCCAACTCGGTGACCGCACGCGTGAGTAGCGGACGATCGCCCCTGGCGGCGCTCTCGGCCACGATAGCCAGCTGAATGCCGAGCAGCCGTTCGCGGGTGCGTGCCCCCGAACCGGTGCCCGACAGCACCGGCGCGACGTCGCCCGACGACTGGGCCATGGTGTCGAGCAGCTCGCGGCCGGCGTCTTCTGGCGTGTTGAGCGTGTCGCGCAACTCCATGGGCTTGATCAGCAGGGTGCAGATGAACACGAACACCGTGATGGGCACAGAGACCCAGAAGATCAGCGCGATCTGGTCGGCCAGGCCGGCCCGCACCGCCGAGATCACCTCGATGGGCAACGAACTGATCACCGACGCGTCGAGCACCGAGCCGGCGTTGATCGTGCCGTGCGGCATGGTGGCGGCCAACTGCGGCGGCAGGTGACGAAAAAATGGCGTCGTCGAGCCCCGAGCTGAGCACAGTGCCGAAGATCGCCGTGCCGACTGTGGCGCCGACGTTGCGAAAGAACTGGAGGGCCGCGGTGGCCACCCCGAGATCTTTGCGCGCCACCGCGTTCTGCACCACCAGTGTGTACTGCTGCGACAGCGCGCCCAGCCCCACGCCGATCAGTCCGACCCCACCGACGACCTCCCACGCCGACGAGGTCGCGCTCAGCCGCGCCAGCAGCAACACCCCGACCCCCAGCAGCACCGCGCCCACGAGCATCAGCTCTTTGTACCGTCCGGTGCGGGTGATGGTGATGCCGGCGAGCAGCCCGACCAGCACCAGGCCCAGCATCAGCGGCAGCGTGATCAACCCTGAGGTCGACGCGTTCACCGCGAGCACGCCCTGGGCATAGATGGGCACGTAGATGATCGAGCCGAACATCACCATCGACATGCCGAAAGCGCCGAGGTTGGCGAAGGTGAAGATCGAGGTGCGGAACAGCCGCAGCGGCACCACCGGTTCGGGCACCCGCAACTCGACGAACACGAACGCCGTCAGCAGCAGCGTGCCGGCCACGAACAGGCCGATGATCACCGGCGAGCTCCACGGGTACGACGTACCGCCCCACGAAACGGCCAGCAGCACCGCCGTGACGCCCAGCGACATGGTGACGATGCCCCAGGTGTCGATCACCGCCTTGCGGGGCTCGTGCGGCAGGTCGAGAAAGCGGGCGATGACGAACAGTGCCACCAGGCCGACGGGCACGGCCACGAAGAACAACCAGCGCCAACCGAGCGAGTCGGTGATCACACCGCCGGCCAGCGGGCCGGCCACGCTCGTGACGCCGAACACCACGCCCATCCAGCCCTGGTATTTGCCTCGCTGACGAGGGGGAATGATGTCGCCGACGATGGTCTGCGAGAGCGGCATGATGGTACCCATGCCCAACCCCTGAATGGCGCGGGCCCCCACCAACCACCAGAAGTTCTGCGCCGAGCCGGCCAGAATCGACCCGGCGATGAAGATCGCCAGACCACCCAGGTAGAACGGCCGCCGTCCGTACAGGTCGGACAGTTTGCCCACGATCGGTACCGAGATGGCCGACACCAGCATGGCCGCGGTGGCCACCCACGAGTAGTAGTCCATGCCGCCCAGCTCGGCGACGATGCGCGGCATGGCCGGGCCGACGATGGTTTGCGATATCGAGGCCACCAGCATGCCCAGCAGCAGACCGATGAAGATGCGCCGCGACTGGGGGGTCAGACGAAACTGGGTGGGCGCGTCGGTCACGGGAGGATCCTTTGCTGAAGTGATTCGTTGAGTTCATGCAGCAGCCGCACCAGCTCGGCACGCTCCGGCGACGACCAGTGCGCCACCGCGTCGGTCACCAACTGGACGCGCCGCGCCTGCTCGGCGTTGTAGGCGGCATGGCCGGCCTCGGTCACCCGCAGGAACTGTGCCCGACGGTCATCGGGGTCGCTCTGCCGCTCGATCAGGCCTCGCTCGGCCAGGGCCGCCACCCGCCTGCTCAGGGTCGACTGGTCGAGCCCTTCGAGTTGCGCGAGGTCGCTCGGCCGCAGGGCTTCGGCGCGGACGAGCCGTCCGAGCACTTGGAAGTCGGGCCTGGCCAACTCGGCGCTGCGCTGATGATCGGAGGTGATCCGGGTCAACAGTGTGAACAGCCGGGTCAACTCCTCAGATAGTTGCATGATGCAACCATACAACTTTGAACCACTTTGCCTTAACTGTCAGAGGTTTGCCCTACCGTGTGGTCAACACCGAACGGTTGGAGGGGCGATGGTCGACTTCAGTCGCGGCGACGATCTGAGTGCGGCACGATTCGACGGCACGAACCTGCGGGGTGCCCGCTTCGTGGGTGCCGACCTGTCCGGGGTGGTGATGCGCGGCGTGCAGGTCGAGAACCTCGACATCGACGCCCCGTGGCTGCCCGACGGCGACCACCTACTGATCAACGGCGTCGACGTGATCGGGTTCGTCGAGGGTGAACTCAACCGCCGCTTTCCAGGCCGCGAGCAGCGCCGCGCCGACACCCCCGAAGGGCTGCGGGCGGCCTGGCTGGTGCTGCAAGACGCGTGGCCGGCCGCCGTGCAGCGGGCCGCCGACCTGTCGCCGGCGGCGGTAGAGGCGTCCGTCGACGGCGAGTGGACGTTCGCCCAGACCCTGCGGCATCTGGTGCTGGCCACCGACACCTGGCTCGGGCGGGGTGTACTCGAACTCGAGCAGCCGTTTCACCCGATCGGTCAGGCCATGCCCAACGCCGACGAGGACGGCCTCGACCTGTCACTGTTCATGACCGAGCGGCCGACCTACGACGAGGTGCTGCGGGTGCGCGCCGAGCGGGTGGCCATGGTCACCGACTTTCTCGCCGACGTGACCGCCGCCGACCTGGCGGTTGAGCGCCGCAACCCGTGGGCGCCGCAGTACCCCGAAACCACCCTCTCGTGCCTGCACGTGATTCTCGAAGAAGAGTGGGAGCACCTGCGGTACGCCCTGCGCGACCTGGACGTCATCGCGAACGCCACGAACGACGAAGGGGCAGCAGATGAGTGAGGATCTGCCCGAGCACGTTGCCGAGAATCGTCGCTACTGGGACGGCATGGCCGCCGACTGGGTCGACAGAGGCGAGAAGGCGTGGGCGCAGCAACCACAGTGGGGCGAGTGGCAGATTCCGAACGCCGAACTGCCTCTGCTGCCCGACGACATGACCGGGCTGCGGGCCATCGAACTCGGCTGCGGTACGGGGTACGTGTCGGCCTGGATGCGCCGGCTCGGGGCGTCCGTCTACGCCATCGACAACAGCGAGGGCCAACTGTCCACCGCCCGGCGCCTCGCCGAGGTGCACGGCCTGCCCGACATCGAGTGGGTGCACGGTGACGCCGAGCACGTGCCGCAACCCGATCAGTGCTTCGACTTCGCGATCAGTGAGTACGGCGCCGCGATCTGGTGTGAACCGAACGCCTGGCTCAGCGAGGCGCATCGACTGCTGCGCCACGGCGGTGAATTGGTCTTTCTGGGCAACCATCCCCTGGCCATGGTGTGTTCACCCATGGACGGCTCGCTGCCCGTCACCGACCGGCTGGAGCGTTCGTACTTCGACCTGGGCCGGCTCGACTGGCGCGACGCGGTCGACGAGCCGGGGGGCATCGAGTTCAACCTGCCGATCTCGGCCTGGCTACGACTGTTCGATCGCATCGGCTTCGACGTCATCGACTACCGCGAGATTCAGGCACCCGTAGCGGCCACCGGCCAGCGCGGTGCGGTGACCGCCGAGTGGGCCAAGCGCTTCCCGTCCGAGCAGGTGTGGCGACTGATGAAACGGCGCCTGCCGTGAAGGCGCTGGTCATCACCACGGGCAGCCGCGGCGACGTGCAACCCTTCATCGCGTTGGCGGCCGGGCTCAACGCGCACGGGCATGAGGCTGTAGTGGCCGCGCCACGCCGCTTCGAGGCCCTCAGCGGCTCGGCCGCCGTTGCGTTCGTCGGTCTGGACGACTCGATCTTCGCGCTGCAAGAAGAACTGTCGGGGTCGGGGGTCGGGGCGGCACTGACGGGGGTCCGCCGGGCCCGTCCGTACCTGCGGCGTTGGCTGTCAGACCTCACCGGCCTCGTCGACGTGCAACCGAACGTGATCGTCTGCACCCGCAAGACACTGGGCGGAACGGCCCTCGCCGAGAGACTGGGCGTGCCGGTGGTGCCGGCGCAGTTGATTCCGCTGGAACCGGCCACTGCGCAGTATCCGATTCCGCTGGCTCCGGCTTGGTGGCCGTCGGCCGCGAACAAGTTGTCATGGCGGGCGTCCGGGGCCCTTGAGGCGCCGTGGCGCTCCATGGTCGCGCAGTGGCGCATCGACCAACTCGGCCTGTCAGCCCGTGGAGCCTCGTACGGCTCCCTGGTCGATCAGGTGGGGGTACTCAGCGCCTGGAGCCCACACCTGCTACCCGCTCCAGCGGACTGGCCGGCCCACGCCGCTCCATTGGGGTTCTGGACACTGCCCGGCCCGGTCGAGCCGTTGCCTGACGCTCTTGGTCGGTTCTTGGATGCCGGGGAACCACCAGTACTCGTGGGGTTCGGCAGCATGCTGGACGCAGACCCGGCCAGACTGTCCGATGAGGTGATCGCCGGGCTGCGCATGGCCGGTCGGCGTGGCGTCGTAGTGTCGGGCTGGGCCGGACTGGGAGCCGCGGTCAACGGTGACGACATCTTCGTGGTCGACCAAGCGGACTACCGAGCCCTGTTGCCCAGGGTCGCGGTCGCGGTGCACCACGGCGGGGTCGGCACGGCGGCCGCCGCCCTCACCGCAGGCATACCCCAGGTCGTCAGGCCCTACTTCGGCGATCAGCCGTTCTGGGCGAGCCGTCTACACGCAATGGGGGTCGCTCCCGCACCCCTTGGCCGGCTGCGCAGCGCAGCCCTCGCCGAACGACTGACTCAGGCTGTCGCGCTGGCACCGACCGCACGACAGGTCGCCGACCGGTTGGCGGGTGAGGACGGCGTCGCGGCGGCCGTCGATCGGCTCGAACGCCTGATCGAAGACCACTGAGGCGCACCACGAACGGTGGGTGCCGGAGAAGGGACTTGAACCCTCACTGTCCCTTCTCCTGTGGAGAAATCCGTAGATAACTCGCTCTGACAAGCACCGATGTATCGGATGCAGATCCCGAAACGTGCAAAAAGGTGGTCACGTTGGCACTCCAAATTGCTCCCAACGTCATGGCCGGCGCGGTGGAGTCTGAGCTGGTCGACAGCAACCCGGTGGCGCTGCCGAGCCGCACCAAGGTGCGCACGAAGCGAGCCAAGAACATCGAGCCACTGACCGTGGCGCAAGTCGCCGACCTGGCGCGCGA
>RRZT012623523.1_pt1 | contig 10502 bp, 8 predicted proteins | sample 2165551 | NCBI WGS metagenome assembly RRZT01 (sample SAMN10456910, study PRJNA506462) | wastewater metagenome | biome: wastewater; feature: sludge; material: wastewater sludge; isolation source: wastewater sludge with Escherichia coli K12::gfp cells carrying plasmid... | place: USA: Moscow, Idaho ...
AAACAGCAAGTACCCCCGCTGCTTTATAATAATCCATCTGAGACTGTGCATTGACGAACATAATGATAAAAACTGGTATCAGGATCAATCTGAACAGACTGATCAAATTTGGTATCGTCAGAATTTTTTCTTCCCGGAACTTTTTTCCCTGCATATTATCATAAACCATAAGTACCCCCCGTATCTATGTCTTCATGTTCTTTGCATATTTTATTAAATTATACCATATGTTTCCATATAGGTATACAATGTCTGCTTTCCTTCTTTTAATCTTCTTGCTCTGACCTGAAACAATACGATCGTCATCCCTGAAAAGAGAAAGAATAACATGATCAGATAAATCAGATAATTCCTGATCGGTCCACCTCCTGAAATTGTCGACCTGAAAGCCTCCACTGTGTAGGTGAATGGCACATACCAATGCAGTTTTTGTGCAAGTCTTCCTGATAATTCTATAGGATATGTTCCTGCACTTCCTGCCAGCTGCAATACCATAAAGATCAGCATTAAAAATGATCCGACTTTACCAAGCAGAACATTAAAAAAGTACATGATCGCCATAAATGCTTCGGCGGCAATCACTGCTGCTAATATTGTTTCCTGCCATCTTACTGGTTCAAATCCATTAAATACATGAAGGCATACAACTAGAACAACAGCTGAAGTTGCAGCAAGAAGTGCCAGTACACTTTCTTTGCTAAGCCACCATGTCAGTCCATTTTTTAGTTTTCCATGATATTCTGTCAATGGATACATCAGGCAAAATGCAAGGCAACATACCCATAATCCAACGCTCATCATATAGGCCGCCATTGCATGACCATTGTTTTCCACCTTACTCATTTGTACTTCTGCTGTGTCGATAGGATCGGCAAACATTTCAGCCTGTTCATCACCTAAATTTGCTTCGGCAATCTCAGCTGCACCATCATTCAGTCCATCCATTAATTCCTGCGTGCCATCTGTTAACTCTGGTATCCCATCTTTTAGTTCTTCTGTACCATCCTTTAGCTTCCCAGCTCCACTTTGCAGTTCATCACTTCCAGCTTTCAGGCTGGCTGCACCTGAATCCAGTGACTGCACGCCATCTGCCAGTTTTGTGCTGCCTTCTTTAAGACTCACGGTTCCACTATAAAGAGTTCCTGCTCCTTCAGATAGTTTTGATGATCCTTGCGCCAGGTTGCTTGCACCTGAACTTAGTGCCACCATTTTTCCTGATAATTCATTTGCACCATTCGCAAGAGTATTCGCACCATCACTTAATGTAACTGCACCAGCTGCCGCACTTGCAACACCATCTGTATAGGATTTCAATCCCGTAGAAAGATTTGTTGCACCGCCATTCAACTGCGCAATTCCCGTAGATGCAACAGACAGGTTCGTTGCCAAAGTATTGAGCCCTGCATCAAGTTCTGCATATTTACTGCTTAAAGTAGCCATTCCATCCTTTATCGCTGTTACACTTCCAAGAAAGGCTTGATATTTGGTGTATAACCCTTGGTAACTATCGTTTAAATTCTGGTATTTGCTATATAAAGTAGTGTAAGCTGCAACCGCATCAGAATCAGCTCCATAAGTGCTTTTCAACTGGTCCACTGTTGCATTAAAATCTTCGCTACTCACATTCCCAACAGTTGAATAGCCTGCAACAATTCCGCTTAATCCACCGGATGTCGTTTGAAGTCCGTTTTTCATATCAGCAGAACCCTTTAGAAGTGAAGAAAGACTTGCTGTTGTCGTATCAGCGTTCATACTCTGATTCAATTGTGCCAGCCCTCCGGAAAGCTGTGCTGCTCCCGTTAATAATGCTGAAGTATTTGCATTTAATGTGCTAAGTCCATTTTTTAAGGCACTTGCTCCCTCTGCAACTTTAGAAGCACCTGCGGATACAGAAGATGCTCCATTTGCAAGTTTTGCAGCTCCGTCTGCCAGCGTCACACTTCCGTCTGCCAGTGATTTTGCACCTGTACTTAATTCTGATGCACCACTTGTAAGTTGATCAGCACCATTTACCAGTTCCCCAGCACCATTCAATGCACTCTGTGTTCCTTCTTTTAGTGCACCTGCACCACTTGCAAGATCACTGGTTCCTTCATATAAAGCCTGTGATCCATCATGTAGTTCCTTTACACCATCTGCTACTTTTACTTCACCATCATATAAATCTTCTGTGCCATCAGCCGCTTCCTTAAGTTTATCTCCTACATCAGTCAATTGTTCCATAAACGCCTTCGCATAGGTCTCTGTAACTGATTTCTGAATGGATGCCTCCATTTTGACCATAGCCGATTCCCCAAGCTTGCTTGCCACATAATTAGTTCCAGGATTCGTTTCATATGTAAGTTCCATAACATTTGGGTCTTCATCCGTTACTGAGGATGCTGATTTTGAGAAATCTTCCGGAATCTTCACAACCATATAATAGGTTCCATTCTGTAAACCTTCCATTGCATCCGCTTCGCTTGTAAAATGGAAATCAAGTGTCATGTCTTCCTTCATGGTATTAACAAGATCATTCCCTATCTCGAGTGTTCTCTCATTATATTCGACGGGACGATCCTGATTCACGACCGCAACTGGCAGTTGATCCAGTTCTCCATAGGGATCCCACATGGATCCCAAAAATAATCCTGCATATATGGTCGGTATCATCAGTATCGCTGCCATCACTACAACAAGTATCGGATTTTGAAATAAATTTTTCCATTCTGACTTTATCATAATTGTCTCCTCCTGCATCATTCTGCAAAGAGTAATACTAATCATGAATTACTTTGCTTTCAATGGTCAAAATTTTTTCTCTTTGTGAACTTTTCTACACATTTGTGTATATTTGTCCATATGTGTAAAATATTTAATGATTTCTTTATAATTTTATAATAGGAATTTTATTTGAGATGTGATATTTTTGATTCATTCTATCTATTCAGCCTTAGAGGAGAACAATCATGAATCAGATCAGTATAAAAGAAAACAGGCATACCAGAAAGACAAGAACTGCCATCCAGAATGCCTTATTAAGTCTAATGTCTGTCAAACCAATTGAAAAAATAACGATCAGCGAACTTTCCGAACTGGCTGATGTTAACCGAAAAACTTTTTATAATCATTATTCAAGTCTTCAGGATGTTCTGCTGGAACTGGATGAAATGTATCTGGATATGCTGTTTTCTTCAGATGAAATCAATAAGCCGGATTCCAGGTTCAGTGATACATATCTGTTTCTTGATAATATCGTAACAGAACTCACAACTCATCCGGATCGAACTAAATTATTATTCGATTCAGGTGTGTCTACCGGTCTGACACAAAGGCTGAAGGAAAGCCTACGTCCCTATGTCAGAGAAATGTCTCGTAATCTAAGCCTGTCACCCGTATACCTGACTTACCTTTTGGATTACATCGTATATGGAATTGCTGCAATTCTGGATGAATGGGTTCACTCAGAAAATCAACTTTCAAAAGCCGAAATGAGCGCAATGATCTATGCACTTGTCGAAATCAGCGTACATGGCTTTACGGACAGATTTAATAGACCGAATCACTGATTTATAATCAGCTCTTATATTATAACCAATCTGCCCAGGCCCTTTTCAATCTATCCACACAGTCTGGTATTTCCTCAATCTTAATTTTACTTAGTCCCAGAAACAGTGTATTTGGAGGACAGTCTGCCTGATCCTGCCAGAATTTCATTGTAGAATAGACTTGCACCCCCTGTTCAAGTGCTTTATCAATCAATACCTCCTGACTGGTCTCCTGTGAAAATTGAAGTAAAAAATACTGCCCCGTTCCATTACTGATCAGTTTTATATGATTACTGATTTCTTCAAATGCCTGCATAAAAGCTTCCAGTCTTTTTCTGAACACCTGATTCAGTCTGCGGATATGTCTGTCGTAAAGCCCGCTTTCCAACATTCTTCCAATAATATACTGATTCAGAACTGGAACGGTCGCATTATATTCTTCATACCTTTTATGATATTTTTCTAATAATACAGGTGGCAAGATCATATATCCCATTCGGATCGATGGTGAAAGCGCTTTTGAAAATGTTCCAAAATAGATTACATTTCCATGTGTATCAATTGATTGCAAAGACGGTACCGGTTTTGCATAAAATCTCTGTTCACTATCAAAATCATCTTCCAGTACAAAAACGTTATGTTCCTGTGCCCATCTTAATAATTCATATCTTCTGTCAATTGTCAGAGTCACACCAGTAGGAAACTGATGAGAAGGCGTCGTATATAATGCACAGACTTCTGAATCATATTCTAACTGACCAACGCATAATCCATGCCGGTCCACCGGCACAGTTCCGATTGAATATCCACTATGCTCAAAAAGTATTCTTGCTTTATGGTATCCCGGTTCCTCCATAATGATTTTTCTACTCTTCTCAGACAGGATATTACATACATAATCAAGTGATTGCTGAAAACCACAGGTAATAATGATCTGGCTTTCATCACATTCTACGCCTCTAATTCTTTTTAAATAATTTAGTATATTCCTTCTTAAATAGATCTCACCTTGTTTTTCCTGAAACTCTGTCAGTTTTGCTTCCTGCTCAAGCCTGTCAATACTTTCCATTGTGCATTTTTTCCACATGGCTTTTGGAAACAGATCACTTGTATGACTGCTATTCGTCAACTCATATTTTGTGTTAACACTGTCTTTCCTATTCGACTGTTTTACATCAGTGTTCTTATGTACCAACTGTTTTTCCAGTAATAATTTAGGTACTTTTACAACACGATATCCCACTCCTCGTTTTGGATAAATATATCCTTCAGCCTCTAACTGGGCATATGCGCTGTTCACTGTATTTCTACTGATTCCTAACGTTCCTGACAGTTCCCTGCTGCTAAAAATAAGCTCATCCTGCTTCAGATTTCCATTCAGTATTTCCGTTTTCATTTGCTCATAAATCTGCAGGTAAATAGGCTGTGTATTTTTTTTGTCCACGTAAATCATATCTGGCTCCCATCTGCGCGATTTTGCACGCCTGTAAACAAAGAAGGATCGAAAATTTTCTACCTTCATCTCGGCTCTTTGGTGGTACTATAAAAAATTGTGTTAGTGGCACTTTTAATGGTTCCAATTCAGAATTATTATAATGTAAAATCTTAAGGAAAGTAAATACCTGCTGACGAATAATCTGACAGCAGGTATCGAGGAAGTATATGAATCCAATACATCGAAATAATGAACCCAAATACCTTTTATTTGCATTTATTGCGATCACATTTCTGGCAACGGGAGGAATCTTTGTAAAACTAAGTGCATTGCCACCCATTTCGACCGGCATGTATCGTGTGTTATTCGCACTTCCGATTTTATATCTCATGGCACGTAAGAACCTGAAAAAAATAACACGGAGAGATTCCATTTTATTATTGTTATCCGGCGCTTTCCTTGCAGGCGACATCGCATTGTGGAACATGGCTTTTCTTCATACGACCGTTGCAAATGCGAACCTGTTAACAAATCTGACTCCTTTGATCGTAGTACCGGTCTCCTTTTTTTTATTTAAGGAACAGGTTCCCCGGTTTTATGTCCCCGGTCTTATCATAACACTTTCGGGTGTTTTTATTCTGATCGGTGGAAAAGCATTGCCGGATCCTGACCACTACTTTGGCGATCTGCTTGCCTTTGGTGCTTGTTTTTTCTATGCTGCATTTATTCTGATCTCATACAGGCTCCGTGAAAGATATGAAAGCAGTGTCATTATGTTCATCAGTTCAATTGGAACATTCATTACGTTGATTTTGGTATCTGTTCCCGTTGAAGGAATACAATATCCAAAATCAATTTCACAGCTTATTCCGATTCTTGGACTTACTCTCTTTCTGCAGGTAATAGGACATAATCTTTTGTCGCATTGTCAGGGAAAATTAAATATATCCCTGTCCTCAGTCATCAGTCTGCTTCAGCCAGTAGTAGCCTCTGTCTATTCCTTCTTTTTATTTTCAGAATCGCTTTCGATTAAGGAAATGACTGGAATCATCATTGTAATCGCAGGTGTTTTTTTAGTAAAATCACAATACCATACGAGCCCTGTGTTGAACTCCGAACCTGAAATGTCTTAGTCATGACGTTCCTCTTCATTTTTAAAACATTCACAGAACCGTGCCGCAAAAGATGGTTTCTCATTTCCTTTATATAAGTGAGAAATGTCGGCAAAGGAAGTCATTCTAAAATATGCTGTTCCTTCTCTTCGTTCTTCTGTTACAATCGTTGTAACGGAGGAAGGGGCTGCACACATACCATGCCATAGAACCATTGGAGATATACCCAGCAAATGACCCAGCATGACACATTCTACTCCAAAGTGGCAAAAAAAGACTAAGGTGTCATTATTGGGTCTCAGGACATGGTACAGATTTCCCTTTCTCTGATAACCGTGGCTTTCTAATACCGTATCAAGTCCCTGATATACATATGCAGCTTCTTCTCCGACTCTTCCATGTTTCATGACAGAAGCAGTGCTCCATAGATCTTTATTATAAAAAAGTTCATTCTCAGTCCATTCTCCCGGGAGCCAGTCCCAAGGAATCCTCTGTTCTCCTGTTTTTTTATCTGTGATCGGTGCTTGAAATTCCCTTAACCAAGTTAATACTTCTGCTTCCTTTTTCATTTTCAGAAGTGATAAGGATGCTGTATCCCTGGCTCTTCCAAGTGGTGAGACGTATATTTTATCAATATCAAGTGAAGCAACTCTATCTGATAAAAGCTCTGCTTCACGCCATCCTTTTTCGGTAAGTGAATCGATTGAGTAGTCTGGATCTGCGTGTCTGATGATCAATAGTTTCATTGTTGACTCCTATCTGCATGCTTTGGCATACGAAGAAATATAGAGGAATGAAAGTGTTCTTCTTTCACTCTGATTCCTGTTCGGTTTTATTTGCCAACAGGTCGTTTACATGTTATATTAATTAAGTTGAATTCATTTATTTTGGAGGTGGTAAGTATGGATAACGGGCCTGAGCGAAGTTATAACTCAAGTAACCCATCAAAACTAAATATTCTGTCTATACAATCACCTTGTTTGTATTCCTGATCAAAGTCTTTATCTGCTTTTGCAAAAAAGTATGTTCTGTTTGAAACCGGTTATTGTATGGACAGAATCATAATGCGAAAGTACGAAAGGAGATTTATGAATGATCAAATACTTCAAAACTGTTGAAAATTCCTTTTTAGAACTACCAGATGTGCAGGAAAATATCTGGATCAATCTGTCCAATCCTACCGAAGCTGAGCTTCATAAGATCAGTAGTATCTGCAAAGTCCCACAGGATTATCTCAGGGCAGCACTCGATGAAGAGGAACGGTCCCGTATTGAATTCGAAGATAATTGTACACTAATTCTTGTGGATGTTCCACTAAAAGAATCCAATGGTGATTCCAGTATCTTTACTACGCTTCCTATGGGTATTGTAATTGCTTCCGATAATATCATTACAATTTGCACAAAAGAAATCCCACTGATCAATGATTTCATGTTCGGTCATGTGAAAGGATTTTATACCTATAAAAAAACACGTTTTATACTTCAGATGCTTTATAAAAATGCGACATATTATCTTCAATATCTTCGTCAGATCGATCGAATGAGTACGGATATCGAGCGCGGGCTGCATAAATCAACAAAGAATCGGGAACTATTTCAACTTCTGGATCTTGAAAAGAGTTTGGTCTACTTTTCAACTTCTCTGCGTGGTAACAGTGTGATTCTAGATCGCATGATGAAGCTGGAATCCATTAAGAAATACCCTGAGGATGAAGATCTTCTGGAAGATGTTATTATAGAAAACAGACAGGCTATTGAAATGGCTAATATTTATACTACTATTTTGGGTGGAATGCGGGATGCTTTTGCTTCTGTCATCTCCAATAATCTAAATATCGCCATGAAATTCCTTACTTCTGTAACAATCGTATTGACGATCCCAACTATGATCGCCAGCTTCTTTGGAATGAATGTACCTGTTCCACTTTCGAATCTTCCTCATGCCTTTGTTCTGATTTTAGGAATCTCATTTGCAGTTTCATCTTTAGTTGCATTGTTTATGGCAAAAAAGAAAATGTTTTAACTGATACCCTTATAAAAAGTCTGTTGTGACGATGTCACAGCAGACTTTTCTGGTATATCCCTATAATTTGATCCATTGTCACCTGTTCAGGGTGATTCCGGATTTTAGCCTGGTTTGACATGATTGCCTCTGCATACTGTAAAATTTCTTCATGACTGATGGCAATTTTATGCGTTATTAATTTTGAAAAAACAGACTCCAGTTCGCTTAATGACTGCAAGCCCAAAAGTTCGAGCAGTCGGTCGATCTTACTTTTATTCCTGAATATGTTAAGATATTCAATCATAAGAATGCCATTTGCAATTCCGTGGGGCAATCCTTTGTGATACGTCAGCGCATAACCCATTCCATGTGGAAGCGAAGTCCCGGTCTGTGCGATCACGATTCCTGCAAGCATAGACGCATACATAACAGTATCTCTGAACTCAGGATCAATTTCTTTGGAACACAATCTAATAAAACAATCGCCAAACAAACGCAGACCTTCTTCTGCAAAATGATCTGAAAAACTGGTTGCATTTGTATTCAGATATCCTTCCACCAGATGTGTAAATGCGTCAATTGCAGTATTAACTGTCACTTCATATGGTAATGAATCGGTATAACGACTGTCTAAAAACGCTGCCACCGGAAAGACTACCTGTCCTAAATTCTTTTTAGTCTGGTCAACCCTGGAAGTTACAATACTATACGGTGTCACTTCTGAACCGGTGCCGGAAGTTGTTGCGATCGCAATCACCGGAATATGCTCCAGTTGTTGTCCCAAAAAAACTGTTTCTTTGCTGATCTGTGGATTTTTAATAAACACTGCAATCGCCTTTGCAGCATCCATCGGAGATCCTCCACCAATACCAATCACAAAGTCTGTCTGATTCCTGATGCCGATCTCTGCTCCTGCCTCAATGGTTTCAAGAGAAGGATTTTCTTCAACAGAATCGAACAGAACCGACTTGATACCTGCCTGATCCAGAACATTGAGCACATCCTGATAGGAGCCGTTGTTCTTTGCTGAATGTCTTCCTGTTACTATTAATGCTTTCTTCCCAACTGATGCGAACACGTCAGGGTGCATCATGACCTGTTCTCTGCCAAAAAATATCTTTGTTGGCATAAAATATTTAAATTGATACATATAATTTGTCCGTATAGAGTATGTGATTGATCAGCCACTGGTTCAAAAATTCTAGTAAATTAAGGATTGTCTTTTCCTGATCTTTTTCCACTTCATTCCAGTCGATCTGATTTAGTTTCTCGATAAATTCGTGATGCTCTATTTTGTGTGAAAATAGTTTTTTATACTGAATGCTCTCCATATATGCTTCTTCATCTGCAAAATGAACTTCTGTGTATTCTTTTAGCTCTTGTATGATCTTTACGATGTAATCAAATTTATCAGTAATAAACTCATCTGTTAATAACTGATAAGCCCCTTCTGCAATTTCAAACAATTTTATATGCTCTGCATCCATCGCATCCACACCCAGATAATATTCCTGTTTCATTTCAAACATTATGCTTCCTCCTGTGCACTCTTTTTTTCCGTCTCTGTTTGTTTGTTCTCTTCTATAGTAAGCCAATTCTGTTTTTCTCTTGTCAGAGTAAGTTTTAGCTTTTCTATCCTTTTTTCTTTCATACTGACAATTTCAAAAATCATATCCTGATATTCAAAAGAATCGTGTTCATTTTCTTTTGGGATATATCCAAGATGGTCTACTACAAAGCCCGATACTGTATCATAATTTTCAGAATCGATCTCAACATGAAATCTGCTGTTTATGTCGTCTACCGCAACCAGTCCATCAATCAGATAAGATGTTTCATCTATTTTTATGATCTGAGGTCCATTGTCATCAAACTCATCTTCTATGTCGCCCATAATTTCTTCTACCAGGTCTTCAATCGTAACAACACCTGAAAACTCTCCGTATTCATTGATCAGAATCGCAAAATATTTTTTATCTCGCTGCATCTGCCTGAATAACTCATCAATATTTTTCAGTTCCGGTACCATATAAGCTTCATGCAGAATTGATCTGATCTGTACATGGTCAAACCCAACTCGTCTTGCTTCAACAAGCAAATCTTTTAAATATAATACTCCAATGATATTGTCTACTTCATTTTCATAAACAGGAATTCTGGAATATTTCTTTTCAAATAAATCATTAAAATACACTTCTTTTGGATCTGTAATATCAATGGCAAATACATTAATCCTTGGGGTCATGATTTCTTTTGCCAGTTTATTGTCAAACTCAAAAATAGAGTTGATCATCTCATGTTCAATATTATTAAATACGCCCTGTTCTTTTCCCTGTTCGATCATCGTCTGAATCTCTTCTTTGGAAATGCGTTCCTCAAGATTCTGGGCATCCATCCCAAAGATCCTTAGCGTCGCATTGG
>RRZT012373870.1_pt1 | contig 10500 bp, 9 predicted proteins | sample 2165551 | NCBI WGS metagenome assembly RRZT01 (sample SAMN10456910, study PRJNA506462) | wastewater metagenome | biome: wastewater; feature: sludge; material: wastewater sludge; isolation source: wastewater sludge with Escherichia coli K12::gfp cells carrying plasmid... | place: USA: Moscow, Idaho ...
GACGGCGCGGAAGGTCTGCGCTGCGCGCTTGAGGAAGCGCCCGACCTGATTCTGCTGGACGTGATGCTGCCCGAGATGGACGGCTTCGAGGTCTGCAGGCGGGTGCGCGCGGAAAAGGACACGCCGATCATCATGCTGACCGCCCGTGAGGAAGAGACCGACAAGGTCATGGGTCTCGAGCTGGGTGCAGACGACTATATCACCAAGCCGTTCTCCATGCGTGAACTGATGGCGCGCGTCAAGGCGAACATGCGCCGTACCTACGCAGGAGAGGACAGGGAAAAGGCGGAAGCGCCGTCCGGCGGCGGTCTTCGTGTATCCAAGGACAACGGCATGGTATACAAAAACGGTCATCCGCTCGAGCTTTCCGCGCGGGAATTTGATATCCTGTGCTTCCTGTCCGCTGCTCCGGGGCGGGTTTTCTCCCGTGAGGAGCTGATGGAGCAGGTCTGGGGCTATGACTACTACGGCGACCTGCGTGCGGTGGACGTGGCGATCCGCCGTCTGCGCGAGAAGATCGAGGATGAACCGGCAAGTCCCAGATACATCATCACAAAAAGAGGCATGGGATATTACTTTGCTGACGGGGAGTAAGCTATGTTCCGTTCACTACACAGAAAACTGGTGCTGATTCTGGTGCTGCTGATCGTATCCGTTATGGCGGTGGTCGGCACGTTTCTGATCAACAGTATCAACACCTTCTATCTGAACAGCTTTTATGAGCAGATGCAGGCGGTGTTCACGACCGACACCATCCGCTCCATGCAGGAGGCGGCTGCCGAACCCGGCACGGATGGTCTGAAAACCATCATAGATGCCCACAAGAGCCGACTCGGCATTGACGATTACCGCAACTATGCCATTCTCGACAGTGAGGGCGGCTTCCTTGACGGCTCCAACCCGAACGTATCCGTCACCCGCACGAGCAACGTCATTGCCGCAATGGCAGGAGAGACCGGAACGCGCTCGGCGGTATCCGACAGCATTATGGACATTGCGGTGCCGCTCGACAAGAACGGCGACGGTGCGGTGGACTACATCGTGTATATCGCGGACAACAAGCGGGAGATTTCCGATCTGTCGTGGCGGTTCTTCCAGATTGTCATGCAGGCGATGATGTTCGGCCTGCTGGCGGCTATCCTGCTGTCCTTCCTGCTCAGCAAGACCATCACCACGCCGATCGAGCGCATCACCGAGGGTGCGCGGTCGATCGCGGAAGGCAACTTTGATCAGGACCTCGGTGTGCAGTCGTCGGATGAGATCGGCGAGCTGACCCGTTCGTTCAATTACATGGCGCACCGTTTGAAAAACACGGTCGGCGAGGTGCAGGGCGAGCGCGACAAGCTGAACACGCTGTTCCTGCACATGACCGACGGCGTAGCCGCCTTCACGACCGACGGCACGCTCATCCACATGAATCCGGCAACCGAAAATCTGCTGGGCGTGCGTGTAGAGCAGAAGCTGAGCTTTGATGAGATGTTCGCCGATCTGGACATGCCGGATACGGACGAAACCGTCTCGCGCAGCTTCCTTACGAACGAGATTACGCGATTTGGGCGCGTGCTGTCCGTCACGCTGGCGCCTTACGGCGCACTGGACGGCGAGGGCGGCGTCATCGCCGTCATTCACGATGTCACCGAGCAGCGCCGTCTGGATGACGCACGCCGCGAGTTTGTGGCAAACGTGTCGCACGAGCTGCGCACGCCGCTGACGAATATCCGCTCGTACACCGAAACGCTGCTCGATGCCGCCGGAGAGCTGCCGCTTGACACGGAAAAGCAGTTTCTGGGCGTTATTTCGAGCGAGAGCGAGCGCATGGCGCGTATTGTCACCGATCTGCTGACGCTTTCCAAGCTGGATTACGGACGGATGGAGCTGCGTATGACGCGGTTCTCGGTGTCCGATCTGCTGAAAAAGGTGACGAATGCCATGAAGCTGACCGCCGAGGACAGCGGTCACATGATCCTCGTTGAGACCGAGCCGAACCTGCCGCCGATGGTCGGAGACAGAGAACGCATCGAGCAGGTTGTGGTAAATATTCTGTCCAACGCGGTCAAGTACACGCCTTCGGGCGGCAGGATCCGTCTGACGGCACAGCGCGCAGGCGCAAACCATGTGCGCGTCACGGTTGAGGACAACGGTGTCGGCATTCCGGCGGACGATGTGCCGCGCCTGTTTGAGCGATTCTACCGCGTGGACAAGGCACGCTCGCGTGCCGCAGGCGGCACCGGACTGGGTCTGGCGATCGCCAAGGAGATCGTTGAGCAGCACGAGGGCAAGATCGCTCTGACCAGTGAATACGGCAAGGGCACGACCGTGACGATCACGCTTCCGACCGACCTCAAGCCGCACGGCAGGGAGGGTAAGGTATGAGAGGTGCGAAACGCTCAGCGAAGAACACCGCAAAGAATATCTCGCTTTTGGTGCTGTGCGGACTGATGGGCGTGCTGTGCGCGGTAAACTGGCTGATGGGTCTGAACATTGCGCAAATGCCTGCAGACAGCGCACTCCGCCGTCTGCACGACCGCTTTGTGGGCGGTGCGGTGGGCTATGAGATACGGTCCTCCGGTGTTTCGGCGGCGGATCCGGCACAGATGGCGCTGACCGTTGACGGCAAGCTGTACGGCGTGCAGTACAATCTGACCGATATTGACGCCGGCATCACGGCAACGCGTTCGCTGTGGTCGCAGGCGCTCACAGGTGAGGGGCTGCGGCCGGCTGATGAGAGTGAGCTGTGCACGGCTCTGCGGTCGGGCAGCTGTGCGCTGCTGCGCTACCACGGTGCGATCCCGATGCAGTCTATTGCGGGCTGGCTGGGCGGCTCGTGGAAGGATAATGACCGCCTGCAGGTCGAAACACTGGTGTATGCCGCCGGTGTGCAGCGGATGTTTGTCCGCATGGCAGACGGCAGGCTGTATGCCGCGGATGCAGCGGTCTCGCAGAGTGCGCTCGGGGAGGCACAGAAGAACTTCCGCGGGCTGTCATGCAGCTTTGCGGGAGATGCGTATGCGGTCTATCCGGAAACGCTGCTGTTCGACAGCGAGGCGCTGTCGCTTCCGGTGCTGAAACCGGCGCAGATCAATCTGTTTGCCGCACAGAGCGGCACCGGACTGGAGGATTTGCTTGGCGCATTCGGCTACACGGCCTACACGGATTTTTACAACGAGCAGGACGGAACTGTCCGCGTGTTCCTCGATGATACGAGCACGCTGCGGCTGAATGCGTCCGGTCTGGTGCAGTACGCGTCCACGGACGGCTCGGCAACGGTGAGCGCTTATGACGAAAGCGATATCACGGATGCGGCGGCGCTGGATGCACAGCTGGACTGCGCCCGGCTGATTCTCGATGCGGCGCAGCGAGCGGGCGATACGGATACGCATGCGTCGCTGTACGCGGTGGAGCGCAGCGGCGAGCAAACCACACTGATTTTTCTGCAGATGTACAGCGGCGTGCCGGTGCTCGGTGACGCGGACTTTGCAACCTTCGTATTCGATGGCAGTGCGCTGCGCACGGCAACGATTCGGCTGCAGAAATTTCAGCCGACCGGCGGCAAACGCACGGTCATGCCCGCAAAACAGGCGGCAGCCGGAGCCTCCGGCGCGGAACGCGGTCTGATGGCAGCTTACCGGGCACAGGACGGACAGTATGTACCGAGCCGGTTCTATCTGAAAAATGCGGCAGAGTGACCGCAGAAGGGAGATGAGAGCGCTTGCAATGGGATAAAGTCAAAAATATACTGATCGCAATACTGCTTACGATCAACCTGTTTCTGCTGGGCAATCTGGCGGTACGCGGCTGGCAAAGCCACCGGAGAACGAGTGAGCTTGAGGCCAATCTGCGCACGTTGGTGAGCGCCAGAGGGATGCAGCTGGATACGGCGTTCTCGTTTCCGGAGGACATCACGCTGCCCGAGCTGTCGCTCGACCGCAGCCGCGCAGATGAGGAAAAAGTCGCAGCCGCCATGCTGGGCGAACACGCTGAACGCACCGAGCAGGAGGACGGCACGGTGCGCTTTGAGAGCGACAGGGGCACGCTCGAGTGGCAGGCGGACGGTAATGTGCAGGCGGACTATACGCTGACTGAATCTGCGCCGACTTCCGCATCGGAAGCGCTCGAGCAGGCGCGCCGGCTGTGCAGCCGGTGGGGCTTTCAGGCCGAGCAGGCGGGCTGGACGGCGGAGGACACGGTAGTTACGCTGACCGGCTCGGTCGCCGGACTGCCGGTGCACAATCGGCGGCTGACACTGGACTTTTCTGCCGGAGACGGCTCGGTGTCGCTCGTCGGACTGTGGAGCTTCGGCACGCCGTACACCACCGCGAACGGCATCAGCATTACCTGCAGCGCAGCAGATGCTCTGCTGCAGTTTGCCGCAGAAAGCGGCGAAACCGGTACGATCGAGTCGATGACGGCCGGTTATCGTATGCAAACCGACAGCAGCCGCCGTATTCGTCTTACACCTACTTGGAAGATTGACACCGAAACAGGCGAATATTTGGTGGATTGTGACAAAAAGACGATTATCGGTGAAGAAAACTGAAAAACTGCTTTTCTTTATCTGAAATTGTGGTAAAATGTATTAGTGAGATTTTACGCGAATGGGTTTAGCCGCTGTCGGAGCTGCCTGCAAAGAGGATCGGCACGGACAGTCATTCGCTGACATAAGATACAGTATTCGGAGAAAAACGCGGAGATTTCCGCGCCAAGGCTTAGTGAGGAGTAGGTAGATTGACAAAGTATGTAATCAACGGCGGCAAGACGCTGAATGGTGAGGTGACCATCTCCGGCGCAAAGAATGCAGCGGTCGCAATCGTTCCGGCGGCTCTGCTGGCAGATGGCCCGGTTCGTCTTGAAAACGTGCCCAAGATCATTGATGTAACGCTGCAGATGGAGATCATGCGTGAGCTGGGCGCGCAGATCCGCCAGATCAACGCCACTACGGTGGAAATTCAGAATACGCAGAACCCGAGTCTCAAGCCGCACGAGCTGGAGCGCAAGCTGCGCGCATCCTACTATCTGCTCGGCGTGCTGCTCGGCAAGTACGGCTTTGCCGAGGTAGCAATGCCAGGCGGCTGCAACTTCGGCGGCGTCCGTCCGATCGACCAGCACATCAAGGGTTTTGAAGCTCTGGGCGCAAAGGTAACGCTGCCCAAGGGCGGTTACATCCGGGTCGAGGCACCCGAGGACGGCCTGCACGGCGCACATATTTATTTTGACGTTGTTACGGTCGGCGCGACCATGAACATCATGCGCGCAGCGGTTCTGACAAAGGGCCAGACCATCATGGAGAACTGCGCAAAGGAGCCGCATACCGTCGATCTGGCGAACTTCCTGAATGCAATGGGCGCGGATGTTAAGGGCGCCGGCACCGATGTGATCAAGATCCGCGGTGTAGAGAGCCTGCACGGCGGCAGTTACTCCATCATTCCGGATCAGATCGAGGCGGGCACTTTCATGGCAGCCGTTGCAGCCTGCGGCGGTTCGGTTCTGGTGAAGAATGTTATTCCGCGTCATCTGGAGTGCATCACCGCAAAGCTGCGCGAGATGAGCGTTGAGGTCACCGAGTTTGACGATGCGGTGCTCGTTCGCCGCGAGGGCAAGCTGACCAAGACCAACATCAAGACCCTGCCGTACCCGGGCTTCCCGACCGACATGCAGCCGCAGATGACGACGGCGCTGTGTCTGGCAGAGGGCACCAGCATCATCACCGAGGGGATCTGGGGCAGCCGCTACCGCTATACCGAGGAGCTGACCCGCATGGGTGCGAACATTCATGTGGATGGCGCGATCGCGGTTGTTGAGGGTGTCAGGGAGCTGAATGGTGCTCCGGTCCGTGCACACGACCTGCGTGCAGGCGCGGCGATGGTCATCGCCGGTCTGGCAGCCAAGGGTGTTACCGAGGTCGAGCAGGTGCAGAACATCGAGCGCGGCTATGAGACGCTCGTAGAGAAGTTTGTTGCTCTGGGTGCGGATATGTATCGCTCCGAGATTCCGGAAAGCGCCGAGAACAAGTAATTTCTAATTGTAATGAGGAAAAAAGGCGGAGGGAGCATCCTTTCGCCTTTTTTGCAGAATATAAGGCAGATGAGCAGAATGAAAGCAGAGTGTATGGTTCGGCGTGCGTCTGATGCGGACATGGATGCGGTTCTCGCTTTTGCCGCGCAGATTTTCGCGGACGAGCAGGATATTCCGAGGGAACTGAACTTCATCCCGGCGGATAAGCAGCCGCAGTGGTGGTGCATGGAGCAGGCCGGCGAACTCGTCGGCACAGCGGCCATTTACCGTGAGGGCGGGCAGTGGCACATGGGCCGCATCACGGTCGCGCGCAGGCTGCGCGGACAGCACAAGGGAACCTTTCTGCTGAAACGTGTGCTGGACGATGTTTTTGCACAGGATGTGGATAACATTTTCCTCGAAGCGAGAGACGCAACGGTGCACATTCTTACCGGATTCGGCGCAGAGATTGCCGGGGAACCGTTCGCATTCTACTGCGGAAACGTCACACCGATGATTCTAACGCGAACTGCCTTTCTGCAGCACACAAACGGATGAAAACAACTGCTGAAGGAGTACCATGGCAGAGCATTATTATTACAGTATCGCCAGCGGTTCGAGCGGCAACTGCGGCTTATATATGGCGGACGGCACCGCGATCCTGATCGATCTCGGTGTGTCGCTGCGCAGGATTACGACTGCGCTGAAGGCACTGTCGCTCACGCTGGAGGATATTTCGGCGGTGGTGCTGACGCATGAGCACATCGACCATGTGAAGGGACTGCCGATGTTTCTTAAAAAAGCGAAGGCGCCGGTGTTTGCCACTCGCGGCACAGCCGAGGCTTTCGAGGAAAAGAATCCGGAGTACGCCGACCGTCTGAACATATTCGACAGCGGTGAGCGCTTCTGGGTCAGGGATGTGGACGTTGTGCCGTTTCCGACGCCGCATGACGCAGCCGAGAGCACGGGCTACATATTCGAGCACGGCGGCAGCCGGTTCGGCTTTGCGACCGACCTTGGCTTTGTGCCGCGCGATGCGGCCGAGCTTCTGCGCGGCTGTGAAATGGTCGTGCTGGAGAGCAACCATGACCCGCACATGCTGCAGGCCGGTCCGTACCCGTATTCGCTCAAGATGCGTGTTGCCGGACCGAGCGGGCACCTGTCCAATCCGGACTGCGCCGTATTTGCAGCGGATCTGGTGAAAAGCGGCACGCGAACGCTCGTGCTGGCGCACCTGAGTGAGAAAAACAACATGCCGGAGCTGGCGCGGCAGCAAACGCTGTCGGCGCTGCGCGGACTGCCTGCGTGCGAGGTGCTCGTTGCACCAAAGGAGCACATGGAGCATCCGGTATCGTTTGGGGAGGAAAAACTATGCTCTCTGTCCGGCTGATCTGCGTCGGAAAGCTCGGAGAAAAATTCTGGGCGGACGCTGTCAAGGAATATACCAAGCGCCTCGGCGCATATTGTAAATTAGAGATCATCGAGCTGCCCGAGCAGCGTCTGCCGCAGACGCCCTCTGAGGGCGAGATCGCGCAGGCGCTGGAAAAGGAAGCCGCGCTCATCGAGAGCAAGCTGCTGCCCGGCGCGTCTGTGATTGCGATGTGTGTCGAAGGCAAGCCGATGTCCTCTGAGCAGCTGGCGGACTATTTCGGAAAGCTGACCGTATCGGGGACAAGCAAGATCTGCGTGCTCATCGGCGGCTCGTGCGGCCTGTCCGAGCGGGTGAAAAAGAAGGCGGCGCTGCGGCTATCCATGTCACCGATGACGTTTCCGCATCATTTAGCAAGAGTGATGGTGCTCGAGCAGATTTACCGCGCGCTCAATATTGCGGCAGGCGGCAAGTACCACAAGTGAAACGAGAAACAGCATGACGAAAGAACAGATTGCGGCGATCGCCGTAGTGCTGCTGCTCGGCGCAGTCTTTTTTGTGCGGCTGTACCGTCGGCAGCAGGAACCGCCGAAAGAGCCGCCAAAGCCGAAACTGCTGCCGAAAACCGGCAAAATGCGCTGTCCGATGTGCGGCGCGGAAGCAAAAGTCACGGGCAAACAGTGGGAGTGTCCGTGGTGCGGAGACTGCGGTTGGATCAAATAAAGTTTGGGTACAAAAACAACCCGGTTAAATGCGGCTAATATCAAGAAAAACCATTTACATTATGGACCGGATTTTGTAAAATATATATTAGAGAAGAACGCGGTTATTCGCACGGGACAAATGCGGAGCCGCGATGAGGGAAATTTTATTTCAGGAGGGGCGTCCCATGATTATCACGATAACGCTTAACGCTGCACTGGACCGTACGCAGCGGATCGAGCACCCGCTGCAGGTGGGCAAGCTCAATCGCGCGGTGTCCAGTCATCTGGAACCGGGCGGCAAGGGCATCAACGTGTCGCGCGCGATCAAGGCGTTGGGCGGCAGCAGTATTGCGCTTGGCTTCAGTGCGGGCACAAACGGCCGCATTATGAAGGACATGCTGACAGCAGCGGACATTCACCACGATTTTGTTGATATTGCGGGACAACTCCGTGTCAATACGCAGATCATTGATGCGCAGGGCGGCCACACCGAGGTAAATGAGCCGGGCAACAAGCTGGATGATTCGGATTTCCTGCGTTTGCTCGACCGCATGGAGAACTATCTGGACGAGGGCAATATCTTCGTTCTGTCGGGTTCTACGCCGCCGGAGTTCCCGCTGAAGAACTACCGTAAGCTGTGCAAGACCATCAAGAAGCACGGCTGCAAGCTGATCATCGACGCACAGGGCGAGCTGCTGCAGGAGGCACTGGGGTGCGAGCCGGACTTTGTAAAGCCGAACATCTTCGAGCTGGCTGAGGCTGTCGGCGACAAGCCGTCCGCCGATCCCGAGGTCGTTGTACATTCCGCACGCAAGATGCTGGATATGGGCGCAAAGGCTGTTTGTGTTTCCATGGGTCAGGAGGGCGCTCTGCTGACCGCAAAGAACGAGCCGGAGTCGCTATACGTTACTACCACCCCGAAAATCTACGACGAAGGTGCGGTCGGTACCGGTGATGCAATGGTCGGCGCGATTGCAAACGCTATGCACGCGGGCATGAAGTTTGACGAGGTGGCACGCTACGCCGTTGCGATGGGCCGTGCATGTGCCCGTCTGGCCGGCACCGAGATGGCCTCTCTCAAGAAGGTTTACGAGGTGTACGAGACCACGCAGGTTTACGTTCTGTAAGCAATACACAAACTATGGAGAGAACAACGAAACACGTTGTTCTCTCTTTTACCCTTTTCGCGATTACTTCAAGGAGTTAACAAATATGGATAAAAAACAATTACAGCAGCGTGTCACGGAGCAGCGCCGCCGCGTACGCCGCAGACTGACCATTCGCGGCGTACTGTCGCTTCTGGTCGTGCTGACATTCATCCGCTGTGCGTTCATGCAGCGGTATGAGAATATGTTCGTATGCGTGCTGTCGCTCGTGCTGCTGGCGATGCCGACGCTGATTGAAAAACAGCTTGCCATCGACATCCCGCCGATGATGGAAGCTATCATCTACTGCTTTATCTATGCCGCCGAGATCATGGGCGAGATCAATTCGTTCTACACCATCATTCCCGGATGGGACACCATGCTGCACACGATAAACGGATTTCTGGTCGCGGCGGTCGGCTTCTGCCTGGTTGACCTGTTTAACCGAAGCGAACGGTTCACCTTCAAGCTGTCGCCGCTGTTTCTGGCTATCGTGGCGTTCTGCTTCTCCATGACGGTCGGCGTGTTGTGGGAATTTTTCGAGTTCACCGCTGATCAGGTGATGCACACGGACATGCAGAAGGACTATGTCGTGCACGAGGTCAACTCGGTGTCGCTCAACCCGGACGGCCTGAATGTGCCGGTGCATGTGCAGATTGAGTCGGTCATTGTCAACGGTGAGGATTGGACGGAGCAGCTTGGCGGCTATCTGGATATTGGCCTGATCGACACGATGAAGGATCTGCAGGTCAACTGCATCGGTGCAATCGCGTTTTCCATCATCGGCTTTTTCTACGTCAAGCACCGCGGCAAGGGCAAGCTGGCGGCAGCGCTCATTCCGGTCGTGCTCGATCCCGAAAAAGAAAAAAGTAAAAAAGATGAGCAAAACAGGGAACCAAATGACGAGTGATTCCGTCTAATTCAATACTATCCCCGAAAACGATCTGAAGGAGAGTATGAAAGTATGATGAAAAAGCGAATGACCGCAGGTATGCTTGCGACACTCATGGCGGCAGTCCTGCCGGTTTCCGCGTGCGCGGCTCAGAATTCGGCGCCGCAGCCGCAGCTGAATACCGCAGAGCATATGCAGTATATGAACGGCTACACAGACGGCACCTTCCGTCCGGATGCGTCCATCACCCGTGCAGAGGCGAGCAAGTTGCTCACGTCCCTGCTAGTGGACTGGGGTGAGCATAGGGATTATCTGTTTAGCGATGTTTCGGTTTCCGCGTGGTATGCGAATGCCGTCTGTCAGATGATTAATTTCGGTCTGGTGAACGGTTACACGGAC
>RRZT012971802.1_pt1 | contig 10500 bp, 7 predicted proteins | sample 2165551 | NCBI WGS metagenome assembly RRZT01 (sample SAMN10456910, study PRJNA506462) | wastewater metagenome | biome: wastewater; feature: sludge; material: wastewater sludge; isolation source: wastewater sludge with Escherichia coli K12::gfp cells carrying plasmid... | place: USA: Moscow, Idaho ...
CGAGAGGAACTGGCCGAACGCATCAAGGCCGAACCGCGCCGGTTCATCGCGCAGGAGGTCATCCAATTCAAGGACATCGACGTGGTGGACCCCGAAACCGGACAGATGAGCCCACGTAAATGCGACCTGCGCGCCTTCGTGGTGACCGGCAAGAACACGCACGTATGGTATTCGGGACTGACACGCTACTCGTCCATACCGGGCCAGATGATCGTCAACTCATCACAGGGCGGCGGTTTCAAGGACACCTGGGTACTGGCCAAAGAGACCGGCGTGGAGCATGATTACGCACCCGGCTCGGAGGTCGTGCGCGTGCTGGAACAGTCCCGCAAGCACTCGCTGGCACTCGTCACCGCGTCGAAGGCCGACAACCTGTTCTGGCTCGGCCGCTACACGGAACGCGTATTCACCACGCTGAGCCAATTCTTCCCCTTCTACGACCGTGTGATGGACACGGATGTGGACGCGTTCCGACCGTTCGCCCGTGCGCTCGACCTGCCGGAGGATTTCGAGGATTTCGACGCGTTCATCCACAGCTTCCTGTACGACGAGAAGAATCCGGATTCCGTACGCAGCGCCATCGTCTACGCGTTCAACAACGCGGTGATTCTGCGCCCCGAACTTGGTTCTCGCTCGTTGCAGCAGGTGGAGTTGGCCATGAGCTCCATAGTGGAGGCATCCGAATACGGCGGCACGGACGCGGACATCTTCAAACACCGCGACATCGCGGACAACATGCTCGCCTTCTGGGGAGGTGTGGAGAATTCCCCCGTCGAACCGACTCTGAAATCGTTCATTTTCGTGGGCAAATATCTGGAACGTCTGGATCTGTACACACGATTCGGATATTCCGTGGAAGAGCTCAAGGCGCCGCTCGCCAAACTGGGCAGCTACATCCTGCCGTTGAACGGTCTGCCGGTACCGCAATGCTTCGCCGAAGGATTGCGCTGGCTGGTCGGCCAGCTGCCGCAGCGGGGATATGCGGAGCTTGCGGAAAAACTGGGGATGCTGCTGAAAGATTTCGATGGGCGCATCTCCACGAAGGATCTGAAGGATCTGGGCATGCTCAACACGATGGACATGGACGCCGCGCGACTGTGAAGAATACGTGCCACAGCCATCGCACGGTGCGTGTATAACGGCTAGAACAAGGCCCACGGCGTGGAAAACGCCGAAGGAACGACAATAATCGCTGAGGAGACGATGTGAAGAAACTGGTGTTTGACTATGAGATGAAGCTCTCATTCAGCTCGCCCGTGACCGACCATCGCTTCCAACTGCGCTGCATTCCAGCCACCGGCCCACGCCAGCAGGTGATCGACGTGGCAGTCAAAATCGAACCGGATGTGGAACTCGAAACCACCATCGATTCCTTCGATTCCGTGGTGATGACCGGATTCATTCCCGAACCGCACACCATGTTCAACTACTCGGTGACCGGCATCGCCTTCGTGGACAACGCGCATATCAAATCCGAAATCTACAAGCCGCTGTACCGCTTCAATTCGGCGTTGACAGTGCCGGGGCCGGCCATCGAAGCGTTGATCGGCATCTGCCGTGAACGCATCGCGTCCCTGCCTGCCGACTGCACGCCGATCGACCAAGCCCGTGAGGTGATGGACGAGGTGTTCAAAACGTTCGTCTACACGCCGGCCTCCACCACCATCCGCACCACCGCCGAGGAAGCGTTCGCTCAACGCAAGGGCGTATGCCAGGATTACGCGCACGTCATGCTGTCCGTGTGCCGGCACGTCGGACTCACTGCCCGATACATCGCGGGATTGCTCGGCGGCGAGGGCGCCACGCACGCATGGGTCGAAATCTACCATGATGGACGTTGGGTCGGTTTGGACCCCACACACAACCGTATGGTCGACGACAACTACATCACCATCGCCCATGGCCGCGATTACCGCGACTGCATGCTCGACATCGGCATCTTCTCCGGCTGCGACGTCAAGCAGGACCAGTGGGTCAACGCTTCCGTGCACGAGCAGGGATACTGATTCCCCGACGTTTTCTCGATGCCGGATTCCGTATTTCGGCAGATGCAAAGCAGATAAACAAAAAAGGCCGAAACGCCATTGTTTCAACCTTCATTGCATGCGGATAAGGCGAGATTCGAACTCGCGGAGGGGTTCGCCCTCACACGCTTTCGAGGCGTGCTCCTTAGACCGCTCGGACACTTATCCATTCGTCACCTGAAAACAAGCAACTTGATAATTGTGCCACAGTGGTGGCGATTGTCAAATCGGACTGGCTGCAACGGTGTGATTTCCGGCGTGTCTTGCTTTGCGCCCGACTGTGCGTCCTTAGGCGAACAGCGCTTCGTCGAAGGAAGGATAGCCCCAATCAAGCGCCAATTCGACACGGTCCGCAATCAGACCGGCAAGCACGCCCAGGGATTGCGCTCGCGAATCCGTCGACTGTTTTGCATTGGTGACGCGTGACTGGGAATGATCGTTCGCGGCATTGGAGCTTCCGGCGATTGCCGTTATCTCGCTTCGCGCGCAGTTCATTTCGATGGTGGCGTCGGTCGGTGCCGTAAGGCCGGTGGCGGAATCGAGCATCGTGTCGGGGTGGGCGAGCAAGGCGGTGGCCTCGTACGTTTTCTTACGATCGTCAATGGTGCCCGAGAAGGATGCGAACCGTTGCGATGTGGTCTTATGACGATTGCTGATATCCAGCGTCGCATGGCCGCTGTTGCGGGCCGCCAGCACTTCCATGGCGAATCCGGCACGGTCTTCGGCCTGCGCGGCGGTGGCAAGGGACTTGGAATCGACGTCAAGCGATTCGACATCGTCAAAACGCGACAGCGTGATCGGCGCGACGGCCACCGACAGTTGATCGCCCAGTGCGCGAGCCATATGACGTGCCTGCGCGCTGCGCAACGCGCCTTCGGCAAAACGCGCCGGACATTGCGCCGCGGTGTTCGTCCATGCGGAGACCGCCTGCTGCGCCGAGAAATAGCGGCGGATGATGTGCTGATGCTGGTCGTGTGCGATCTTGTTATCGGCGGTGGCATCGAAATAGGCCTTCTCGCACGGGCTTTGCCGTTGTTCGGCTTCAGCCCTGCCTGCGATCCTGGGCATGGAGCATGCCGTCAGCGCCGGCATGAGGATAGCGGTGCAAAGCAATGCGCAGACGCGTTTCGCGATAAAAGAAACCGAGCGGAAAGAAGGGGTACGTGTCTGCATGAATCATTAGACTAATATCTGACTGTGACCATTGGGCCATGCGCTCGGAATAACTTCATATAGGAGGTCTTGGAAATATGGAACTGGACCTGGCAGGAATGCACCAGCTCGCCGCTGGGCAGGGAATTGATCCCGAGACGCTGGATGCCGCACTCTCGGAAGCATTGCGACTGGCATATCTGAAAACCCCTCACGCTGCGAAGCACGCTCGCGTCGAGCTTGATCCGCGTGCGGGAAGCTTCACCGTATGGGCCCAGGACGAGATTCCTGGCGAGCCGACTGAAGACGATCCCCATCCCGCGCCGACTCTGGGCGAGGAATACGACGACACTCCGCACGATTTCGGCCGACTGGCCGCTGCGACCGCTCGTCAGGTGATCAGCCAGCTGTTCCGCAAGGCCGAGGATGACAAGGTGTTCGGCGCGTTCTCCGGTCAGAAGGGCAAGCTCATCACCGGCATCGTGCAGCAGGACGTCAAGGACACATCCAACGTGCACGTGGCCGTCGGCGACGTCGAAGCCCTGCTGCCGCGCCGCGAGCAGGTGCCCGGCGAACGCTACCGTCATGGCGAACGTATCCGCGTGTACGTGGTGAACGTGGCCCGTGGTCTGAAGGGCCCGGAAATCGTGGTGTCCCGTTCCCATCCGGAGCTGGTCCGCCGCCTGTTCGAACGTGAGGTTCCGGAACTGGTTTCGGGAGCCGTGTCGATTATGGCCATCGCCCGCGAGGCGGGCGCCCGCACCAAGATCGCCGTCCGTGCCAACACCGAAGGCGTCAACCCGAAGGGCGCGCTGATCGGCCCCGGCGGAGCCCGAGTGCGCGCCGTCATGGAGAACCTCGGTCCTGAGAAAATCGATATCGTCGACTGGTCCGCGGATCCGGCGAAATTCGTCGCCGCGGCGCTGTCTCCGGCCGTCGCCACCGGTGTGCAGGTGATCAGCGAGAAGAACAAGACGGCCATCGCCTTCATCCACGATGACCAGCTGTCCCTGGCCATCGGCAAGGAAGGCCAGAACGCACGTCTTGCGGCCAAGCTGACCGGCTGGAAGATCGGCATCGAATCCGCTGAGGCGCATGCCAAGAAGATGGCCGAATCGGCGGACCATTCCGATGGGGAAACCGAGGAATAAACAACACTTCCGGTAGACAACAAGCCCGTGGACGTACAATCCACGGGCTTGAGTATGCTGGACTCGACAATCCAAAGCGTGACGGCCATGCCGTCATGCCCAGGGAAAAGACGAGGTATCACGAACATGGTTGCACGATGAGAAGGAACAAGCTCGCCGTGAATCAGTAGCGGTCGCGCCCGTATGCGCGCGGCCCAAGATAGGAGAATTGAGTGCCGAAAGCACGCGTATATGAACTTGCCAAGGAACTTGGCGTTGACAGCAAAACCGTTTTAAGCAAGCTTGAGGCGATGGGCGAATTCGTGAAGTCCGCATCGTCTACCGTTGAACCTCCCGTTGCACGCAAGCTGAGGAACGCATTCGCGTCCAGCGGACAGGGCAACGCATCTGATTCCAAGAAGCCGGGCCATACGGCCAAGAAGCCTGTCGAACCGGCATCTCATTCCATGCCAAAGCCGGCCGCTCCGTCAGCACCGAAGCCGGCTGCCCCCGCAGCGCCGAAGCCGCGTCATGCCGCTTCCAAGTCCGATGCCCCGAAGCCGGGCCATCGCGCGCCGCGTCCAGGCGAATCCCGCCAGCATGGCAATCGTCCTAACGGCAACGCCCCGCGTCCGCAGGGTGGAGACCGCCGCCAGTCCGGTCGCCCGACGGCCGTTCCGGGAGCTCGCCCCCAGCATGGCAACGCTCCGCAGGGCGGCAACAACGCCAATGGCGCGAAGCCGCACACCCCGGGACCGCGCCCGGGCAACAATCCGTTCAGCCGCAAGCAGGGCATGCACACCCCGACTCCGGGTGATATTCCGCGTCCGCATCCGATGAACCGTCCGAGCGTCAACAATGGCGAAGGACGTCGTGGTGGCCGTCCGGGTCAGGGCGGTGGCCAGCGTGGCGGCTTCCGTGGTCGTCCGGGTCAGGGCGGCGCGAAGCCAGGCCAGTGGGGCCAGCATCGTCCGGGTCAGGGCGGTGGCCAGCGTCCCGCCGGCGGCGGCAATCGTTTCGGCGGCAATGGCGGCGGTTTCCAGGGCGGCAACAGCGCTCCGAGCAATGGTCCGGCACGTGGTGGCCGCGGCCGCGGCGGCGCTGCAGGCGCGTTCGGACGTCAGGGAGGCAAGTCCTCGAAGGCGCGTAAGAACCGTCTGGCGAAGCGTCAGGAATTCCAGGAGATGAAGGCTCCGGTCATCGGCGGCGTGCGCATTCCGACCGGCAACGGACAGGAAGTCCGTCTGCGTCAGGGCGCGTCCCTCGCCGATCTGGCCGAGAAGATCAACGTCAATCCGGCGGCGCTGGTCACCGTGCTGTTCCACCTTGGTGAAATGGCCACGGCCACCCAGTCCCTGGATGAGGCCACGTTCCAGATCCTCGGCGAGGAAATCGGCTGGAACATCAAGATCGTGTCCGCCGAAGAGGAAGACAAGGAGCTGCTGCAGCAGTTCGACATCAACCTGGACGAAGAGGAACTGCAGGAGGACGAGGATCTGAAGCCGCGTCCGCCGGTCGTCACCGTCATGGGCCATGTCGACCACGGTAAGACCCGACTGCTCGACACCATCCGCCGCACCAACGTCATCGAAGGCGAAGCCGGCGGCATCACCCAGCGCATCGGCGCATACCAGGTGACCGTCAACCTTGAGGGCGAGCCGCGCAAGATCACGTTCCTCGATACCCCGGGCCACGAAGCCTTCACCGCAATGCGTGCCCGTGGCGCCGAACTCACCGACGTCGCGATCCTCGTGGTCGCCGCCGACGACGGCGTCATGCCGCAGACCGTGGAAGCCATCAACCACGCCCAGGCCGCGCATGTGCCGATCGTGGTGGCCGTCAACAAGATCGATAAGCCGGGCGCCAACCCGGACAAGGTCCGCGGCCAGCTTACCGAATACGGTCTGGTTCCGGAAGAATACGGCGGCAACACCATGTTCGTCGACATCTCCGCGAAGCAGGGCACCAACGTCGACAAGCTGCTCGAAGCGGTGCTGCTCACCGCCGACGCCGAGCTCGACCTGCGCGCCAACCCGGATATGGACGCCCGTGGCGCCACCGTCGAAGCCCGACTTGACAAGGGTCGTGGCGCCGTGGCTACCGTGCTGGTGCAGTCCGGTACCCTCCACATCGGCGACGCCATCGTTGCCGGCACCTCCTACGGTCGTGTCCGCGCCATGCTCGACGAGAACGGCAACCACATGCAGGAAGCCGGTCCGTCCACTCCGGTGCAGGTGCTGGGTCTGACCTCCGTGCCGACCGCAGGCGACCTGTTCCTGGTGGCCTCCGACGACCGTACCGCACGTCAGATCGCCGAGAAGCGTCAGGCCACCGAGCGTGCGGCCCAGCTGGCCAAGCGCCGCAAGGTCGTTTCCCTCGAAAGCCTCAAGGAGCAGTTCGCCAAGTCCGAGGTGGATATGCTCAACATCGTCATCAAGGGCGATTCCTCCGGTTCCGTCGAGGCTCTGGAAGATTCCTTGATGAAGATCGAGGTGTCCGACGAGGTCGGCATCCAGGTGATCCACCGCGGCGTCGGCGCCATCACCCAGAACGACGTCAACCTGGCCACCGTCGACAAGGCCGTCATCATCGGCTTCAACGTCCGTCCGAACCGCCAGGTGGCGGATCTGGCCGAACGCGAAGGTGTGGAGATCAAGTACTACTCGATCATCTACAAGGCCATCGAGGACATCGAAGCATCCCTCAAGGGCATGCTCAAGCCGGAATACGAAGAGGTCGTCACCTCCCACTCCGAGATCCGCGAGATCTTCCGCTCCTCCAAGTTCGGCAACATCGCCGGCGTCATGGTTCAGGACGGCGAGGTCAAGCGTGGTACGAAGTGCCGTATCCTGCGCAACGGCATCGCCACCGTCAACGACCTCGAGATCTCCTCGCTGCGTCGTTTCAAGGACGACGTCAACTCCGTCAAGGAAGGCTACGAGGCTGGCATCAACCTCGGCACCTTCAACGACATCGAGATTGGCGATATCATCGAGACCTTCGAAATGCAGGAAATCGAGCGTAAGTAGCCGAGTGCTTCGAGCTTCGTATCGATAACCAGGTAAGGAACGCCCACAGCCGGTTCACGACTGCGGGCGTTCCGTGATACAACAAGAACTTTTCACCAAAAGGACAGCAATGGCAGGAACCAATCCCCGCGCCGCGCGCATCGCGGCGTTGATTCAGCGTGTGATCGCATCGTCCATGGAGGCGCAGCTGCACGACAAGCGACTGGCCAACGTGACCATCACCGAAGTGCGCGTCACCAACGATCTGCAGATCGCGAAAGTCTACTGGACCCAGCTCGGCCATGAAGGACACGAGCAGGGCGAACGCCGCCGCGCGCAGCAGGCCCTGAACCAGGCCAAAGGACGCCTGCGTTCCCTGGTAGGCACCAAGGCCGGACTGCGACTCACCCCGCAACTGGAATTCATCTTCGACGAAGTGCCGGGCGAGGCCCATGAGATCGAGGACATCCTCGCGCTCGCACACAAGCGCGACGAAGAACTCGCCAAGTCCCGCGCCAACGCGCAATACGCCGGCGACGCCGATCCGTACAAGCACGACGAGCCCGATGATGACGACTTCGACGATGATGACGATGTCGAGGTCGAGGATTGGGACGATGACGACGAAGCCTGACAACTCCGGTCTGCTGGTCATCGACAAGCCGCAGGGCGTCACCAGCCACGATGTGGTCGCGGCGGTGCGTGGCGCCCTGCACATGAAACGCGTCGGCCATGCCGGCACGCTCGACCCGATGGCCACCGGCGTGCTGGTGGTCGGCTTCGGCAACGCCACACGTCTGCTCAACTACATCGTCGACCACGACAAAACCTATCTGGCCACCATCAGACTCGGCCAGCGCACCACCACGGACGACGCCGACGGCGAACTGCTGCCGGAGGAGGGAACTATCGCCGAATTCCCCTCACGACAGACCGTTGAAGACGTCATCGCCCATCATTTCACCGGGCGCATCGAGCAGGTGCCGAACTCCTATTCAGCCATCAAAATCAACGGCCAGCGCGCCTATGATCTGGCCCGAGAAGGCAAGGATGTGGACCTCAAGGCCCGTCCGGTGACCATCTCGGAATTCAGTGTTTCGGCAGTGCGATACGGCTATGCTTCGACCACATGCGCGGGATCACCTCTTGCCGATGCCATCGAAATCGCCCCGGAGGAATCCTGGCATGCCGAAACCGACGGGCAAAACGAACCGAACATGCAGCCAGTCATGGAACTCGACGTGACCGTGACCTGCTCGGCCGGCACCTACATCCGCGCACTCGGCCGCGATCTGGGCGCCGAACTCGGCCTCGGCGGCCATCTGACCATGCTGCGCCGCATCCGCGTCGGGCGTTTCTCGGTGGACATGCCGAACGTCATGACCGCCCATACGGAAGCTAAGACCTTCACCAACCGCGAAGGCATCGAAGTGACACGCAACCGTGCGGTGCTTGACGATGCCGAGCATGCCGTTGACCACGCACTCGACCTGGTCGCCAGCGCGGCCGCTTCCATGGACATGCTTCCCGTCACCGAACAGGAGGCGACGGACCTGCGGTTCGGCCGTAGAATCGCCCACGACATCCATACGACCATGGCCGCGTACGTTCCCGAAACCAACGATCTGGTGGCGATCGTGGAACGCGCCAAACGTGGCGAGACCAAGCCGGTCGCGGTCTTCAACTGAAACAATCAAGACCGGCCGGCACGCAATACGAACACGACAAACACACGGACAATACGCAAAGAAGGACACATGAAGACGATCACGCTTACCCCCGATGCCAGCGGCATGGTGGATTGGCCGACCCTGAGCAACGACAAGAAGTCCGTGGTGACCATCGGCTCATTCGACGGCATGCATCAGGGACATCAGGCGGTCATCCGCCGTGTGGCCGAACTCGCCGAACAGGAGCAGGCGTTCTCCGTGGTGGTGCTGTTCGACCCGCGTCCCGCGCTGGTGCACGCTTACGCCGCCAAACATGACGGTCAGGAACCGCCCGCAGGCACGCCTGACACGCAGGCGCTGACCAGTGTGGACGAACGGCTGCGCGCCATCGACGCCATCGGCGTGGACTACACGCTCATCGTGCGCTACACCATGGCATTCGCCGCGAAATCATACCGCTTCTTCCTTGGCCAGATGGTCGGCAAACTCGGCATGCGCACGCTGGTGCTCGGCTCCGACGCCGCCATGGGCGCGAACCGCGCCGGAAACGTGAAGGCCATTGAGAATCTGGCGCTCGCCACCGGCGTGTTCCAGCTGGAGGTCGTGGACGATTTCGGTCCGGGGCTGACCCGAGTGCCGGTCAATGCGAAGCCGGTGATGCCGTCCGAACCCGGCGAGCCTTCCGACCCTCTGGAGGGGGCTTCCAAGGCCGAACGACGCGCATGGAGCAAGAAGCATCAGGCCAAGGAAGTGCGCACGTGGAGCTCCACCAATGTGCGCTATCTGCTGAGCCAAGGCCGTATCAAGGACGCAGACGCGATACTCGGCCACGCGCATGCCGTGGAAGGCACCGTGGTGCATGGCGAGGAACGCGGCCGCACCATCGGATTCCCGACCGCCAATCTGAGTGAGAACGTCGCCGGATACCTGCCGGTGGACGGCGTGTACGCCGGCTGGCTGGTCGATTTGGGGGAGAAGTCCGCCGACGGTGGCGAAGAAGCCGGGGAGAAGCCGGCCGACGGCGTATCGCAGCAGTATGATGCTTCGTCCGTCAACGCGCGCGTGGCCATGCAGTCGCCACACCGCTGGCCGGCGGCCATCTCCATCGGCACCAAGCCGACGTTCAACGAGGACGGTGACGCCGAACGCGTGGTGGAAGCCTACGCCATCACCGATGACTGGTTGGACCTGTACGGCCATCAGGCGCGCGTGGAATTCGCTGGATTCCTGCGCCCGCAGATCAAATTCGATTCGGCCGACGATCTGGTGGTCGAGCTGAAACGCAACGTCGAGGAGACGAAGCGCCTCACCGCTTGAGACGGATCGGTTCGATTGATTTGATTGGTTCGATTGACGCGAATCATTGACGCCATCTGTGTTTTGTTACCCAAACGGGCTTTCCCGGGTTGCAAAATGCGGATGGCGATGCCGTTTGGGCATCGGCGACCTATCGCAGAATCGCGGCCAACGCGTCCTGCAACGTATCCGCCTGCACCACGCCCATTCCCGGCACGGC
>RRZT010271831.1_pt1 | contig 10499 bp, 6 predicted proteins | sample 2165551 | NCBI WGS metagenome assembly RRZT01 (sample SAMN10456910, study PRJNA506462) | wastewater metagenome | biome: wastewater; feature: sludge; material: wastewater sludge; isolation source: wastewater sludge with Escherichia coli K12::gfp cells carrying plasmid... | place: USA: Moscow, Idaho ...
AAAAAAAGCCCCTATTTTTACATTTATTTTTGCTGTAATGCTTTTTGCAAATGTTGGACTTCCAGGAACTAATGGATTTGTATCTGAACTCTTAATTATTTTTGGAATTTATGAATTTAGTCCGATTTTAGGTTATGTTGCAGCTTTAACTGTAATTATTGGTGCATCATATATGTTATGGATGTTTCAAAGGGCAATACTTCAAGATAGACCTGAAGGTTCAGCTGAATTAGTTATGAGAGATTTAAAAATCAAAGAGATTATTGGACTTGCTCCTTGGGTAGTTTTAGTATTTTTAATGGGATTCTATCCAGATATTTTTATTAATAAATTTGAGCCAACAGTTACTCATTACTTAAATGATATATTAAACATTGGAGCAGCAAAATGAATCAATTTTTATACTTAATTCCTGCACTAACAGTATTAATAGGTGCAATGGTTTTGATGTTTATGAGTATGTATAAAAGATTTGTAGTAAAAGATTTCATTATTGTATCTTCAATTTTTTTATTTATCGCATTAGGATTTACAGTAGCTGATTTAGGAAATTCTTATTCAAATCAGCCTTATGAACATTTTTTAAATAATGTTTTAACATTTGACAGTTTCTCTAATTTTTTCAATATTTTATTAATTGCTGGAACTTTACTTACTTTATTAATTGGTGAACATTACTTTTTGCATAGAAGTTATTTCAAAGGAGAATTCTTTTGTATTCTACTTTTTGCACTATTTGGAATGATGCTTTTAGCACATTCAAATGAACTAATTACAGCATATATTGCATTAGAAATTGCATCTTTTTCTGTTTATATAATGGTTGGTTATAACTCAAATGATTCAAAAAGAGTTGAAGCAATATTTAAATATTTAGTATTAGGTTCATTTATTGGTGCATTTTACTTATTAGGTGCTGTATTAATTTATGGTGCAACAATGAGTACAAATTTAGCTGAAATATCTACATTCATTGCAAGTGCAAATTCTGATCAGATGATTTTAGTTTATATTGGACTTACTTTAATTTTATTTACTTTTCTTTTCAAAATTGCAGCATTTCCATTCCAATCATGGGTACTTGATGTTTATAGAGGTGCACCTATGATTATTACAGCTTATATGGCATCTACATTTAAAATTGCGATATTCTCATTTTTCCTAAGAGCAATCCTTGATCATTTTGCTCCTATTATTGATTTCTGGGATACTATTATTATGGTAATTATTATACTAACTTTAGTATTTGGTACATGGTTAGCCATAACACAAGAGATTATAAAAAGAATGTTAGCAGCTTCATCAATAGTTCACACTGGATATTTATTACTTGCATTTATCGCGCTAAGTTATAAAGATGGAGAAATATTAAATATTGATTCAGCATATGCAATTATGTTTTATTTAATAGCTTATTTATTATCAGCACTTGGCGCATTTGGACTTGCTTCACATATTATTTCTGAAACAAATGTGAGAGTTACTTATGATGATTTTAAAGGTTTAGCAAAAGAAAGACCATTTTTAGCAGCTATGATGACAATATTTTTATTCTCACTTGCAGGAATTCCGTCAACTATAGGATTTATTGGTAAATTCTATGTATTTACAGAAGCAATAAATGCAGGATATACAAGTCTAACTGTTTTAGCAATATTTGCAACAATAGTTTCTGTTTATTACTATTTTAAACTTATTGCTATGATGTATTTTTATCCAACAAAGTCTGCTTGTATCTCTGTAGAATTTAATGACAAAAGGGTTTCGACTTACGCAATTGCATTTGTTGCAATCTTGACTGTTTTAGGTGGTATTGGTTCTGCTATAGTATTTTTTATACCTGCAATGAATATTGATACTTTAATTGATTTAGCACAGTTATCTGTACAGTCACTATTTATAAAATAGTTTGTGTTAATTTGTAACATTCTACATATTAATTTATTAATAATTTTCTAGCCTTCTAACTATACAAAAATCCCTTTAAAAGGGGTTTTGTAACCAATTTGTAACCCAAAAATTTCCCACTAATAAAAAGACGATAAAGATATTTGAAGTACTTTTAAGCTATTATTTTGCTATTATTCAAAAAAATCTAATCGCAGAAAGGATAGCAAATGAGTGACCTAATAGAAGGTTATTTAGGGAAAACGGTTGAAGGAAAGAAAAGTAGATTACCTGCTAAACTTGATTATATTCAAAGTTTTACAGGTGGTTTCTTAGCTTTATTTATGTGGGCACACATGTTATTAGTATCATCGATATTAATATCTAAGGATTTTATGTACACTGTTACAAAACTATTAGAGGGAAGTTTCATTTTTGAAGGTGGAAATCCATTATTAGTTACGATAGCAGCTGCAGTTATTTTTGTAGTTTTCATTGTACACGCGGCAATGGGAATGAGAAAATTACCAGGGAATTTTAAACAATACCAAGTAATTAGAGCACATGCTAAAAGTATGGGACATGATGATACAAAATTATGGTTCACACAAGCATTTACTGGTTTTGCAATGTTCTTCTTAGGTTCAGTTCACTTATACGTAATTATGACAAATTCTGCTGATATTGGTCCTTACGAAAGTTCAGATAGAGTATGGTCTGAGTATATGTGGCCATTATATATTCTTTTATTATTAGCAGTTGAATTCCATGGAACAATTGGTCTTTACAGATTATGTGTTAAATGGGGATGGTTTGATGGTGAGAATCCAAGAGAAACAAGAAAAGCACTTAAAAAAGTTAAATGGGCTTTAACAGTATTCTTCTTAGTTTTAGGATTTGCTTCATTAGCTGCATATATGAAAATCGGTATGGAAAATGCTAAAAATGGAACAGTTGGTCAAAAATACACTCCAACTGCAAAAGTAATGGAATTTAATATTACAAATAAATCTGTTGGGGGAATTGCATAATGAAAATTAATTACTGTGATGCATTAGTTATTGGTGGAGGATTAGCAGGTCTAAGAGCTGCTGTTGCTGCACAAAAAAAGGGATTAAATACTGTTGTATTATCATTAGTTCCTGTTAAAAGATCTCACTCTGCAGCTGCTCAAGGTGGTATGCAAGCTTCATTAGGTAACTCTAAAATGTCTGATGGTGATAACGAAGATTTACACTTTGCTGATACTGTAAAAGGTTCTGACTGGGGATGTGATCAAGTTGTTGCTAGAATGTTCGTACATACTGCACCAAAAGCTATTAGAGAATTAGCATCTTGGGGGGTACCTTGGTCTAGAGTAAAAGCTGGTACTAGAGAAGCAGTTATCAATGCTAAAAAAACTACAATTACAGAAGATCAAGATAGACATGGTTTAATTACATCAAGAGACTTTGGTGGAACTAAAAAATGGAGAACTTGTTATACAGCTGATGCTACTGGTCACACTATGTTATTTGGTGTTGCTAATGAAGCATTAAAACACAATGTTGATATTAGAGATAGAAAAGAAGCATTATCAATCATTCACGAAGGTGGAAGATGTTTTGGTGCTGTTGTTAGAGATTTAATTACTGGTGAATTAGAAGCATATGTTGCAAAAGGTACATGTATTGCAACTGGTGGATACGGAAGAGTATTTAAACAAACTACAAATGCTGTAATTTGTGAAGGTACAGGTGCTGCAATTGCATTAGAAACTGGAATTGCTACTTTAGGAAATATGGAAGCAGTTCAATTCCACCCAACACCAATCGTACCATCAGGAATTCTTTTAACAGAAGGATGTAGAGGAGATGGTGGAATCTTAAGAGACGTTGATGGTCACAGATTTATGCCAGATTACGAGCCAGAGAAAAAAGAACTTGCATCAAGAGACGTTGTTTCTAGAAGAATGATTGAGCATATCAGAAATGGTAAAGGTGTTCCTTCTCCATACGGATACCACGTATGGTTAGATATTTCTATCTTAGGTAGAGAGCACATCGAAAGAAACTTAAGAGACGTTCAAGAAATTTGTCAAATTTTCAACGGTATTGATCCAGCTGATGAAGGTAAAAAAGGATGGGCTCCAGTTCTTCCAATGCAACACTACTCAATGGGTGGAATCAGAACTAAACCAACTGGTGAGTCTGAGAACTTAAATGGTTTATTTGCTTGTGGTGAAGCTGCTTGTTGGGATATGCACGGATTTAACAGACTTGGAGGAAACTCAGTTTCTGAAACGGTTGTTGCTGGTATGATTATTGGTAACTATTTTGCTGATTATTGTTTAGCAAATGATGTGACAATCCCTACTTCAACAGTGCAAAGATTTATTGATAAACAAGATAAATATTTAGATGAAATCTTAGCTTATAATGGTAATGAAGATATCTTCAAAATTAAAAACAGAATGCAAAACTTAATGGATGAAAAAGTTGGTATCTTTAGAGATGGTATTAACTTAGATGCAGCTGTAAATGAATTAGAAGACTTATTAAAGAAAACTAGACAAATTACAGTTAAATCTAAAGAGAGAGCTGGAAATCCAGAATTAGAAGAAGCATATAGAGTTCCAAAAATGTTAAAAGTAGCACTTTGTGTTGCTAAAGGTGCATTATTAAGAACTGAGTCAAGAGGTGCGCACTATAGAGAAGATTACTTAAAAAGAGATGATGCTAACTGGTTAAATAGAACATTAACTTCATGGCCAGATGAAAATCAAACAACTCCAACAGTAACTTATCAAGCATTAGACATTATGACTATGGAATTACCTCCTGCATTTAGAGGATATGGAGCTAAAGGTATGATTATCGAGCATCCAGAATCTGAAATCAGACAAAGACAAGTTGATGAAACAACAGAAAAAATGCAAGCTGAAGGTAAAGATAGACACGAAATTCAAGATGCGTTAATGCCATTTAGCTTACCAATGAATTATAGAGAGAAAAACGAAAGAGCAGGAGATTTATAATGAGTATTGAAAAAGGTAGAGAAATAACAATTTCAGTTCTAAAATTCAATCCAAGAAGTAAGGTTTCTAAACCTCACTTCGTTGAATATAAATTAGAAGAGACTCCAGGTATGACTCTTTTCATCGCTTTAATGAAAATTAGAGAGACTATGGATCCAGATTTATCTTTCGATTTCGTTTGTAGAGCTGGTATTTGTGGTTCTTGTGGAATGGTTGTAAATGGAAAACCTACATTAGCTTGTAGAACATTAATTGCTAACTACCCAACTGGGAAATTACAATTAATGCCTATGCCAGCATTTGAATTAATCAAAGACTTATCAGTAAATACTGGTAAATGGATGGATGCAATGTCTAAAAGAGTTCAATCTTGGATTGTAAATAATGAAGAAACAGACATTACAAAAATGGAAACAAGAGTAGATCCAGATTTAGCTAATGATGTTTTTGAGTTAGATAGATGTATCGAGTGTGGTATCTGTGTTGCTTCTTGTGGAACAATGTTAATGAGACCAAACTTCGTAGGACCAGTTGGATTAAACAGAGTTGCAAGATTTGAAGTTGATCCACATGACAACAGAACTGCTGAAGATTTCTATGAATTAATCGGTGATGATGATGGAATCTTTGGTTGTATGTCATTAATGGCTTGTGAAGACCATTGTCCAAAACACTTACCATTACAAAATAAAATTGCTTACTTAAGAAGAAAATTAGTAGCACTTAGATAATTATTACGAAGGATTTTCTCCTTCGTAACTAAAATAATATAAAAAGTTAAATATCATTAGTGATATTTAACTTTTTATATTTTAGGGGATTTAAAAATGAGTCTAGCAAATGATTACTTCTTACTATATCATGGTACAACTTTTGAACAAAATTTAGATGTAGAGCCTATTGATGCCAAAATTGACAATGATATTTATTCTATTTATTCACTAATTTTAAGTACTACAAGAAAAAATTTTGAAAAATATATACCATTAACTTCATTTAAAACATATTGTCAAAAACTAAATGTAAAAACTCCAAACAACATAGAAGAGTTAAATCACTTACAACACAATATTGTTGAAAATATTGTGGGAACAAAATCTAAAGAACATATTCTTATTTTACAAGATTCTTTTAAATATTTAAAAGAAAAAGAGATGATTAATTCTGAAGAACTACAAAAATTATTATCATTATTTGACCCTAAAGAACTTGATATTATTGAAAATACAATACTATTTGATACATCTTCAAATGAAAAAGAAGAGGAAGAGAAAAAATCATCATTTAAAGAATTAAAATCTGTTTTAGAATCAATTGTAGACGAAGTAAAAGAACTTGTTACTACAAATGAAAAATTTAAAGATGAGCTAACTGATACGAAACACTATTTAAACAATCAAAAATTCTCTATTGGAATTACTGGTGTTATGAATGCTGGTAAATCTACAATGCTTAATGCACTTATGGGAAAAGAAATTCTTGGAAGTGCCGTTGTACCTGAAACTGCAAACTTAACAATTGTAAAACATAATCCTAGTGAAACTGCAAAAGTTTATTACTGGAATAAAGCTGAATGGCAAAGAATTGAAAATGCAGCCAAAGAGCTTGAATCTATGAGAGATTATGTAAATGAGACTCATAGAATTTTTGGGAATGAGTTATCTTCATACATTAAAGAAGAATCTAGATTTGATGAAGTTGATGTGAAAGATTTATCACTTTATACATCAGCAGAAGCAAGTGGTAAAAAGTGTAATTTAGTAAAATATGTAGAACTTGGTTCTAATTTAGATTTCTTAAAAGATGGTATTGAAATAGTTGATACACCAGGACTTGATGACCCAGTTATTCAAAGGGAAGAGATTACAAAAGAGTACTTATCTCAATGTGATATGATGTTACATTTAATGAACGTATCTCAAAGTGCTACTTTAAAAGATGTTGAGTTTATTATTGATGCCCTACTTTACCAAAATATTTCGAAACTTTTAATAGTAATTACTAGAGCTGATACAGTTTCAAAAGAACAATTACAAGAAGTTATTGACTATACAAAATCATCAATTGAAAGACAATTAAGAGCACAAAATAAAGATTCTCAACTTGATTATATTTTAAAAACAATCAAATTTATTCCAATTTCTGGAAGAATGGCACTATTACATAGAACAGGAAGAGCTCAAGAGGCTTTAGATAAAGGCTACACTTTAGAAGATACTGGGATTTTAGAAATAGAAAACTATTTAAATGAGACTCTATTTGGTTCAAATTCTCAAAAAGGGGAGATTGTAGTTCAATCTGCAAAATCACAAATTTTAAGAACAATAGAAAAAGAGAATTTATCTTTAAATTATGAATTACAACTTTTATCTAAGTCAAAAGAAGAGTTAGAAAATGAGTTAAAAAACTTCACAAAAAGAAAAGAAGTAAATAAAAGAATTTTTGATGCGATGAATGAAGATATTAACTTCTATAAAAATGATGCTAAAAACTATATTGATTCTCTTTCGACATTTTTACAAAGTGAATTAATTGATTTACAAAATGTAATCAAACAAAGGGTAATTAGTGATGTGAGATACTCTTTTGAAAAAACTAAAAAAAGACCTGAAGATAGTAGAATCAAAGTTATTGTTCAAACAGCAATAAAAGATGGAATTATTGATGTAATTAGGGATTATAGATATAAATTTATCAAAAAATCACAAAGTGTTGGTGAACAATGTGAACAAAAATATCAAGATTTTGGATTTGTTGTTGGACATAAAAATGATAACTTCGATGCAAGAGGATTCTTCCAAGATGACTTTAAATCAGGTTTCTTAACATCAAATAATGAAGTTTTAATTTCACAAGTTATAGATGCTGTTTCAAAAGCAAAAGATTCAAAACTAAATGAACTTGACAGAGAAGTTGAATTACTCATTAAAAATCAATTTACTTCAATTGAAGAAGATATTAAAGTAAAAGCTAAAAAAGTAAGTAATGTTTTAATCGAATCATTTTTTACAACACTAAATGCTCCATTAAAATCATTTGAGCAAAAACTTAAGAATGATGAAGAAGTTCTTCAAAATCAAATTAATTCATTTGAAGAAAATGATAAAAATAGAGCTCAATTATCAATTGATATTCATAAAAATATTAAAAAACTTGAAAATATTTCAACAACAATAAAAGGATTATACTAATGAGTGCAAATCTAAATATCCTAAAAAGTTTTGTAAATGAATATAAAGAAACTTACTCTTTACAAGAAGTTGTTTATGAAGAAGGATTAGTTGGAGATATAAAAAAAGTCCAAACTAAACTACTTGATGAAAAATTTTTACCATCAAACCAACTTATTGGTATTTTAAATAAACAAATAAGACGAGCAAGATACCCAATGGAAATTGCAATTACAGGGCAATTTTCTTCTGGAAAATCTACTTTTTTAAATGCTTTACTTTCTAGAAATATTTTACCAACTGGAATTACACCAGTTACTTCAAAAGTAAATTTTATAAATTATGGAGAAGAGTATAAACTAAAAATCACTTATTATTCAGGTGCTCAAGAGTTTGCTCCAATAGAATCAATTGCTGATTTTACAGACCAAAGACAACATGAAATGCAAGATATAAAATATCTTACACTTTATGCTCCAATGGATATTTTAAAAGATATTTCTTTTGTTGATACACCAGGACTTAACTCTCAATCACAAAGTGATACAGATACAACAAGAAAAGTTTTAAGAGATGTTGGAGGAATTATTTGGCTAACGCTTATTGATAATGCTGGAAAACTTTCAGAAGCAGAAGTTTTAGATGAATATATGCAACACTTTAAAAATAAATCTTTATGTGTTTTAAATCAAAAAGATAAATTAACTCCTGACCAAGTTGAAACTACTACAAAATATGTAAGTGAGAAATTTGGGAAATATTTTGCGAAAGTTGTTCCTATTTCTGCAAGAATGGCACTTGAATCAAGAGCACACCAAAAAAGAGTTTTATTGGATGATTCTTTTGACATAATTACTAAAAAATTTAAAAATGAGTTAAACAATAATATTGGCGTTTCATCATTGGAATTTTTCAAAGATTCATTTGAAGAGTTCCATAAAAAAGTTGAAGAGATTAATGCAAAAGATATGTCAGATGATATGAAACTTTTAAAAGAGTCAAATATCAATGAGGTTTTAGAGTTTATTGAAAATACAATAAGACCACAAGCAGCTGAAGCTAAAGAGTTTGCAATTAAAAAAGATTTAAAAGGTATCTGTGATATTTTAATCAAAGAGTACGAAACTATCACAAAAATCTATGATGCTTTAATTGAAGTTTTAAAAGGTTGTGAAAATTCTGTTATTGAACATTTTGAAAATATTCATAAAAAATATTCAAAGGAATTATTCAATATTTACAACTCTTTAGAAACTATTATGGAAAAAATTGCCCACGAAACTTACAAAGGTATTAAAAAAAGAACAGCTAGTAGATTTGAAGAAACAAAAAGTTTTATAGGTTCAAAAATTGAAAAATATGATTATGAAACATATTGGATTGATTCAGATAGTATTTATAAAAAACTTTTTTATGATGATCAAACTATTGATAAAATGTTTAAAAGATCAATTAAACTTCTAAAAAATATCGAACTTGATACGGATGAAGCATTTAGAGATGCTTATAATATCATCAAAAATGAAGTTACAAAATGGCAAGAACCTTATGAACTTATTAGAAAACAAAGGGAAATTGGTTCTGACTTAGAATTTTCAAACACTAGACACTTTGCAGCAAAAGTTTATGAAAATGTTTTAAAAACATACCATACAGCTATTTTAGAAAATATCTCAGCAATTAGAAAAAAGTTTGCATATTTTAATGGGGCATTATCATACTCATATATCCAAACAACACAAGCAACAATTGCTCATTTTGAACAACAAATATTTGAATCAGAAGAGTTATATAAAAAAGAACCTTCTAAATTTTCTGTTTCTCACCCAAGGGAAGATGAAATTGTTGCAAAACTAAAAGCAAATTTTGGATTCGAAAAAATCGAAGATTTCTTAACTTCAAAAAGAAATTACTTATTTAAAATTGTAAAATATTCAAAAGAACAATACCTAGAATTAAACGAAGATAGAATTAATTTTGTAAAATCAAGAAAAGAACAATACTTAGAGAAAATAAGTGATTTAGAAAAAATAAAAGAAGAGATTTAAAGCTCTTTTTTTATTAAAGAATTTTTAAAAACATATGAAATACATAAGCCACTACCCAAAAGATTTACAAGATAAAATTAAAGTTTTAATTGAAAAAGAAAAACTATCATCATATATAAAAACAAAATACCCAATTGCACACACTTACACAAATGATAAAACTTTGTACTCTTATGTTATGGATTTCAAAAACGAATATTTCAAAAAATATCAAGTTTCTAAAGTAATGTACGATGGAAAAATAAATGTAATCAACAATGCTTTAGGAATGCACTCCATAGTTTCAAGGGTTCAAGGTGGAAAACTAAAATCAAAAAATGAAATTAGAGTTGCATCTGTATTTAAAAATATGCCTGAAGAGTTTTTACAAATGATTGT
>RRZT010581454.1_pt1 | contig 10497 bp, 10 predicted proteins | sample 2165551 | NCBI WGS metagenome assembly RRZT01 (sample SAMN10456910, study PRJNA506462) | wastewater metagenome | biome: wastewater; feature: sludge; material: wastewater sludge; isolation source: wastewater sludge with Escherichia coli K12::gfp cells carrying plasmid... | place: USA: Moscow, Idaho...
CTGATGGAGTATGACTGCGCCGAGGGGCGGCGGGATCAGCGCGAACGGCTGGCCGCCTGGCTGGAGAGTCATGGCATGAGTGCCGATCCCGAGCGCATCCTGCTGACCTACGGGGCCCAGAATGGTCTGTTGCTCAGCCTGCTGATGCTGGGTGTGACGGGGGAGAGCGTGCTCTGCGAGGGGCTCACCTATCCGGGCATCTCCAATCTGGCTCACTCCCTGCGTCTGCAACTGCAGGGGCTGGCCATGGATGAGGAGGGGCTGCTGCCCGAGGCGCTGGAGAAAGCCTGCCAGAGCGGTCACTACCGGGTGCTCTATCTCATTCCCACCTTGCAAAACCCCACCACAGCCACCATGTCCCTGGCGCGGCGCCAGGCTATCTTGCAGATCTGCGAGCGCTACCACCTCTGGGTCATCGAGGATGAGGTACATGCCCTCTTGCCCGAGGTGCGTCCCGTGACGCTGCACTCGCTGGCGCCGGATCGGGTGATCCATATCGGCAGTCTGGCCAAGGGGGTGAGCGCCGGGCTGCGCATCGGTTATCTGCTGGTGCCGGAGAAGCTCAAGGCGGCGGCGGCTCAGGCGGTGCGGGGGGCGAGCTGGATGGTCAGTCCGCTACTGGGCGAGATCGTCTGTCGCTGGCTGGTTTCCGGCGATGCGGATCGGTTGCTGGAGCAGCAGCGGCAGATGCTGGCTGAACGAGGCCGACTCTTACAGCACCATCTCGGGCACCATGCGCTGCGCTATGCCAAGGGCTCCATGCACGCCTGGCTCGAATTACCGGCCCACTGGCGCTCGGCAGCCTTCGTCGCGGCCGCCGAGGCACAGGGGATAGGGCTGGCCAGTGCCGAGCTGTTTGCCGCCGGGCACTATCCGGCGCCACAGGCGGTGCGGCTATCCATCAGCCACCCCCTGGATAACGCCGCCCTTGAGCAGGCGCTGATCACCCTGGCCGGTTTGCTCGATAGAAAGGGCTCGGCCAACGAGTGTTTGTAAAAAGACAATGAAATCAAATAGATATAAAATAAGCAATAAAATCAATAAGATGTAAGCGATTGATTTTATTGTAAATATTTATTCTCGTCTGGACGAAAGGTGGGCTGTAGAGGCTGGGTGCGTGTCGGCGTTGCTTTGGCGAAACTCGCTGGCGACCTGTGAGAGCCAGGTAGTAGAGCGGGTAGCGCACATAACGGGTGTTATTCTCTCAGACCTGTCCCGCCGAGCTGAGGCTATCCAGACGGCCTTTTCCATCACCGTAGAGGCAGCTGTGATATCCAGCAGCTGTAGCCAAGTGGAGGTTTGGTAGCTGAGCTGGGGTAGGAGGTAGCGCCACATTACCCAGTGCGGCGAGTCGCTCACCGCCACAGACGGTTTCACAACCACTCCTGTGGATCCACATCCAGACTCCAGCGTACTTGCCGGTAGGGCAGGGCTTCCACATGGGGCAGCAGCTCCTGCAGCAGGCGGGCTATCTCCTGACGGCGGGGGCTTTGCAGCAGCAGTTGCATCCGGTACTTACCGGCGCGGCGCTCCATCTGGGGGGTGAGCGGGCCGATGAAGATAAGCTCGGGGTAGAGGGGTTGGCGCTGGCTCAGCAGGCCGGTGACGGCGAGCATAAACTGCTCCAGCAGCGCCCTGTCTCTGGCCTCGGCACGTAACAGGGCCTGAAAGCTGAAGGGGGGCAGGGCCAGCGCCTGACGCTCCTGCAGGCAGGTGATGGCGAAGTGGCCATAGCCGTTGTTCACCAGATCCTGCAGCAGCAGGTGTTCGGGGTGGTGGCTCTGCAGTACCACCAGGCCCGGCTTGCTGGCGCGGCCGGAGCGGCCTGCCACCTGGGTGTAGAGCTGGGCCAGCTTCTCGGTGGCGCGAAAATCGGCGCTGAACAGGGCGCCATCCACATCCAGCAGTCCGACCAGGGTGACATCGGGGAAGTGGTGCCCCTTGGCCAGCATCTGGGTGCCGATCAGGATCTGGTACTCACCGGCACGAATGCCATCCAGATGGGCTTCCAGCTCCCCCTTGCGCCGGGTGCTGTCGCGATCGATGCGAATGGTGCGGTATTGCGGGAAACGCTCGGCCAGCAACTGCTCCACCTGTTCGGTGCCGATGCCGGTGCCCTGCAACTGCGAACTGCCGCACTCGGGGCAGCACTCGGGGACGGCACGCATGCTGTCGCAGTGGTGGCATTGCAGACGGCGGCTGCCCTGATGCCAGGTGTAGTAGGCGTCGCAGCGGCCACAGGCGGCAATCCAGCCGCACTGGTGGCAGAGCAGGGACTGGGCATAGCCCCGGCGATTGAGAAACAGCATCACCTGATTCCCTTCCCGCAGCTGGCTGGCCATCAGATCCAGCAGTTGCGGCGACACACCGGCCTTGAGCGGCACCGACTTGATATCCAGTACCACCTCGCGAGCCTGGCTGGCACCACCGGCGCGCAGGGTGAGCTTGAGATAGTGATACTTGCCGCTGCGGGCATTGTGCAGGCTCTCCAGGGACGGAGTGGCCGAGCCCAGCACGATCGGGCAGCGCTCTTCCCGGGCCCGCAGTATGGCCAGATCCCGGGCGTGATCACGAAACCCCGCCTGCTGCTTGAAGGAGGCGTCGTGCTCCTCGTCGATGATGATAAGGCCCAGCCTGGCAAAGGGGGTAAACAGCGCCGAGCGGGTGCCGATGAGGATCGCCGCCTCGCCCGCCCGGCAGGCGAGCCAGGATTCCAGCCGTTCCCGATCGTTCATGGCCGAGTGCAGGGGTAGCACAGGCGCGTTAAAGCGGCGGCGGAAGCGGCGCAGGGTCTGGGGGGTGAGGCCAATTTCCGGCACCAGCACCAGCACCTGCTCCCCCCGCGCCAGCACGGGGGCCATGCTCTGCAGATAGACTTCGGTCTTGCCCGAGCCTGTGATGCCCTCCAGCAGGAAGACGCCGAAGCCCTGCTGCTGGTTGATGCTGGCCACCGTCAGGGCCTGCTCGCTGTTGAGGGAGGGCTCATCCTCGTGGTGGATGGCGAAACTCTGCTGCCAGGGCTCGCGGCGGCTGAGCAGATCCAGCTCGTGGATAAACCCCTTCTCCTGCAGCGTCTTGAGGATGGGCGTGTCAATCCCTTCGGCCCGCAGGTCGGCGCCGGTGACGGCTCCCTCGGCCAGCCGCTCCAGCGTCCGTTGCTGACGCGGTGCGCGGCGTGACGGGGTGGTCAGCATGGCCTGACCGGCTTCGGTCAACTCGTAGGCGGTGAGCGCCCGCCGCTCCGGGGCTTCGCCCTGGCGCAGTAGCTGGGGCAGGGCATGATGCAGCACCTCGCCCAGCGGGTGCTGGTAGTAGGCGGCGGCCCACTGCAGCAGGGACCAGAGGGTGGGGGCAAAGAGGGGGGCTGAGTCCAGCACCTCGACGATGGGCTTGAGTTTCTCCGGCGGTACTTCGCTGTGCTCCGGATGGGCGGTGACTATGCCCACCAGTAACTGGCGGCCAAAGATCACCCGGACCCGGCAGCCGGGCTGCGGCAGGGGCTGAGGGGCGAGATAGTCAAACTGGCGGCGCAACGGCACCGGCAGGGCGACCCGAAGAGGATGAAGCGATACTGTCTGGTTCACGTCGATGCTTTTTTCTGCAAATGGTATTGCGACCCTGGGGTGCGATCCTATATGATTCGGACCCTTAAAAACATCCGTAACCCTCGTGTGGTGTCTGGCGTGAGGTCAGATGGCGACACGGCCTACAAATTGAGGTTGTCCATGAAAGAAGGTATTCACCCAGACTACCACGAAGTCTCTGTAAAGTGCTCTTGTGGTAACGAATTCAAGACCCGCTCCACTGGCCGCGATCTGAGCCTGGACGTTTGCTCTGCCTGCCACCCGTTCTACACCGGCAAGCAGAAGATTGTTGATACTGGCGGTCGTGTTGATCGTTTCAACAAGCGTTTCGGTACCCTCAGCACCAAGAAGTAAGCCGGTAACGGTTCGAAGAAAAGCGCCCACTCGGGCGCTTTTTTTTATGCTGTCGCCGTCCACTATCTCTACATGTGAATAAATAAACCAATAAAATCAATAACATATATATCATTGATTTTATTGGTTTATTTTTATCCATTTGATTTTATTCAATATTTTTAAGCTGCCGTTCCCGCGCTGCCTTGGGCAGCCGTGCCAGTTCCCGCGCTATCCAGGCATCGAACGCCTGCTGCAGCGGTGCATAGCGGGCCGGATCTTCGCTCCACTCCGCCAGCAGGGCGGCGGTGGCTTCGAAGGTGGAGAGACCACCGCGCCGGGTGGACTTGCGAATATGGTAGCCGCCGGGTGGCAGCTGCTCCAGGGTGATCCGTGGCAGTGTCAGCAGGGCCGGGTGGCTGTGCAGCAGGCGCAGGCTCTTGCGCCAGGTGCCATCGAGCAGGATAAAACAGGGCACCCTCCCTTCGGCTTCCAGTTGCGGACGCCAGTGGCTGGCCGTTCTGGCCTCCTCCCCCGGATAGACCAGCAGACAGCGATAGCGCGGATCCCCTAGCAGGGCATTCAGCGGCGCATGCTGGGAAAAATCGAGGCTATGCCACACTAAGAGTGTGGGTACACAGGCTTGCAACAGGGGAACCGTCCCCTTGGCCTGTCCCCGCTCCGTGGCATCTTGCAGTATCACCACGGGCCATGGGGTGTCGACGCGGCGGGCCAGGGCGCACAGACAGGTGGTCAGAGGGCGCTGGCAGGCCGGGCAGTAGGGGCGTTGGCGACTCATGGCAATGACGATTTGCTCCTTTAGGGGAACCATGGACAGAGTTGAGCAGGGGCGATAGACCGGCTCTTCACGCTACCATTATCGGCTAAAGCGGCCGGGTGTCACACCCCGGTTCCCATTTTGGTGGGCAGTCAGCCCTGATGGTCAGGATATAGAGCACCGGAAGTCAGGGTAATAACAGGAAAAGGCGCCGCAAAGGGCGCCTTTTTAGCAGGGTGGTACAGGGAAAACAGGGTCACATCTGGCTTTGCAGATAGTTGGGCAGTCCGACGAGTTTGATCAGGCCCAGCTGTTTCTCCAGCCAGTAGGCGTGATCGTCTTCGGTATCATCCAGCAGTTGTTCAAGAATTTCCCGGGTCTGGTAATCCTGCTCCTGCTCGCAGAGCTTGATCACCCGCTTCAGGGCGGCGGCCACATCGTATTCAAGCTGCAGATCGTTTTGCAGCATCTCGGGAACATCCTTGCCCACATGGATCGGATCCCGCGTGACCAGATCGGGAGTGCCTTCCAGAAACAGTATGCGTCCAATCAGCAGTTTGGCGTGTCCCTTCTCATCCTCGAATTCATGACCTATGCGTTCGTAGAGCTTGTTGAGCCCCCAATCCTGGTACATTTCGGAGTGGATGAAATATTGATCCATGGCCGACAGCTCGCTGGCGAGCAGGGTGTTCAGGGCGGCGATGACGTTGGCATTTCCTTTCATGGCGCAGACCTCACTTAAATCATGCTTTGCAGATAGTTTTCCAGACCGGTACTGGCGATCAGTTGTTGCTGGGTTTCCAGCCAGTCGATGTACTCCTCTTCTTCTTCGAGCAGATCTTCGAGCAGGTCGCGGCTCACATAGTCGCTAGCCTGTTCGCACAGGGCGATGGCTTCCTTGAGCAGCGGTATCTGTTCCAGCTCGAAAGCCATATCACAGTCGAGCATCTCCTGGGGGGTTTCGCCTATCTGCAGGTGCCCAAGCTGTTGCAGATTGGGGAGGCCTTCCAGAAACAGGATGCGCTCAATCAGGGCGTCGGCCTGTTTCATATCCTTGATGGACTTCTTGTAGGCCTTGTCGTTGAGCTTGGTCAACCCCTTGTGGCGGAACAGACGGGCATGCAGGAAAAACTGGTTGATGCTGGTCAATTCACAGGTCAGCACCTTGTTCAACTGGGTGATGACGCCCTTGTCTCCTTGCATGTAAACCTCCTTACCAGATGATAGGTTTTCCGTAGGGAAATAAGAAAATGACACCTTTTAATAAAGCATCTCAAATGCAGGAATGAAAGAGGTGGTGATGAAAATCTGTACAAACTGGAGGGGTTTTTGGTGAAAAAATCGCTTGTCTTGTGGCGTAGTGAAAACTATTATCATCAAAGAGAAGCGAGAGGGCCAGATCCTATGTATGTCTGTATCTGTCACGGTGTCACCGACAGGCAAATTGAAGCCTTGTTGACTGAAGGTGAAAAGACCATGTTTGATGTGCGCCGCGAACTGAAAGTGGGTACTCAGTGTGGTCGCTGCACCTGTACGGCCCGGGCCGTGGTTAACCGTTTTTACTCCATCAGCGAGCCTGAGTGTGGTTCTGCTGTCAACTCCATGCCGACACAGCGCGAGCCGGATACCAGCCGCGCTGCCTGAAAATAGTGCTTTGCCATGAAAAAAGCCGACAGGCGTCGGCTTTTGAGGTTTAGCGACGGATCAGATAGACACCGCTTTCGATATGGTGGGTATAGGGGAACTGATCAAACAGCGCCAACCGCTCGATACGGTGAGTGGTAGTAAGCTGCTCCAGGTTCTCTTTGAGGGTTTGCGGGTTGCAGGAGATATAGAGAATGCGCTCGTAGCCCTGCACCATCTTGAGCGTGGCCGGATCCAGTCCGGCACGAGGTGGATCGACGAAGATGGTATTGCATTGGTAACTTTGCAGATCAATATCCTTGAGACGCTGGAACTGGCGTTTACCCTCGATGGCCATGGTGAACTCTTCGGCTGACATGCGCAGGATGCGTACATTCTTGATGCCATTGACCTCGATATTGTACTGGGCTGAATCTACCGAGGGCTTGGCAATTTCGGTGGCCAGTACCTGGCGAAAGTTCCTTGCCAGTGCCAGCGAAAAGTTGCCGTTACCACAGTAAAGTTCCAGCAAATCCCCCGTCGACTCTCTGGTCACATCCAGCGCCCAGCCCAGCATCTGCTGGTTCATGATGGCGTTGGGCTGGGTGAAGCTGTTTTCCACCTGCATATAGTGCAGTTCTTGACCTGCAACCTGCAGCGTTTCCACCACGAATTCCTTATCCAGCACCAGCTTCTGCTTGTGGGCGCGCCCGATCAGATCGACGGTAAAGCCTTCGGCGCGCAGGGCATCTCGCACCTTGCTGGCCGCGGCTTGCCACTGGCTGTCGAGCTTCTTGTGGTAGAGCAAGGAGACGAGTGCCTGTCCGCTGAGGGTGGTGAGGTAGTCAATCTGGAAGAGTCTGTGCTTGAGTTCGGGAATGGGACGAATGGCCTCAAGCATACGTGGCATCAGGCTATTGATCAGGGTGCTGGCGGTCGGAAAGACATCGACCCGGTAGCGTTCACGACTCTTGGGATTGAACATCACATAGTAGAGATCAGGCCCTTCATGCCAGACGTGAAATTCGGCACGCATCCGGTAGTGTTCGGCGGGTGAGGCAAAGGTTTCCAACTGCGGGGGGGTAAATTCGGCGAACAGTTCCAGCAGATATTGTTTCTTTTCATGGAGTTGCTGTTCATAACTCTGGGGATCCCGCACCGGCTGGTTCATCGTTTACCTCTGGCTTCAACATCAAGGGGCGAGATTGTAATGGGGCATCACAGATTGTCCAACAAATAATGGTCAAGTTTTGCGCGTTCCGGTCGATATAGAGGACAAGGCAGAGTGTCGGAGATTGGCCATGAAAGTAGAGAATACAAACGAGCTGTTGCTGCAATCGCTCAAGCAGCGGCAGAGCGGACAGGAAAAAAGTAATTCTGTGAGCAAAAACAGTGGCCTTGACTCGGACACCATAGATTTGACCAAGCCGGTGCGTATTGGCCAGACGGTGATCTATGTGGCACTCAGCAAAAGCCTGAGCCTGGATGGACAGAGTTTCAAAAGCAGTGTGGCTGCCAGTGATACCACATCGACTGACGATGAGGATACGGTCAAGCCGACAGCCGATAACCCGCTGGGCTTTGACTATAAAAAAGTAGCGAAGAATGTGCTGGGCTTTGTCACGGGAGCCATCCGTCGTGCTCAGGCCGATGGCGCCGATGAGAAGAAACTCACCGAGCTGTTGGGGCAGGCGCGCAAGGGTATCGATCAGGGATTCGGTGATGCGCGCGATGAACTCAAGGGAACGGGTCTTTTCAGTGAGGATCTGGATAAAGGCATCACCAAGAGTTATGACCTGATCCAGGATGGCCTTGGCAAGTTCGAAGAGGAGCTCTTTGGCAAGAAGGCGGACTCAGCGACAGGGAGTACCGATAGCAGTAATGGGGTTCCGGTGGCGAATACGACGAGCGATGGGAGCCAGAATATTTCGGTGCAGGGACTTGCTGCCGCATTCTCCGGGCGGCAGTCAGCCAGTCTTGAGCTGGCCACCAAGGAGGGGGACAAGATCACCATCTCCTTTGATCAGCAGGAGAGCTGGAAGTGGCAGCAGGCTCGCAGTAATAGCAGCGTCAATCGCAAGGCGCTGGAAGCGTATGGCGATAACAGCAACGGTAATGGCAGGAGTGAGGCGGCGGCGAGTCGTAGTCAGTCCGCTAGCTCTCTGTACTATTCTCACTCGGTGGGGTTCAGTTTTTCAGTAGAAGGTAATCTCAATGCCGATGAGCTCAAGGCCATTGGCGGTTTGGTTGATCAGGTGGGCTCGCTCTCTGACAGTTTCTTCGGTGGTGATCTGCAAGGGGCGTTGGATCAGGCCAAGGATCTCTCCTGGGATGATAGTCAGTTAGTCAGCTTCTCGCTGGATCTGCAACAGAGCCAGAGCGCAGCTGTGTCATCAAGCTCCAGTGCCGCAGATAGCAAAGTGAAGGATAGCACTCAAGCTGAGCCTGTCTCTGTGACCCCCGAGCTGAGTCAGCTATTTGGTCCCTTTGCCGATTATCTGGATCGTTTGCAAAGCATGATCAAGGAAGCCAATACCCTTTTTGACAAGCAGGGGCAGGATCAGCTCTCCCAATGGGTCATTGGTCAGCAACAGGGCATCGAGGGTGATACGCTGGCGCAGCAGAGCGACAGTTTTACTTCCTTCAATGACCGGATGCACAAGGCGCTACAAGGGTTGGTGGGATAGATGGTGTGAACGGTTGCCAGCTTGGAAGAGAGCTGGCAACCTTATTTGTCACACCCTTGAACCGGAAATAGCATGACCATCTCGCGCTCCCGTGATCTCCGGGAACTTTGTTATCCCTATATTTTTGAGTCCCAACTGCTTTGCGATTACGAGATCCTGACCGATGAACTCTGTTGTCAGATAGGGGCAGTGTTGCCCTATCTGAGTGAAGAAGAGAGCATAGTTTACGAGGATTTGCTCAAGCTGCAGCCGCTTATCTACCATCTCAACGGCTCGATCCGCGGCAACAATGGGATCTTCGAGGAAGATATTGCCTGGGTGAAGGCGCGTTACGACTATTATTTGCAGGAGAGTGGTGAGCGGGTGAAGGGATTTGTTCTGCCACAAGGACCCTTGCCCGTACCGCAATTGCATCTTTGCCGCTGTAATGGCAAGAAGATCGTCAGAATGTTAGTGCGTCTGGATGAGGCCGGAGTGGCCTTTCCCCCTGAGTTGCCCCGTTTTGCCAACCTGCTCGCCAACTTCTTCTTCGTGCTGACTGTTTATCTCAAGATGCGGCGTGATGTGCCGGAAGTGCCTTATGTCAGCATCAATTACCCCAAAAAGCGTGAGTGAATTCACACGCTTTCTTCTCTATACAGTCAGATGGCAACTGCCTATAATCGCCGCCACTCAGGTGCTATCCGCTTAAAAGGGAATCCGGTGCGAATCCGGAACTGACGCGCAGCGGTATGGGGAGACGAGGATGACAGGTGATGGCGAGTCCGTCACCAGACACTGCCGCAAGGTGGGAAGTCGTTATCCAAGGTAAGCATCCCCGAGTCCGAAGACCTGCCCGAGCATATCGACCTCCCGGTCGAATCACATTATTCATAGACACTACGCGAATTAGGGGATGCTATGAGCCACAGACTCCTGGTAGCAAGCTTGCTGCCAGTGGCGGCTATTGCTGCGCCACAACAAACTGAACAGACCATGGTGGTTACTGCCACCCGCTTTGCCGAGCCGGAGGCCTCTATTCTGGCTCCCGTCAATGTCGTTACCCGTGAAGAGATCGAGAAGATGCAGCCCCAGAGCGTGATCGAGGTGATCCGTACTCTGCCGGGGGTTGAATTCAGCATGAATGGTGGACGAGGTCAATCCTCTACCTTGCTGGTGCGAGGTGGCAGCAGTGCCCAGACCCTGGTGCTGGTGGATGGTGTGCGTTCAGGATCGGCTCTCTCCGGTAGTACAGAGCTGAACCATATCCCGGTAACGACAGTCGAGCGTATTGAATATATTCGTGGTGCTCGCGCCTCTATTTATGGCTCGGATGCCATCACAGGGGTGATTAATATCATCACCCGTGGACAGCAAGGCGATAAGCGGCACAGGTTCAATGCCGGTGCCGGTTCTTTGGATCATCAGCCCGCCGACTGGAGTAGCTCTGTCGATGTGGCGAAACAAGGGCATCTGAAAGCGGCTGCCGGTTATGACACCGAAGATGGCTACA
>RRZT010718231.1_pt1 | contig 10496 bp, 8 predicted proteins | sample 2165551 | NCBI WGS metagenome assembly RRZT01 (sample SAMN10456910, study PRJNA506462) | wastewater metagenome | biome: wastewater; feature: sludge; material: wastewater sludge; isolation source: wastewater sludge with Escherichia coli K12::gfp cells carrying plasmid... | place: USA: Moscow, Idaho ...
CCGACCCGCCTCGACGGTGGCCGCCAACGCCCGGACGTCAGCGCATCGGCCTGAACGCATCAGCGCGGCATCCAAAACCGGACGCTGGCCACCATCGCGGCCCACCTGGCGTGACGATCCCGGGCACACGCGGACCTGTGGCGACCGAGTCGGGCACAGACGGCCACATATGGCCGTTTCTGCCCGACCCGCCCCGACGGTGGCCGCCAACGCCCGGACGTCAGCGCATCGGCCTGAACGCATCAGCGCGGCATCCAAAACCGGACGCCGGCCACGATCGCGGCCCACCTGGCGTGACGATCCCGGGCACACGCGGACTCCTGGCGACTGAGTCGGGCACAGGCGGCCACATATGGCCGTGTCTGCCCGACCCGCCTCGACGGTGGCCGCCGCCGCCCGGATGTGCTCAGATGTCGGCTTTGGGCAGCTCGAACATGCTCGTCACCGAGCCGTCGGTGAACACCTCGCGGATCGCCTTGGCCAACAGTGGGGCGATCGACAGGACCGTCAGCTGGTCGAAACGGCGGTCGTCGGGGATCGGCAACGTGTTCGTCACCACGACCTCGTTGATGCCCGACGCAGCCAAACGCTTGGCGGCCGGGTCGCTCAGGATCCCATGGGTGGCCGCCACCACCACGTCGCGAGCGCCGTTCTCGAACAACGTCTCGGCAGCTTTCGCAATCGTGCCGCCGGTGTCGATCATGTCGTCGACCACGATGCACAGCCGGTCGCGCACATCGCCGACAACCTCGAACACCTTGACCTCGTTGGGCACATCCGGGTCACGTCGTTTGTGGATGATGGCCAGTGGGCTACCGCCAAGCACGTCGGTCCACCGCTCCGCGACCCGCACTCGGCCTGCATCCGGCGACACCACCGTGACGGCCGACATGTCGTAGTTCGTCTGGACATGCTCGGCCAGGAGGGGAAGCGCGAACAGGTGGTCGACCGGGCCGTCGAAGAATCCCTGGATCTGCGAGGTGTGCAGGTCCACGGTCATGACGCGGTCGGCCCCGGTGCGACTGAGCAGGTCCATCATCATGCGAGCAGTGATGGGCTCCCGGCCGCGGTGCTTCTTGTCCTGCCGGGCGTAGCCGAAGAAGGGGGCGACCACCGTGATGCGTTTGGCAGACGCGCGTTTGGCGGCGTCGACCATGATCAACTGCTCCATGATCCACTGGTTGATCGGCGACGTGTGGCTCTGCAGGATGAAGACGTCGCAGCCGCGCACCGACTCCTCATAACGCACGAAGATCTCGCCATTGGCGAAGTCGTACGCCGAGACGGGACTCAGTTCCACCCCGAGCTCGCTGGCGACCTCGGCGGCGAGTTCCGGATGTGAGCGCCCCGAAGCAAGCAGAAGCCGCTTGGTGGGGGGCGCTGTCAGGCCGCTGTGGGTACTCATGACTCGTGTGCCTCCGCGTCTGCTGCTGCCTGTGCCGAGGACGTCCCGCTGCGATTCGCCTCGACCCACCCTTCGATGTTGCGCTGTCTTCCTCTGGCGATCGCCAACGCCCCGGCCGGAACGTCCTCGGTGATCACTGACCCAGCCGCCGTGTATGCCCCGTCCCCCACCGTGACCGGGGCGACGAGCATCGTGTCGCTGCCCACGCGAGCGTCGCGGCCCACGGTGGTTCGGTTCTTGGTGACTCCGTCGTAGTTGACGAAGACCGACGATGCGCCGATGTTGGCGCCCGCCCCGATGTCGGCGTCCCCCACGTAGGTCAGGTGCGGGACCTTGGCCCCCGGACCGACGACGGCGTTCTTGATCTCGACGAAGGCGCCGGCCTTGGCGCCGTCGGCGAGTTCGGCCGCGGGCCGCAGGAAGGTGAAGGGACCCACCGTGGCATCCGGCCCGATGTCGGCCAGCTCGCTGTGAACCCGGTTCACGCGCGCCCGGGGGCCCACGAGGGTGTCGATCAACGTGGAGTCCGGGCCCACCACCGCACCGGCACCGATCGTCGTGGCTCCACGCAGGATCGTGCCGGGTTCCAGCACACAGTCGGGCTCCAGCTCGACCGCCACGTCGATGTAGGTGGTGGCGGGGTCGCGCATCGTGACCCCGGCAGCCAGCCAGCCCAGATTGATGCGGGCCCGCATGATCGACTCGGCTTCGGCGAGCTGGGCGCGGTCGTTGATCCCGAGAGTGTCGTCGGGGTCAGGCGCGGCCACCGCGGCAACCACACGACCGGCTCCGCGCGCCAACCCGACCAGGTCGGTCAGGTACTCCTCGCCCTGGACGTTCGCGGTCGTCAGGCGGTTGACGCCGTCAGCCAGGAACTCACCGTCGAACACGTACATGCCGGAGTTGACCTCGTTGATGGACCGAACGGCGTCGTCGGCGTCCTTGTGCTCCACGATCGCGGAGACCAGCCCGGCGCCGTCGCGGACGATGCGGCCGTAGCCGGTCGCATCCGGCAGGACTGCGCTCAGGACGGTGACGGCGGCACCCGCGGAATCGTGCTCACCGAGCAGCAACTGCAAGGTCGAGGCTGACAGCAGGGGCGAGTCGCCCGACACCACCACCACGGCTCCGCCCGTGACCGGCATCCCCTGTTGCGCGAGCTGCTCGAGGGTGACGCGTACCGCGTGCCCGGTACCGTTCTGCTCCGCCTGCTCCGTGGTGACGACCTCGGGGTACTGGTCGCCCAGGTAGGTGGCCACCCGCTCGCGCTGATGGCCCAGGACGACCACGGTGCGTGCGGCACCACAGGTTGCGGCCACCGTGATGACGTGTCCGAGGAGGGCGCGGCCGCAGATCTCGTGCAGGACCTTGGGCGTAGTGGACTTCATCCGCGTGCCCTCGCCCGCGGCCAGGACTATCACTGCTGCCGGCGAGGTCATCGACGTCTCCTCCGCACCAGGCTGCTCCGACTGTCGAAGGATACCCGCTGCGGGGGTTGCTCCCACACAGGCGGCACGGCGCGCGGGCAGGGACTGGCTCCGCCGCCAGGTCTCGATCCTGGACTTCCAGCTTCAAAGGCTGTCGGGCTGCCATTACCCCACGGCGGATTGGCGGTCGCCATCATTCCATGCGGTCGGATCGGGGGCGACCCGTCCATTGTCGTTGACCCTCCCGGCAACCGTAAGTTACGGTCCTCCTCAAGTGAACCTACGGTTGCGTAGGTAGGGAGGGTGGTCATGACGCTGGAGACCGGAACGCACGCCATCGAGGTACCCGGCGCCGAGTCCGAACGCGGCCAGCCGTGGATCGTCGCGGTGGTCCTGATCACGCCGATGCTCGCGCTCGTCGCGGCTGTACCCGTGCTGCTCCAGGGCTGGATCAGCGCGGCGGACATCGTGATCGCGGTGGTGATGTACCTGATCACGGCCTTCGGCATCACGGTCGGCTACCACCGCCACTTCACACATGGGGCGTTCAAAGCAGGGCCAGTCGTGCGTGGGGTGCTGGCTGTGTGCGGGTCCCTGGCGCTGGAGGGCGCGGTGACCGACTGGGTGGCCGACCACCGCAAGCACCACAAGTACTCCGACCTCCCCGGTGACCCGCATTCGCCCTGGCGGTTCGGCACCGACACCCGATCGGTCGCCAAGGGGCTCGTGTTCGCGCACATCGGCTGGCTCATCCGCAGCAACCCGACCGACGTCCGCCGGTACGCCCCGGATCTCTTGCGGGACCCTGTGACGGCAACCCTGTCCAAGCGATTCCCATTGTTCGTGCTCGCCACCCTGCTCCTGCCGGCGCTGCTGGGCGGACTGCTGACCTGGTCCTGGCAGGGGGCACTCACCGCATTCTTCTGGGCCGGGCTCATCCGCATCACGCTGGTCCACCAGGTGACATGGTCGATCAACTCGATATGCCATGTCTGGGGCAAGCAGCCGTTCCGTTCGCGCGACCGATCGGGCAACGTGGCGTGGCTCGCAGTGCCCTCGTTGGGCGAGTCATGGCACAACTACCACCACGCGGATCCGACGTCGGCGCGCCATGGGGTGCTGCGGCATCAGATCGATCCGTCCGCGTCATCGATCCGCGCCATGGAGCGCCTCGGCTGGGTGTCCGACGTCCGATGGCCCACCACGCAACGGGTGCAGGCCCGGTTGACCGACACCGACGCCCACCCGGTCCTGCACTCAGCCGTCCGGGATTGAGTCGCCGCCGCCGCTCACTGCGCGGGGGCGAGCACCTCGACCTGGAGGTCGGTGCACAGCCCGCCATTGATGTCGGCCAAGTCCATGGCACAGGCCGACACGATGGCATCGACATCCAGCAGCGCCCGCAGCGTCACACTGTCACCCGGCCGTGACACCGACGGCAGCGCGGTCACGGTCTCGTGCTCACCGACCGGGGTGTTCTGGAAGAAGTCCACCGGGTCCGGGACCCGGTCGGTGGACCACCCGACAGTTGCCGCCGCAGCCCGGAAGTTGTCACTGCAGTTCGCATGATGAGCGCCCTGCCACCCCAGTGCGCGATACATGTCGGCACTGCACGGCGCCGCCAGCATGTCGTGGACGCCCGGGGAGGTATCGGCCTCGAAGACGAACAAGGGCCGATAGTCCTCGGTGAAGAACGACTGCCCGAGCTGCGGGAACAGCCGCCAGTTCACGGCCCGGGTCACCCGGGCACTCAGGTGCGACGACCGGTCAGCCGTGACGGCGAAGAAATCCGCCACCTGGCTGCCCTGCAGATCGGTGATCCGGATGGCGGATCCCGCTGGGACCCGCACCAGAGTCCCCGTGCCGGCCGGGACCACGTGCTGTTCGGACCGGGCAGAACTCATCTCACATCACCCTCTCGTCGCGTCGATCTGCGGCTTCGGTTCGCCCGCAGCCTGCGCCTGGATCCGGCGGCGCCGGTTCTCCAGATGCCCGGCGGTCAGTTCCACGTGCTCCAACCAGGCCCCGTCCCATTCCACCGTCTGAACCAGACCCACGCCACCGGTGTCCGGGGGGGCCTGCGCCACGGCCTCCGCCCCGGCCTCGGCGACCAGTCGCTGGAGTTGGGGGTGGGGCCCATCGGTCAGGGCGGACGCCGTACTCGTGAAACCCGGATCAACTCCAGGGGCCTGCGCCAGAGCGGCCAGCACCCCGTCTGCTGCCGCGGTGAACCGGTGCCCAGCCAGATCGGCGGCTTCATCCAACCGGTCCCGCACCCCGCCGGGGGCAGCCACGACCGGGGCGTTGCCGAGCACCGCGCACCCGAAGAACACGTGCCGGCTGGCCATGACCAGCCTCGTCCACGACATCGTGGGGGGCGGTTGCGGCGGCTGCTCCAGCGCAGCCAGGTCACACGCCTCCGATGCCGCCCGGATGTCCATGCGCGCCGCGTCCGCGGCGGCGTCGAAACCTGCGCCCGCCTCACCCAGCAACTTGTGGTTGGTGACATTCAACAACCGGGCCACCGACTGGACCGCCTGGGCGATGAGGTCAGCGACGTGCTGCTGCACCCCGCGGGGCCACAACAGCAGGCTCACTGCCAGGGACACCGCCAGGCCGATGAGCACGTCCTCCAGCCGAGTCATGGGAACACCGGTGTCCTGCGGGGTGACCAAGGCCATGCACAGGACGACGAGGATCGTGAAGGCAGCCTGCGGCATCCACAGCCGTTTGGGAGGCGCCACCCCGGCGATGAAGCCCGCGACGGGGATCAACAGGGCTAGCGCCACCGGATACGGATCCAGCAGGAAGGCCAGGGTGAAGGACACCGCGAAGCCCACGAACTGCCCGACGACGGCTGCCCGCACCGTTCTCCCTGTCCCCATGGCATCGAAACGGAGCGCGCCGATGGCACCCATGACTATCCAGAACCCGTGCGAGATCACCGGGAGCCGCGCGATCGCAATCGCCACTGCCAGCGCCAGTGCTCCTCGGGCGGCATTGCGGAACCACGGCGACGAGGGATTCAGTTGCTGGGTCAGCAGCCGCAGCGGGGTCGAGCGCCATTCGGGCATCGCCACCGCGCCCACTCGCAGGAGTTCGGTACGCCCGGGCCCCCCGAGAGCCACCTCGGACTGCACCCCCAGCCCGACGGTCAACATGGAGGTGATCCGCAGCAGGAAATTGCGAGACGCCACGCCCCGCGCCAGTTCCGGATCCCGATGACTGACAGCGTCGGTGAACTCGCCCCCGATGTCTTCCCATTGGCGCCCCCGGACGTCCACGAGCCCGCTCAGGGTCACCTCGGGGCGACCCGCGGCCATGCTGGCGGCCACCGACTGTGCGGTGGCTGCCACCGCGACCGGCAGGCGACCGTCCGTCGGCGCCGTCGCCGCCCCGGTCTGGATGCGAGTGACGCACAAGGCCTGCAACTGGTGCAGGTAGTCCAGGACCGCGATGAACGCACGATCACGGGACAGGATGCCGCTCGGGCGCGAACGGTCGCCCTGCCATCGCTCATCCAGGTCGGCCATGGCCGCAGCGAACCGGGAGTAAGCGTCGTCCGCCTGGGGACTCACCACGGGCCAGAGCTGCGGCACCAGTTCCGCGAAAGCACTGGCTGCGGCAGCGAAGTGCGGGTGCTCCTGATCCCGGACGTAACCGGGCAGGATCACCAGAGCGCCCACAGAGGCGATCAGGCAGCCCACGCTCCAGGCCTCCAGCGCCACGGGGAGTGTCTGCAGTGCGGCGGGATTGGCTGCCTCACTCAGGAACGGCAGGAGCAGCGGGATGCCCGCCCGGCCGAACTGGCCCCGATACACCCCGGCCAGGAGCACGACGAATCCCACGACGGCTGCCCCGACCACGGCCGTCACCTCGTGGGCGCCGACCACGGCCCCAAAGGCCAACATGACGGCACCGCCGCAACTCACCGCAAAGAAGGTGAGGGCCCTCGACACGGGGGGTCCCTTGAAGTCCCCGATGATCAGCAACCCCGACACCGCGAAGACACCCAGCAGGCTGGCCGCCCCCAGGTGCAGCACGGCGTCGAGCACCAGCAGGACCACAGGCAGCACGATGGCCACGCGGATCCCTCTGGCGACGAGCGGATCGGACATGATCGGGAGTCTCGCAGCGCGGACTCCGGTTGTCCGCTCGAAGGGCACTGATCCACGGCGGGAGACGGAAACATCTAGGCTCACCCCATGACCTCCCCGTGGCCCCCGGACCTGGACCCGGATCCCGAAGTGACGCCCATCGTGCGGCGGCCGCGGGTGCGGATGAGCGGCCAGCAGCGGCGGGAACAGCTGATCGGGGTGGGGCGCCGACTGTTCGCCCGCAAAGGGTACGAGGCGGTGAGCGTCGAAGAGATCGCCTCAGAGGCAGCCGTGTCCAAACCGGTGGTGTACGAGCACTTCGGAGGCAAGGAGGGGCTCTACGCCGTCATCGTGGACCGCGAGATGAACCGCCTGCTCGACCAGATGACGACGTCTTTGACCGGCGACCACCCGCGCCAACTGTTGGAGCAAGCCGGTACTGCACTGTTCGACTTCATCGAGAACGACGCCGACGGCTTCCGCATCCTGGTGCGGGACAGCCCGGCCAGCGCATCAGGGTTCGACAGCCTGATCCTCGAGGTGGCGGTGCGTGTGGACCATGTGCTCGCGACACAGTTCCGCGCCCGCGGGTTCAATCCCAAGTTGTCCCAGATGTACGCCCAGATGCTGGTGGGCATGGTGGCCCACACCGGGCAATGGTGGCTTGACGCCCGAAAACCCAAGAAGAAGGAGGTCGTGGCCCACCTGGTGAATCTGGCATGGAACGGCCTGGGTCACCTGGAGTCCAAACCCGAGTTGTCCTGACCCGGTCAACCGCGGGTCGCTGCCTCGTCGATCACGGTGGCGCCGGAGACTGGCCCGGTGGCCCGGCGCACGGCGCGGCACAGCCCCGAGGCCGACAGCGCGACGGCCAGTTCCAATGCCGCGTCCTGATCGGCCACAAGGAATGCGCAGGTGGGCCCGCTGCCCGACACGATCGAACCCAGTGCCCCGTGTTCCGGCCCGAGGTCCAGCACCATCTCCAGCACCGGCATGAGAGCGCAGGCGGCCGGCTGCAGGTCGTTGCGCAGTGCTTCGCCCAGCGCGACCGCGTCGCCGGTGCGTACCGCCAGCAGGACGCTGGGGTCGATCGTCGGCGGCGGCACCGGGCGGTCCGCGCGGATCGCGTCGATCTTGCGATAGACGGCGGGGGTCGGCAGCTGCCCCTCGGACAACGCCAGGACCCAGTGGAACTCCCCGGATCCCATGGCGGACGTCACGATCTCGCCTCGGCCGGTCCCGACCGCTGTGCCACCCAACAGCGCGAACGGGACGTCGGATCCCAGGTGCGCGGCCATCTCCATCAACTCGAACTCCGGATGTCCGTCGGGGTCCCACAGGTGGCCGCAGGCACGCAGGACCGCCGCGGCGTCCGCGCTGCCTCCCGCCATGCCACCGGCCACCGGGATTCCCTTGTCGATGGTGATCGTGAGGTCCGCAGCCCGATCGAAGACGGTGGCGGCCATGGCCGCTGCCTGCCACGCCAGGTTGCCGTCACCCGCAGGGACGGTCGCCGACTCCCGGCCCGCGACCGTCAGCCGCAGGCCCCGACCATCGCGCCGGTCCTCGACCTCGACGTGGTCGAACAGGGAGAGGGCCTGGTAGACGGTCGCCAGTTCGTGGAAGCCATCCTCACGAAGCGGACCGACGGCAAGCGAGAGGTTCACCTTGGCGGGAACCCGGACGCGGACAGCTGAAGAATCGGACATCACCCCGAGCCTACGGAACCAAGCGGGTCCTCGCCGCGCGAGAACCGCCCGATCAGGAGATTCGGGCGAGGTCGGCGTCGACCATGAGGCGCGCGAGTTCGGGGGTGGTGGTTCGGGCCTTCCAGCCCAGCACCCGCTGCGCTTTGGCCGGATCGCCCACGAGTTCGTCCACCTCGGTCGGGCGCAGGTAGCGCTCGTCGAACTCCACGTGGTCCTGCCAGTCGAGACCGACGTGCTCGAACGCGAACGTCAGGAAGTCGCGCACCGAGTACGCCGAGCCGGTCGCGATCACGAAGTCGTCGGGCTCGGGCGCCTGCAACATGAGCCACATGGCCTCGACGTACTCCTTGGCGAATCCCCAGTCGCGGGCGGCGTCGAGGTTGCCCAGGAACAGCCGGTCCTGCATCCCCTTGGCGATCCGGGCTGCGGCCATGCTGATCTTGCGCGACACGAAAGTCTCGCCGCGGCGGGGCGACTCGTGGTTGAACAGGATGCCGTTGACCGCGTGCATGCCATAGGCCTCGCGGTAGTTGCGCACCATCCAGTAGGAGTACACCTTGGCGGCTGCGTACGGGCTGCGCGGCCGCAGCGGACTCGCCTCGGACTGGGGGGCGGGGGCATCACCGAACATCTCCGACGACGACGCCTGGTAGAAGCGCGCGGGCACATGGCTGGACCTGATGGCCTCGAGCAGCCGAGTGGTCCCCAGACCGGTGACGTCGCCGGTGAACTCCGGTTCGTCGAACGACACGCGCACATGCGACTGCGCAGCCAGGTGGTACACCTCGTCAGGGGCGATGCTCCGCACGAGCGTGGTCAGGCGGGATCCGTCTGTCATGTCGCCGTAGTGAAGAAACAGGCGGGCCTGCGGATCGTGGGGATCCTGATACAGGTGATCGATCCGCTGAGTGTTGAAAGTCGACGCCCGCCGGATGAGCCCGTGCACGACATATCCCTTGGACAACAGCAGTTCGGCCAGGTAGGAGCCGTCCTGACCGGTGATGCCGGTGATCAGTGCTGTTCGGTGGGACAACGGACTGCCTCCGCTCGCAGGCGCCGCCGGTGGGCCGACGGCGCTCGGATACTGTCGGGTCACCACAACCTACAGGGAGGACGTATGTCCCTGGACCCCCGCGCACCGGTGTATGTCGCCGGTCACCGGGGCCTTGTGGGCTCGGCCGTGTGGCGCGCCCTGGAAGGCCGCGGGTTCAGCCACCTGGTCGGTTGGTCATCCGCCGAACTCGACTTGAGGCAGCGTGATCAGGTCTTCGACGCGCTGCTTACCACCCGACCCCAGGTGGTGGTGATGGCTGCCGCGCGAGTGGGCGGGATCATGGCGAACGCCACTGAGCCTGTCGATTTCCTGAACGACAACCTGCGTATCCAGACCAACCTCTTCGAAGCTGCTCACGCCGCGGGAGTCGAACGATTCGTGTTCCTGGGATCCAGCTGCATCTACCCCAAGGAAGCCTCCCAGCCGATCAGCGAGGACGCCCTACTCACGGGGCCGCTGGAACCCACCAATACGGCCTATGCGATAGCGAAGATCGCCGGGATCACTGCCGTGCAGTCCTATCGCAGGCAGTTCGGGCACCGCTGGATCTCGGCCATGCCCACCAACCTGTACGGACCAGGCGACAACTTCGATCTGCAGACCAGCCACGTCCTTCCCGCCATGATCCGCAAGTTCGCCACTGCGGTGCGGGACGGCGGCCCGGTGACGCTGTGGGGAACCGGCTCGCCCCGCCGCGAGTTCCTGCACTCCGATGACGCCGCGTCGGCCATCATCCACCTGCTCGATCACTACGACGGCGACGACCCGGTCAACGTCGGATTCGGCGAGGACGTCACGATCCGA
>RRZT010919771.1_pt1 | contig 10494 bp, 7 predicted proteins | sample 2165551 | NCBI WGS metagenome assembly RRZT01 (sample SAMN10456910, study PRJNA506462) | wastewater metagenome | biome: wastewater; feature: sludge; material: wastewater sludge; isolation source: wastewater sludge with Escherichia coli K12::gfp cells carrying plasmid... | place: USA: Moscow, Idaho ...
AAGTAAGCCCGCGAAGGCGGCCATCCTTTGCCAAGGCCCATCAATGTGGGGCCGATTGTTGTGGGGAGATGGCTGTGGCATGGACGTTATCCCTCTAATTCTCGTACGTGCGGGCAAGGAAGAGTTTTGGTGGGCGGACCAATCGATATCCCGTTCAAAGAAATCTCGTGGTTCCACACACAGGATAGTGCTAATCACCACCGGAAAAACGGATTTATCAATGGAAATGACAGGCAATAGTCATCGTGAGGTCAGCTGGAACGGCGTTCAACTTTATTTGTATGAACATATCTCCCCTGGGGTAGCCAGGCCCTTCCGCGAGGTCGTGGCGCAAAGATGCACCACACGGCTTTGTTGTCCAGGTCACTTTGGTGATCGTTTTTTCGCGCATTTACCGAGCTCTCGCGAATAGGGTGGACAATGTACGAACATGTTTGACCAAACGTCTTTATATATGTACTATCAATAACGGAGGTTGAACTGACAACTTCCGAACATAGTTCTTGCATCGTCGTTCATCCCAGGTAGCTTCAACTAGTTTCGAATGGATCATCATGTTTAACCGTCGCCGTATCTCAACCTTTCTCCTCGCTTTGGGGGTGGCCAGCGGAGGTGTCCTTGTGGGGCAAGGTTCTGCCGAGGCAGCTGTCAACTGCAATGCCTTGTCAGCGGCGATCTACTCCAGCACCAATCCCAAGGCGCAGACCGATCTCCTGACTCCGTGGGAAGAAGAGCACAAGAATGCTCAGAAGAAGTACGGTTTCACCACCGCTGCTAGCGTGATCGGATATGGTTCCAACCGAGCAGGAACAGATCTGGTTCCGGTCACACGGCTCCACAATGCAAAGACCTCAGACTTTGTCTGGGCCGTTGGCGCCAAGGACGTGGCTCAGCTGAAGAGCCGCGGTTTCAAGGTCCAGCATGACAGCAACTTCTATGCCGCCGCGAAGTCGGCATCCTGTACCGTGCCTGTTCATCGTTTTGAGAAGAGCGGAAACTACGCCTTCGCTGAGACGGCAGCAGAAAGGAAGAGCCTCGCCGCCTCCGGTTGGAAGGATCAAGGCGCACTGTTCCACCTCAAGAAGGCAACGAAGTCGCCCGCACCCACTCCCACAAAGTCACCAACCCCAACCCCGACCAAGTCGCCAACGCCAGCTCCGACTCAGTCACCGAGGCCAACCCCCACCAAGGCCCCCTCAAACAACAACGAAACGTTCAGCCTCGCGGTCATGCCCGATACCCAGGTGGAGACGAACTGGGCCCCTGATCCTCGGATGAACAATCGCGCACAGTGGCTGGTCACCAACAAGGACAAGCTCAACCTGGCCTACGTCATGCACGTTGGCGATGTTGTGAACTGGGGTGCGCTTGAGCAGTCGCAGTTCGGCGTTGCAAGGAAGTCGTTTGACATCCTCGACAAAGCCAAGATTCCTTACTCGATCGCGATCGGCAACCATGACGCGATGGCGGTGGGTCACGATGGTGTCCCCGGCAGCCGTAAGTACGGCGGCTCGGCCTACTACAACAACCCTGAGTGCAAGGAAAAGCTGGGCAACAAGTGCAACACAACGCTGCTCCAGCGAGAGACCTCGGTATTCAACAAGTACTTCCCGGCTTCAAGCATGAAGAACCTGGGCGGCACATTCGAACCTGGCAAGGTCGACAACATGTGGACCACCTTCAAGGCAGACGGGGCGGATTGGCTCGTTCTCACCCTGGAGTTCCATGCTCGCAAGGAAGCCGTCAACTGGGGTGCAAACGTTGTCAAGAAGCACCCGAACCACAACGTGATCGTGTTGACCCACTCCTACTTGAATAGGGACGGTAGCGTCAACCAGACGAATGCCGGCTATGGAGCTACCACGGGACAGTACTTGTTCGATAACCTCATCGGTAAGTACCCGAACGTCAAGATGTCATTCTCTGGCCATGTTGGTAGCGCAACTGTCAGGACGGATACGGGAGTCAACGGCAACAAGATTCTCTCCTTCCTCAACGCCTTCCATGACACCAATGGCAACCCCGTGAGGATGCTGACCATCGATGCGGACACCGGATCCGTAACCTCCAAGATCGAGGTTCCCAACGGGAAGACCACGTGGAACCACACCACTTCTAACAAGATCGATTTCATCAAGAAGAAGTAGGAACCCGGCTTCTATCTGCATGATCGTGCCCCCACTCATCTGCATCGACGAGTGGGGGCACGATCATGTGTGTTGATGGTTGGTGCACGCTAAAGACGTCTCTCAAGCAGTCATTCGTTACGTGGTGCGAGGATGAAGCAAAATCTGTCGGCGCGACGTGATGGAATAGGGATATGAGAAACGGGGACATATTACCGGGGTTGGGGGAGCTGGCACAGCTGGGTGAGCAGCGATCCTTGCTGGATGCCGCGCCCGTTTCTCACCACGTCGTCGGCGAGGTCACCAACCCGGTGGCTCGCGTTCACATTGAGATGCCACAACCACATATGGACCGGGTGTTCGATTATCTGGTTCCTGCGAAGTTGGATGATGAGGCGTGTGTTGGCGCGCGCGTGATGGTGGACGTGGGGCAGCGCCAAGTTCCTGGTTTCATCATTGAGCGTGATTCGCGCACCGAAACGGGCGGCAAATTGCGCGTTTTGCGGCGTGTGGTGTCACCTATGCCCGTGCTCTCACCGGAGATTTACAAACTGTGTCAGCGCATTGCCGCACGGCAGGCGTCTTCGGTATCTGACGTTCTAAGATTGGCTATTCCACAGCGCCACGCACGCGCTGAGAAAGAGTTTGTGGAGCGTGAGTACCTGGAGGAGAAACGGCCGAGTGCTCCGGAACCGGGCCTGTGGGGCGCCTACCGGGGAGGCCCCGCCTTTGTCTCGCGACTGTCCTCGGGTAAGAGTCCACGGGCAGTCTGTGCGGCGTTACCTGGTCGGGGCGGAAGCATCCGTGTATTGGCGACGGCGGCCGAAGCCACACTTTCCGCCGGGCAGTCGGTTCTTCTCGTGGCACCTACGTCGCGTGATGCCTCCAGGCTCGCGGTTCGTCTACGTGAGCTGACCGGGCGGCGTGTCGCACTCATGTTGTCTGAAGATCAGAACTCCCAGCGTTATCGCACCTTCCTGGAGGTTTTGCACGGTCATGCGTCAATCATTGTGGGCACACGGGTGGCGCTATGGGCGCCGGTACACAATCTCGGCTTGTGTATCATCACCGATGATGCCGCCGACACTCTTCGGGAGCCTCGTTCCCCCTACTGCAACGCACGGGATGTCTTGGCGGTACGGGCTGAGATGGCCGGTGCCGCGCTGCTTGTCTATTCGCCCTACGTGAGTGAAGAGTCCTTGGCTCTCGTGACGTCCGGATTCGCCGCACTACTTGAGGGGACGGAGTCGGCCATTCGTGCAGAGACTCCACGATTGAGTCTGCCTGAGCAATGGGAACGCGATCACGAGCAATGGTCGAGAGTGCCCGAGCCAGCTTTCAACCTCGTGCGCACCGCTCTTCAAGTGGGGCCGGTTCTCGTTGTTGTGCCACGTGCTGGTTATTTGCCCGTGGTGGCATGCGTGCGCTGCCAAGCTCTCGCGCATTGTGGGGTGTGTGGGGGAGTGCTGTCATTGTCCTCGGAGTCGAGTGAACCAACGTGCTCACGCTGTGGGGATCGGGGAATCGAATGGAGCTGCCCCGAATGTGGAGGAAAGAAACTACGTGCAGCACGTATTGGTTCTCACCGCACCGCGGAAGAATTCGGCAAGGCGTTTCCTGGCACCGGAGTGGTGCTCTCCGGTGCGCAGTCGGCTGATGGGATTATCGCGACGGTTTCCGCGAAACCACGGATCGTCGTGGCCACGCCGGGTGCTGAACCGGCTGCAGAGACCGGGTATGCTGCCGCACTAGTTCTGGATTCGCGCTTCTTGGCCGGTCAAGGATTGGGTTCCGAGACCCAGTTTGTGCGGCGTGCGGCGCGTGCCATTGTTCGCGTGCGGCCAGCCCGAGCTGGTGGTCACGTTATGTTCGTTGGGGGAGCGGACCCTGAAGCAATCGCGGCCCTTAACGCGTGGAACTTGGCGCGCCTTTCTCGTGGCCTTCTCAAAGAACGCGCCGAGCTTCAGCTGCCTCCTACACGGCGTTGGGTAGGAGTGACAGGCACTCAAAAGGATGTACGTACCTTCCTCGCCCTTCTCCGCGCGGCATTGATGTCTCAACTTGTGGGTTCGGCTGATTCCGCAGCACCCGCGGAAGTTGAGAGAGCGCTGGACAGCGTCCAGGTTCCACTCGAGGCGTTGCTTGTTGGTGGAGTTCACGAGCTCATCCCGGGTGTGGCCATGCTCGGTCCGGCTCCGGCCACCCGGGAACACGAACTGACGGTTTACCTCCGTGTCGAGCTTTCCCGCGCAATGGAACTGACAACGCTCACCAGGACGGTCTATCGCGAATACAGTGCGAAGAATATGGGGCAGGCGTTGAAGGTCGAGGTGGACCCGGCGATGTAGTCGAGTATGTTGTCTACTTCACAAGTAAAGCTCCAGCACCATACTCTTGTCTCATGAAGCCAAGATTTTCCATCATGCTTTTGACCGCCAGTCTTCTGGTAGCTGCCGTTGCCGCCGCGGTAGCCACTTGGTTGGTCTGGCTGCCATGCCAGGGCAGCATGTTCAATGGGTTCCTCGGGCTGCGCGAAGCTAGTGGATTTAGCGATGCTTGTCTGGCACGGATGGACGGCAACGCCATCGTTCCCTTGGCATCTGGGGTGGCCGAGGTACGGGCTCTATCTGCCGCCCTACTTGGATGGGGCTGGTGGGGATATGCATCGCGCCTTCAGGTTTCCAAGACTGCAAAGGCCGTGGTACTTCTGCCGGTTTTCCCCATCGTGGGGCTCGCCGCCGAAACTTGGCTCTCTACTGACGCAGGCACACTGTGGGAGATGACCACGGCGATGAACATGATCTCCCTGGCCTGTCTTGCTGCGGGCATCGTTCTCCTTCTGCACCCCGCGGACAACCCCACCCGTTATGTTGGCCTCATCGGATTGTGGGGCGTTGCTAGCTACGGAGTGGTCCACGTAGCCGCCGATTACATGCTGATGATCGGATTGAGCGCCGCCAACTGGGATGTTCCTCCCGGAACCGGCTACCTCACAGCCGTATGTATGGCAGTCTGCGGACTACTCTTTGCCGTTCTCGGATGGCGCGCGACCCGGCCCCACCACTCGGAAGCTCACGCAACTGCGGCCACGACGTTGCGTCTCCCAGAACCCGTCGTACAAGGCTGACGTCAGGTTCTCTGCCGGTTGTCTTCCCTGTGGAGTCCCCGTGATGAACATGATCCTGGGTTGTCCGGATAGTTGAGTGCACCTCACGTGTACCTCGGTGGGAATGCTTTTGCGCTGCCAGTAGACTGGTCTGGTGCGAATTCTCTTTGCTGGAACCCCAGACACAGCTATTCCCTCCTTGCACCACCTCATCGCTGACGGGCACGAGGTGGCAGCCGTGCTTACCCGTGCCCCGGCGCGTGCCGGACGCAGGCACAAATTGGTGCCCTCGGCCGTCCATGAAGCGGCCGAGGAACTTGGCCTCCCCGTTCTCACCCCCGCCACGTTGCGGGATGAGGACATCCAGGAGCAGATCAAGGAGTTGGCACCGGACGCCGTAGCCGTCGTCGCGTACGGACTCTTGGTTCCCCCGTCACTGCTGGACGTTCCCACGCACGGTTGGATCAACCTGCACTTCTCGGTGTTGCCCGCGTGGCGTGGTGCGGCACCTGTCCAGTACGCCATTTGGCAGGGCGACGACGTCACGGGTGCATCCACCTTCCGACTGGAGAAGGGCCTCGATACCGGCCCCGTATTCGATGTGATGACTGAGCCGATTCATCCCACCGATACCTCCGGCGATCTTCTCGCTCGGCTTGCCATATCTGGGGCGGAGCTGCTGTCGCACACCTTCGCCGCTCTCGAGAACGGCTCTGCCGCGTCCCACCCACAGGAGGGCGAACCAAGCCTGGCCCCCACCATCACCACGCGCGAGGCGCAGGTGGACTGGCGTTCTCCGGCACTTCTCGTTGACCGGCAGATTCGCGCCCATACTCCCGCGCCAGGCGCATGGACGACGCTCGGGGGTAATCGAGTGAAGCTTGGACCTGTGACGCTCGCGCCGGATGGAGAGCCACTCGCCCCCGGCGAAATCAGGAACGGATTCGTTGGGACGGGCACCCATCCGATTCGCCTCGGATGGGTGGCACCGGCGGGTAAGAAGGCCATGGACGCTCGTGACTGGCTGCGCGGTGCGCGCCTGCCCGAAGGCACACATTTTGATCTGCCCCAGGGCAGCGAACTCGACACGCGAGGAGAGAACTGATGGCACAGCAGCAGCGTAATAATGGATGGCGTCCCGGTCGCCAGCCGAGCGATCCTGCACGCATTGTGGCCCTGGACGTCCTCGCGGCAGTCCGCGAAAATGACGCCTACGCCAACCTCGTTCTTCCGCAGGAGATCCGCCGGGCACGGCTGGATAGCCAAGACGCGGCGTACGCAACCAACCTGTGTTACGGAACCTTACGTCTCCAAGGACGATGGGACGCCATCATTGCCTGCTGTACCGAGGGGCGCGCGCTTGAGGACATTGACCCGGAGATCCTTGACATCCTCCGTCTTGGAGTCCACCAGCTCGTCGAGTTCCGCACGCCGCCGCACGCCGCCATCTTCGAGATGGTGACCATTACTCGCAATGAACTGAGTCAGAATCGCGGCGGATTTGTTAACGCCATCCTGCGCCGGGTGAGTGAACGCATTGACGAGTGGGAGAACGTTCTACGCGAGGGTGCAGCCTCTGACCTGGAGTTCTATGCGCAGTGGTACTCGCATCCATTGTGGATTGTCGAAGAAACTGCGCGCTCACTGGAAGCCAATGGTCGCTCCGCCGCGGATCTACCCAAGGTACTCGCCGCAAACAACGAACCTGCCAAGGTAGCGCTCGTACCCCGTGACGTCACTCGCAGGCAGCTGCGTCGTGGCATCATCGCCGAAGGTCTCAAGCCGCTACCCGGATATCTCATGCCTGAGGCGATCCTGCTCGAGTCGGGCGACCCACAGCGGCTACGCGCCATCAGGTCCGGTGCCGCGGGAGTGCAGGACGAGGGGAGTCAACTCATCGCAGCCGTGCTCACCGAGGCTCCGATCGAAGGACCCAACAAACTTTGGCTCGACCTCTGTTCTGGCCCAGGAGGAAAGACCGCCACGATGGCCGCCCGAGGTTCCGAGCGCGGCGTGGAAATCCACGCCAATGAACCCCAAGAACACCGCCTGGATCTGGTGGCCAACGCGGTGGACCCGTGGGCTGGTCACGTTGCCCTGCGCCTCGGCGATGGCCGGGACGTTGGGACCGAAGAGCCCGATGCGTACGATCGTGTCCTCGTTGACGCGCCGTGTACCGGCCTGGGGGCACTCCGTCGTCGTCCTGAAGCCCGCTGGCGCAAGAGCCCGGCCGATGTCACTGAACTGTCGGTCCTGCAACGCGAACTGTTGGACGCCGGCTTTGCCGCCCTGCGTCCCGGCGGCGCACTCGTCTACTCGACGTGTTCGCCCGTAACCGCGGAAACAAAGAGTGTGGTTGAGGAGTTCATCAACAACACTCCGAGCGCCCGGCTCCTGGATGCGGGTGCCATCGCCTCTGAGGTGGCGAGCCGTAAGGTTCCGAGCCATGACGGCGTCGTCCAGCTGTGGCCCGACACCGATCACACGGACGCCATGTTCATCGCGCTGATCACCAAAGGCTGAGTATCTGGAATGAGAGATGACGTATCTGGAATCAGTAGCTTCTAGCGCGGAATCAGTGCGGTCTCACATAGGATGGTGGCATGACCGCACTGATTTCTCCTTCCATTCTGAACTGCGATTTTGCCCATCTCGCCGATGAGCTGAACAAGATCGAGAGCGCAGATTACGCCCACATCGACATCATGGACAATCACTTTGTCCCTAATCTCGCCCTCGGCCTGCCAATCGCCGAAGCGGTCGTTAAGACCTCAAAGATTCCCTGCGACGCGCATCTGATGATCGAGAACCCCGATCGCTGGGCGCCGGTGTATGCCGAACTCGGATTCACCTCTGTCACTTTCCATGCGGAAGCGGAGCAGGCGCCCGTTAGGTTGGCCCGTGAGCTACGGGGGATGGGCGCGCGCGCCAGCTTGGCACTGAGGCCCGGGACCTCAATTGAGCCCTACATTGACCTGCTCGCCGAGTTCGACCAAATTCTCATCATGACTGTCGAGCCCGGATTTGGCGGCCAGAAGTTCCTGGACCTCACCCTCCCGAAGATCACCCGCACCCGCAAGGCTATTCAGGATGCCGGGCTGGATGTCTGGATTCAAGTCGACGGCGGCGTGACTCGCGAGACGATTGAGCGCGCGGCCGAAGCTGGCGCCAATAACTTTGTTGCCGGTTCCGCGGTCTTCAAGGCGGAAGACGCGTACGCCGAGATCAAGGAACTACGTCGCATCGCAAGTGAACATATGCATCACTGATTTTCGTGTGGTCCGGTCAGCCGGACGTGATACGAGGGCCAGCACTCACGCCAATATGGCGGGGTGCTGGCCTTTATCTATGGAAACGAAGCTCACATCGCCCAAGGGTGCAACGAAGGCTAGAATAGAGATGTCCGCTTGAAGCGGGCCGCCCTACATGCTCCCGGGTATTGACCGGGACCCTTGCAGGGAATCAACACTATGGAGCACACCGTGCAATCCTCTCCGTTGAGCGCTTTGGCGCAGTACAAGATTCTGCCGCAGATTTCAGGCGGCCTTTCCATGGTCATGGCAGTCGCAGCTCGCGCACCTTACGCCATGATCCCACTGGGAACTATGACAGCGATTACTGCCTCCACGGGCAGCGGAGCCACAGGTGGCCTCGCCACCGCGTTCACATCCCTCGCGGCGGCTATTGCCTCGCCGTTGATCGGGCGTTGGGCTGACCACCGGGGGCAGCGTTTTGTTCTCTCGCTGCTCACGCCCATCTCCGCCGTAGCGATCGGCCTTCTTCTGGCTGCCGCTATCCTGGGCTGGACTGGCCCGATCCTCTGGGCGATCTGCTTCGCCGTCGGAGCAACATCGCTTCCCATTGGCGCATTCACCCGCGCCCGGTGGATTCATTTCACCCGCAATCCGAAGGAACTCGCGGCGGCGCTTTCTTACGAATCCACTGTTGACGAACTCGTCTTCGTGCTCGGCCCGGCTTTCGTGGGTATTGCAGCGTCCATGGCAGCTCCTGCCGCGCCGCTCGGCCTTGCAATGGCTCTCGTGATTATCGCCGGTCTGCCGTTTGCATTGACGGCACCAACAGCCGCTGATATCGACGACGCCGTCGTGACGGACAATCAGTCTCACACGCGTCCGTCGATTATGCGTGTGCTTTGGGCGGTTATCCCCGCAATCATCGTCATGTTGAGCATCGGCACCTTCTTTGGTGCGGTACAGGCGGCCACCACTGAGCGTGCGCTCGAACTCGGCGTGCCCGGTCAGGCTGGACTTGTCTACGCCCTGATGGGTTTGGGCTCGGCGTTTATGGCGCTCATGGTCGTGGTTATTCCCGACTCCGTCCGTTTGCCGGTTCGGGTCCTTGTTGGAGGCACCGGAATGGCCGCATTCATCCTGCTCGCCATGACCCAGGGGTCGATGTCCGGAACCGCCATGGCACTTTTGGTCACTGGACTCTTCGTGGGTCCAACCATGGTGACCGCCTTTACTATGACCGAGCGTCTCGCTCCCGCTGGCGGTGCCAGCGTCGCTATGACCTCTATGCAGTCGTCCATCACCATTGGTGTCTCTCTTGGATCTGCCGTTGGCGGTGCTATTGCGGTGTCCGGTGCTACCGGTGCCTTCCTGATGGCCGCCTGCGCCGGTGGCATCGTGCTCATCACCGGAATCGTCATGGTTCTGGTGAGCCGGACATCTCGAGCTTCTCGGGATACTCGGAAGGGCATCGTCGTCGCCCAACAGGCAGAATCTCACGACACCCATTGTCGCTAGATCGCGCCTTCTCAATCGGGAGTCTCACCGCAAAAATGTGATTTATTCGCAGGTGGGGCTCCTGATTTGGCAAACTGAGATTCGAGACTATATGCTTTTCTAGGTTCGAACGGGAACGAGAAAGAAAACATCAGTTTTCATCATTTTCGAATGAACCAGAGGTCAACTCCTCGTTGGCCCCGTAGCGCAGTTGGTTAGCGCGCCGCCCTGTCACGGCGGAGGTCGCGGGTTCAAGTCCCGTCGGGGTCGCAAATGTGGGTCCGGAACGCGAAGGCGTTCCGGACCTTTTGCATCGGCAGATGGCCTGCACGGGCAGTGGGCCGATTCTGGCCCACTGCCCGCAGCTCACCGCCGTGCGCCACTGCCCTTGAGACCACTGCGCGGGAGCGATTCTTGACCAACAGGTGGGACTAACCGCCCATCTGGTGCCTATATCCGAGCAGTTATGACGATTACCATACAATCTGGCACTTTTCCCCTTATCCTTGGCGCA
>RRZT010152860.1_pt1 | contig 10493 bp, 8 predicted proteins | sample 2165551 | NCBI WGS metagenome assembly RRZT01 (sample SAMN10456910, study PRJNA506462) | wastewater metagenome | biome: wastewater; feature: sludge; material: wastewater sludge; isolation source: wastewater sludge with Escherichia coli K12::gfp cells carrying plasmid... | place: USA: Moscow, Idaho ...
GTATTAAAATGCAGCAACAGTATAAAAACTCTTGCTGTTTTTTATGGGTAAAATTGCGTAATAATGTATTTATTTTAGGCGTAAATGATTATATTATTTTAATAAGTATGTTACTTGTCTTTTATTGACAGGTAATGTCGAAAATAGAACAAAGGATATTGTGAAGAGCTAGAAAATCACAATGTCAAGAAGGGACGTATTTAAAATTTATGGGCATTTTAACTAACTTTGTAAGTAATGTGATTACGGATGTAAAAGGTATTGTTAAAGAAACTGGTAGTGCAATTGTTGAAGTTGGAGCTGGGGTTATTGATGAAACGAAAAGAGTTAATGCAGTAATCGGCTTAGATACTTTTAAGCCACTATCTTCAATTATTGATTTTAATGAAAGAATTATCGACAGTTTGGGAACAAGATTGGATTTATCAGATTTGGCGGCGTTAGAGAAACAAAGATTGCAACCAATCTCCAGTGAATTTGGTGGACAAGAAAGACCGATTGACTACAGTCATGATGTGGTACAAAAGACGTCTAATGTTGGTAGTTCCTCTACTCTAGCGGATATTACGAAAATTTATTACAAAGAGTTATATGCAATTTATAATGTTACTGATTCTAATATTAGAAACAACTGGAAAGAAATTCAATTTGTTGATGAATTAAAAACAGGTTTAGATGCAAGAGTATTTGTGAATACGCAAACTCATGAAATTAACTTTGCTTTTGAAGGTTCACATGGTTTTACAAAATTATTGGCAGAAAATGTTGTAATGGGAGAACTTTTAAAAGATTTAAGTGCGCTTAGTGATAATTTTACCAGACATGCCACTGATGAAGAATTTCAAACTATCTATAAAAAATGGGGCGCAGTATTAGGACAAGATGGTTATGCTGATTTGCAGATTTTTGCCAATAAAATTCCAGATCAATTTTATACTGCTTATGCTTGGTTTAAATCCATGCAAAGCCAATTAAGTGTGGGTGCATATGCTGATTATAAACAAGTAATTACCGGACATTCTTTAGCCGGAGCGATGGCTCAAATGGTTTCAGCACAATATACTCTTGATACCGGCAATAAAATTCCAACATTAGCGTTTGAAGGTCCGGGAATGTTGTCACAAATGCAACAATTAGCAGGGAAAGAGTTAAAGCCAAGTGATTTTTCCCATATTGTTAATTTTGTAACTGAAGATGATTTAGTTGGTGAATTTTTCATGGGCAATCAGGTGGGCTTAACAGTTGCGATGCCTTATACGATGTCGCGTAATGATGAATTTTGGGCATTGAAATATCGTTGGGCGCTTAATGCGTTCCAAGAAGTTGCTCAATTTACTGATATCAGAATTGATAGACATGAAATGGGTCAACAAATTGATGTGTTTAATGGCACAGATTTTACTTATCCGGAAAATCAAGTTGTGTTAACTGATAGTGCTGATTTTTATCAAGGCACTTCAGGAAAAGAAGAGCTTGTAATGGGCTTTGATGGTAATGATATTTTATTTGGTGGCACTGCTAACGATTATATCTGTGGCGGTGAAGGTGAAGACTATATTTCCGGTGGTTTTGGCAACGATTTTTTAGTGGGCGATCAAGGTAATGATAGAATTTTTGGTGATGCCGGAAAAGATTTATTGTATGGTGGTTTAGGAGATGACTATTTAGATGGCGGTTTAGGTGATGATCGCTTATATGGTGGTAAAGGTAATGATACGTTAGTTTGGTCAGCTGGTAATGATTTGCTGTATGGACAAACTGGTGATGATAAGTTTATTTTAGGTAAAGTTAACAATAGCGAAAAAACAAGTGGTAATGTAACTGTGAAATTTGATAGAGAAGCATCTGGTAATGATAGAGTTTCCTTTGATTTAACAGCACTTGATACTAAAAATTCCTACATTACTTTCTTAATGTCAGATCATATTATCCCATCTGATGTGACAATGGTTCAAGATGGTAAAAATTTAGTGATTAGTTATGATACCAATTCTTCAATTACGGTTGAAAATTGGTCGGAGGTTAATAAAGTTATGGGTAGTCATGTTACAGTGAGCTTTGGTTCAGAAATTAATTGTGCTATCAGTGGAACCGGATTAGTTAAAAAATAAGATATAAGTAAAAGAAGTTCAGAGTTACATACTTTGGACTTCTTTTATTTATACGTGACTTTATCACAGAATTTTTGGTATAATTAGGGTATATTGTTAATAGAAAGCGAGGTTTTATTATGACTATGAAAATTACTAAGGATAATTTTAAAGCTGAAGTGCTTGATAGTGAGGTTCCTGTTTTAGTTGATTTTTGGGCGACTTGGTGTGGCCCTTGTCAAATGTTAACGCCGGTTTTGGAAGAGTTATCAGCCGAAGTTGCTGGCAGTGCTAAAGTCGGTAAAATTAATATTGATGAGGAGCCGGAGTTGGCGAGCCAATTTGAAATTATGAGTGTGCCGACAATTTTATTATTTAAAGGCGGGAAACTTGTTGATAAAACAGTAGGATTTAAGCCGAAAGGTTCATTATTACAATTTCTAAACAAATAAAATAGGTCTAATCATTTGATTAGACCTGCTAAAAGGAAACAGGGCTAACATTAGTTAGCCCTGTTTATATTAATATCCTAAATTACGAGTCAATAAGGACTTATCAAGATTTTTCTTGGCAGTCGCAATATCTTTAAGATTCATTTTTGGTGGTGTTTGTTCATAAGCCGGTAATCTCTTAGCGATAAACTGAGTATCGATATTACCGGTGCGGAAGAAGGAATCTTCTAAAATTCTCTTATGCAGAGGAATTGTGGTTTTTACCCCTTCAACGCGGAATTCGTTCAATGCGCGTTGCATGATTTTAATAGCATCGCCTCTAGTGCGACCATGAGCAACGACTTTGGCAATCATCGAATCGTAGTAAGGTTCTACCGATAAACCGGCGCAGATGCCACTGTCAACACGAATTCTTGGACCGCCCGGTTCATGATAAAAATGAATTTCGCCCGGTGAAGGCAAGAAGTTGTTTTCAGGATCTTCCGCATTGATTCGACATTCGATGGCATGACCAACAAAGAGAACATCAGCTTGTTTTTTATTAAGCGGTTCACCAGCGGCAATGCGAATTTGGCGACGAACCAAGTCAATACCGGTAATTGCTTCTGTAATCGCATGCTCAACCTGAACTCTTGGATTTATTTCCATAAAGTAAAACTTACTGGTTTGAACATCCATTAAAAATTCAACAGTACCGATATTAGTGTAATGAATACTTTTAGCAGCTCTAATAGCTAATGCTCCAACCTCTTGGCGCATTTCGCAAGTTAAAGCACTGGAAGGAGCTTCTTCCAGAATTTTTTGATTACGGCGTTGCAATGAACATTCTCTTTCACCAAGATGAATAACATTACCGTAATTATCAGCCATAATTTGTACTTCAATATGCCTAGCTTGTTCTATATATGTTTCAAAGTAAAATCTTTGAGCAGAAAAATCAACTAATACTAATGCACTGTCTAAATCTTGTTTATTTTTAATAACAAACATTGATTTACCGCCACCACCGGCAATTGGTTTTAAAATAACCGGATAGCCAAGCTCTTCCACTAACTCAATAGCATGGTCAGCATCGGTAATGCATTTTGTTCCTCTGGTCATTGGTAGACCAGCAATTTCCATAGCTTCACGGGCTGCATCTTTGTCTCCAACTTTACGGATAACAGCCGGTTCCGGCCCAACCCAAATAAAACCTGCTTGTGTAACTTTTTCAGCAAAGTCCGCATTTTCAGAAAGAAAGCCATAGCCAGGATGAATTGCCTCAGCTTTAGTAGCTTTAGCGGCTGCAAGGATTGAATCCATATTCAGATAACTTTGGCTGGCATCAGCCGGTCCAATTTTTACAGATATATCTGCTAATTGAACATGAATAGCATGTTCGTCAACTTCTGAATAAACGGCAACTGTTTCAATCCCCAGCTCCTGGCAGGCCCGGATAATTCGGACTGCTATTTCGCCCCTATTAGCGATAAGGAGTCGTTTGAACATCGTAATAGACCTCCCATTTGCACTATTTTCTAAATTTATTTCTTATATATTATAATATATAATATTACATTAAACAATATTTTGAATGTCAATGATAATGTATACATAAGATTTATAATGTAATATGTGTTCTTTATTGATAAAATATTTGTATATTGGGGGGAGATTTTATGCAAAGCAAGATTCAAGAACAATTAAAATTACTGCCAACTAATCCAGGCGTTTATTTAATGAAAAATGAACAAGCTAAAATAATTTATGTGGGTAAAGCCATTAATTTAAAAAATAGAGTTAAATCATATTTTCAAAGTAGCAAAAATCATTCGCCCAAAGTAAAATCAATGGTAGAGAAAATTAGTGATTTTGAATATATTATTACGGCCAATGAGATTGAAGCACTAATTTTAGAATGCAACTTAATCAAAAAATATAGACCTAAATATAATATTAGTTTACGCGATGATAAAACTTATCCTTATATTAAAGTTACCTTAAATGAAGATTATCCGACAGTAAGCATTACTCGAAAAATTTTAAAAGATGGTGCTAAATATTTTGGCCCATATACCAGTGCCGGGGCGGTGCATGAAGTGTTAAACTTATTAAAGAAGCTCTTTCAAATTAGGAGTTGCCGTCAAATGAATACTAAGCGTCCTTGCTTGGAGTTTCATATTAAGCGTTGTTTAGCACCTTGTACCGGCAGAGTAGCGAAAAGCGAGTATCGTGAAATGATTAAAAGCTTATGTTTATTTTTGGAAGGTCGTAATGAGGTTGTTTTAAAAGAGCTGACTAGTAGGATGCAAATAGCTGCGGAAAATTTTCAATTCGAGTTGGCAGCAAAATTGCGCGATCAAGTTTTGGCTATTGAAAAAATAAGTGCTAAGCAAAACATTATTATTGGCAGTAGTGACCAAGATATTATCGGGCTAGCACGCAAAGCTGACGAAGCTTGTATTCAAATTTTCTTTATTCGTAGTGGTAAGATGATTGGTCGCGATCATTTTTTGTTAAATGGTACAGAAGATGAAACTGACAGTGCGTTATTAAATGCTTTTCTGGAGCAATATTATAATAAGGCTACTTTTATTCCTAAGGAAATATTATTACCGGTAGAAATTGAAAATGAAGAAATTTTAAGTGCTTGGCTGTCTCAAAAGAAAAATGGCAAAGTAAGTTTTGGACTGCCACAGCGTGGTGTAAAAAAAGAAATGGTGCTGATGGCTAATGATAATGCCGTGGTGGTATTAGAAGAACAAATGATAAAAAATAGTGCTGGCTTAGAACAGACGGTGGGAGCAATGAAGGATTTAGGGCGTTATTTAAGGATGGAGAAAGAATTAAAGCGGATAGAATGTTTTGATATTTCACATATTCAAGGTTCGGAAACTGTGGCGTCAATGGTTGTTTTTAGCAATGGAGCTCCTGATAAACAAGAATATCGTCGCTATAAATTAAAATCGGTGGAAGGAAAGCCCGATGATTTTAAATCAATGCAGGAAGTTGTGGGGCGACGTTATCGACAAAGTGATGGTATTATGCCGGATTTAATCATTATTGATGGCGGTAAAGGTCAATTAAATTCAGCATTAGAAATTATTAGAGCCTTAGGACATTACCAAATTCCGGTGGTAGGACTGGCTAAGCAATTTGAATATGTTTTTTTAGAAGGGCAGAGTGAACCGGTGATATTGCCTCCTAATTCCAAAGCGTTATATTTGATTCAGCGAATTAGAGATGAAGCACATCGCTTTGCGATTACATATCATCGAAAATTACGTCATAAACGAAATTTGGTTTCAGTATTAGATCATATCGAGGGAATTGGTCCGACAAGACGCAAGGCGTTATGGGATGCTTTTGGGAGTATTGCGGAGATTAAAAAAGCGAAGATAACTGATTTGACAGCAGTACCGGGCATTAGTGAAAATATTGCGAATAATATTGTGAAGTATTTTAAAAATTCAATATGAATACAAGGTATTTTGAAAATATTTCTTGCTATGAGATAAATATGAGTGTTACAATTAAATAGTAATTATTATTAATAAAGGTGGGGATATAACATGGAAAAATGGATTTGTGAACTTTGTGGCTATGAGTATGATGAAGCAACTGGTGATAGCGATAACGGTATTGCTGCAGGTACTAAATTTGAAGATATTCCGGAAGACTGGGTTTGTCCATTATGTGGTGCCGGTAAAAGCGAATTTAAAAAATCTTAATAAATAAAAAAATGCCGAAACATCAGAGCAAAAGATGTTTCGGCATTTTTTTATTGTGCTAACGGAATGGAAAAAGTGATGGTTGTTCCTTGGTTGACTTTGCTTTGAACTGTTATTTGTCCACCGAGTAGTTCAACGATGAATTTTACTAAAGATAATCCTAGTCCTGAACCGCCAGCAATTCTGGTTCTGGCTTTGTCCACGCGATAAAAACGATCGAAAATATGTGGTAAATCTTCAGGACTAATACCGATGCCATTGTCGCTGACAGTAATACAAGCAAAATCTTCAGTACATTCATATTGTAACGTTATTAACCCGTTTTCCGGAGTATATTTAATACTATTTTCTACTAAGTTGATGATTATTTGCATAACCCAGTCGTGATTTGCCATGATTACAGAGTTTTGGCAACAGGTATTAATAATAAGTTGTTGTTTTTTTTCAGCAATTTGTTGGTGCAGTCTTTTTTTGATTTCAGTAAAGATTTCTAACAAATTAATTGGTTGTAAATTTATTTGTTCTCGATATTCAGCAGAATCAAGTTTTGCCAATTGTAATAAATCTTTGAGTAACCGACTCATTCTTTCAGCTTCAGTATAGATGATCTTTAAAAATTTTTCGCACAGCGCTTCATCTTTATAAGCGCCATCTAGTAGGGTTTCGCTAAAACCTTTAATAGCGGTGAGTGGAGTCGCTAATTCATGGGAAGCATTAGCGACAAAGTCTACTTGGCGTTCATAAATTTCTTGAATAACAGTAATATCATGAAAAACAGTGAGAATTTTATCGGGGGAAACAGTATGTTGTGAAAGTGGAGCGAAAAAAACCTGGAAAGTTTTTTTGGTGTTATTAATGCTAATGGTAGTGGTTATTAATTTGTTTTGTCCGGAAGCAAAGACTTCATGGGCAGTTTGACCAAGGAGTGTATTGCCTAAAACACTAATACTATGTTTACCGAGCATTTCTGCAGTGATATTAAAGATTTCCCGAGCTTTTTTATTGATCGAGGTTACGTTGCCGTATTGATCCAGTAAAATAATGGCATTATCCATTTGCTCTAAAATCAAAGCTAGTTTTTGTGCTTCGGCATTAGTTTCATTGATTTTTTCTTGTAATCCGGAGGTTAATTTATTAAGGGTTAGAGCTAGGATTTCTAGTTCATCACCGGTATTTAAATGAATTTTTTGCTGAAGATTGCCATTAATGATATTTTTGGCTGCTAACGTTATCTCTTCAATCGGGGTAGTATATTTTTTCCCTAGCCAGAAACTTAAGATAAAGCTACACAGGATTGTAAAAAACATTGCACCGATAATATTACTGCGAATATTGTCAAAGGCAGTTTCAATGGGGCGTAATGTTTCGGCAATTCGTACTATGGCAATTATTTGGTTATTATTATATACTGGTAAAGCTACATAGAGCATGTTTTTTTCAATAGTGTTACTATACCGCAGAGCCGTAGCATATGAAGCTGTCAAAGCCTCTTGAAATTCAACCCGATTGGCGTGATTGTCCATATTAGTTGGAGTTTCCCAAGAATCGGCCATAACATTACCATTGGGGTTGATAATAGTAATTCTTAAATTATTCATTGGGTTAAATTTTTTGAGCTCGGTATCAAGTTGTTGTTGATTTCCCGAGATTAAATATGATTCCATAAAGCCTTCAATGATTTTTCCGTTAGTTACCAGATGCTCAGTTTGTAATTTGAGATTTTGTTGAGAGAAAAAATATAATAAATAAGAAATTAAACCAATTAAAGCTAATGTTATTAAGGTTATAAAAGAAAAAATGACTCTATTTTTAATGCCGAATTTAAACATAACATCCCTCCTGATAAAATAATTATCGGTGCTATTACAAAAATAGTCTAGATTTATTTTTGGCATTGCTTAACAAAATGACAAGTTTATATTATAGTATAAGATGAGTTAGTAGGAGGAGCGGTATATGCAAAATGAACACAATAATTTTTTAATTGTTACAGCATCCATTGGGGCAGGCCATAATAGAGCGGCTCAAGCAATTGCCGCTGAAATAAAAGCTGAAAATCCGACAGCAAAGATTCATATTGTTGATTTTATGTCTACTAAGACAGCTTATCTTAATAATATGTTGAAATTGATATATCTAAAAATGCTAATGCTGTTACCGACGATGTATGAGCTGTTATATAATTGGAGTGGCGGTAATATCAAAGGAGCCTCTATTAAAAGATTATTAGCGGTTGCCATGAGAAAAGATATGGAAGGCTTGATAAAGCGTTATCAGGCTAAAACTGTTATTTGTACTCACCCTTTTCCTTGTGCGGCAGCGTCATACTTAAAAAGAAAGAAAACCTGCGATTTTTTATTAGCCGGAGTGATAACTGATTTTGCGATTCATCAGCTGTGGATATATAAACAAGTTGATTTGTACTTTGTGGCAAATGCTGAGTTAAAACAAGAATTAGTAGAAAAAGGCATTGAGGTTGGTGCTATTAATGTTACCGGTATTCCGATTGCCCCTTCTTTTAACGTAGTGCAAGATAAGGAGAAAATTGCCCTGAAACTAGGCCTTGATTTGAATAAACATATTATTTTAATTATGGGTGGCGGCTTAGGGATGGGTGGGGTCAAGGATACCTTGCAGAGTTTAGAACAGCTGGCTGAAGAAATTCAAATTCTCGTTGTGGCGGGTGAAAATGACTGTCTACAAGACAGTTTGCAAAAATTTGCGTTAAAGTCACGGCATCATATTAAAATATGGGGTTACTCTGATAATATTCAAGAATTAATGGCAGTAGCACAGCTGTTAATCAGTAAACCCGGTGCACTAACGATTAGCGAAGCTTTAGCGATGGAATTGCCCATGATCTTATGTGAACCGATTCCGGGACAAGAAAAAGAAAATGCACAGTTTGTTGAAACTAAAGGTGCGGCGGTTTGGGTTAAAAATAAAAAAGATATTCCGGAAGTTGTAGCGGAATATTTAAAAAATAAGCAAACTCTGTTAAAGATGAGAAGTAGAGCCAAGGAATATAAAAAACCGTTGGCGGCCAAGGAAATTATCAATATTATTTTTAAAAAAATTAACAGTAAAATAAATAATGTAGTAGAGTTATAAAAATAGATTGTTGCAAAATTTTGCGGCAATCTATTTTTGTTTTTAATGCAGAAGTTAACAATTTCTTAACAAAGTCTTAACACTTAAAACTAAAACTTATCTTACAATTTAATTAAGTTAATTAAAAAAATTGGAGGAAATAAAATGAACTTTTTACAAAAATCAAAAAAGATTATTGCAGTAGCAACCTTGTTGTCAGGTTTGGCGTTATTTGCCGGTTGTGGCGGACAAAAAGCAGAAGAGGCTATTAGTGGAACAGTAAGTGCTTCCGGTTCAACCGCATTATTACCATTGTTGAAACCGGCGCAAGAAGAATTTCATAAAAAACATGAAAAAGTAACTGTCAACATAGCGGGGGGCGGTTCTTTTACGGGGATGAATCAAGTAGCCGCGGGAGCGGTACAAATTGGTAACTCTGATGTTAATTTACCGGCTGACTTTAAAGATAAAGGTTTAGTTGACCATAAAGTTGTTGTGTTGCCGTTCGTTTTTATTGCTAATAAAGATGTTAATGTTAATAACTTAAGTGCTGAGCAATATGTAAATATCTTAACCGGTAAGATTACGAATTGGAAGGAAGTTGGCGGGAAAGACCAAAAAATCACCATAATCCATCGGGCAAAATCATCAGGATCAAGAGCGACAATCACAGAGACAGTATTAAAAGGTGCTAACTTTACTGATAATGCGATTATCCAAGACTCTAATGGAGCTGTGAAAACAGCGATTGCCAGCACGCCGGGAGCGATTGGCTATGTTGATGCTCCGTATGCTGATGATACGATAAAAATTCTTGACTTTAATGGTGTGAAATACTCTGCTGATGCAGTAATTAATGGGACATATCCGGTGTACTCCTATGGGCATATGTATACTAAAGGAGCTCCTACCGGTGCAGTAAAAAGCTTTATTGACTATGTTATGAGTCCTGAGTTCCAAGATGTATATGTGGAAAAAGCAGGCTTTATTCCGGTTACAAAAATGAAAAAATAATCCGGTCTGTAATAGATAATAAAAGCCCGCTGAATGCGGGCTTTTATTGCCTTAAAGAATAGTAGTTAAAGAAAGAGGTAAGTAATTATGATGGCGATTGATAACGAGCACAAAATAAAACTGCTGTGTGATAAATA
>RRZT011431075.1_pt1 | contig 10492 bp, 9 predicted proteins | sample 2165551 | NCBI WGS metagenome assembly RRZT01 (sample SAMN10456910, study PRJNA506462) | wastewater metagenome | biome: wastewater; feature: sludge; material: wastewater sludge; isolation source: wastewater sludge with Escherichia coli K12::gfp cells carrying plasmid... | place: USA: Moscow, Idaho ...
GAATGAATTCTTGCGATATCACCCATCAGATAATAGAATCCATTTCCCGCTACTCTTCCGGCGCTCTCAAGATCGATTCCGTCAAATGCTTCCATGATCTCTGTATGGTATGGAATCTCGAAATCAGGAACAAAAGGCTCACCGAATTTTTCAATTTCTACATTCTGACTGTCATCTTTTCCGATTGGTACAGAAGGATCGATGATGTTCGGAATGATCATCATATTCTGTTTCAGTTTCTCTTCTACTTCTTTTTCTTCTTTGGAAAGTTCTTCGATTCTTGCAGCACTCTCAGCTACTTTTCTCTTTAATTCTTCCGCTTCTTCTTTCTTTCCCTGTGCCATACATGCACCGATCTGTTTAGAGATTTTATTCTTTTCTGCACGAAGTGCTTCTACTTCTCCCTTAATATCTCTATTCTTCTGATCCAGTTCTATTACTTCATCTACCAAAGGTAATTTCTCATCCTGGAACTTATTTTTGATGTTCTGTTTTACCACATCCGGATTATTTCTTACAAATTTGATATCTAACATTTTTCTAAACTCCTCCTGCTCTCATATCTGTTATATGATCTGCTATTTTCTATTTTTTTCAGGTCTTGCCATATCTGGACGCATACTGCTGGTTCTTGTATTCAGGATTTTTCCATTATTTGCCTTTCCAGATACCTGTTTTGCACTTCTTGCGTTACTGTTTTTCTGATTTCCTGTCTTTGCCGGACCGGATTTTGCCATTTTCATACTTCCTGTTACAGAAGCAACTGCCTTATTGACTTCTTCTTCATATCCATCTTCGAAAATAGCCTTATCCAGTGCTTCTGCTTCTTCCTCAGCAAGTTCTACATAGCTTTCCCCTTTTACAATCTCCTTTACGTAAGTGTAACAGCCCTCTCTGCTGTGCATTGCATTGAGGATCCATCCGGTATTATTATTGTCCAGCATTGCAAGTGCAAAGCTGAGCTTTCCACCCATTTCATTAAATGCATCATACTTGACAATACCAACCTTCTGGTAAGACTTCTCCATCTTCTTGTTCAGCTTTTGGATGTCTGTACGATTCTGCTTTGTGTATTTCAGAATTGCTTCTACATCCGAAAATCCTGACATCATGCTTTCTTCCAGTGTCTTTCCATCTTTCCCACGCATAAACGTCGTATAGCTGCTTTTCAACCGATTATACTTCATTGTTACATTTACATACAGAACGAATAATATAACAATCAGTACCAGCAAAAATAAAAATATCAATGCCGGATCGATACCAAGTGCTTTCAGTATTTTGCTATCCATATTCAATTACTCTCCTCTTTTAATGCTCATCATCATATCGAACAGATGTTCTAATTCATCATCTGAATAATATTCTATCTCTATCTTACCTTTTCCCTTTCCTTTTGATGCTATACTGACTTTTGTTCCGAATACACCTTTCATCTTTTCTTCCAGATCCTGGTAAATGAACGCATTCTCCATTACCTTCTTCTCTTTTGGTTTTTTCGGATTCTTGATCTCTTTCACAAGCTTCTCAGTCTCCCTCACACTGAGTTTCTCGTCAAATATCTTATTTGCCAGTGTATACTGAAGTTCCGGATCATCAATTGCGAGAAGCGCTCTCGCATGCCCTGTAGAAATCATATCGTCAATTATCATCTGCTGTACTTTATCACTTAACTTCAACAGTCTCATAGAGTTTGTTACCGCAGTTCTACTCTTCGATACTCGTTCTGCAACTTCATCCTGTTTCAGATTGAATTCCTCCAGAAGTCTCTTAAATGCAATTGCTTCTTCAATTGGATTCAGGTTCTCTCTCTGGATATTTTCAATCAGACCGATTTCAAGAATTTCCTGATCTGTATATTCTTTTACAATTACAGGAACTTCCTTTACCCCGGCAAGTTTTGCAGCTCTCCATCTTCTTTCACCGGCAATGATTTCGTAGTAATCCTTTCTTTTCCGAACAAGCAGCGGCTGTAATACACCGAACTGTTTGATGGAATCCGAAAGTTCAAGGAGAGCATCTTCATCAAAATTCTTTCTCGGCTGATCCCTGTTCGGCTCAACCTCATTGATCTTCATCGTCTGCACGCCTGCTTTTTCTTCTGCTTCTTTCTTTGCTTCAGCAGATTTGTCAGGTGTTACAGACTTTATGCTCTTATTATCTGGGATCAGACTGTCCAGACCTTTTCCCAGACCTTTTTTCTTAATTGACATTCGTTCCCTCCTACATCACATCTTTTAGTTACTCTCTATTCATCACTTCATCAGCAAGTCTCTGGTATGCGCTTGCGCCTGTAGACTTTGGATCATACAGATTGATCGGCATTCCATAACTTGGTGCTTCTGCCAACCGGATATTTCTAGGAATAATCGTTTTATAGATGTTCTGTTGCAGGTTCTCTTTTACATTTTCTACAACCTGAAGTGAAAGATTCGTTCGCGCATCGTACATTGTAAATACAACTCCTTCTATTTTCAGAATTGGATTCAATCTTTCTTTCACCAGTTCAACTGTATGTATTAACTGGCTCAATCCCTCCAGCGCATAGTACTCACACTGAATCGGTACCAGCACCGAATCAGCTGTTGTCATAGCATTAATTGTCAGCATACTCAACGATGGTGGACAATCAATAATAATATAATCATAATTGTCTTTGATTGGTGCAATAGCGTTTCTGATGATAAATTCTTTATCATCCACACCGATCAATTCAATCTCTGCCGCTGACAGATCAATACTTGTCGGAATAATATCCAGGTTTTCAATTGCTTCTTTTTGAAGCACTTCCTCTACACCAACCTGTCCAATCATAAGATCATAGATATTCTTTTCAACTTCATCTTTGTCTATTCCTAATCCACTCGTCATATTTCCCTGCGGATCCATATCGATAGCAAGAACTTTCTGGCCTTTTTCAGCAAGGCATGCCGACAGATTAATAGCTGTCGTTGTCTTTCCAACACCACCTTTTTGGTTCGCAACGGCTATAACTCGTCCCATTTAATTATCACCTTCCCTTTTTTTACATGATATTAGTATATCACTTTTCCAGGTACTTATCCATAAAATGTTTCACGTGAAACATAGTTTTTCCATTTTTCATAAATATGAATCTGTTCTATTTGTTATTTTCGTTATCTTTATGCTTTTCCATTCTTTTTATTCTTTTTATTTTTTAATGTTTCACGTGAAACATTTTCTTTGATTACACAGATGTTCATTTTGCGTTCATTTTGCAAAGGCAATCTTCCAATTTATAAGTAAATATAGTATAATTAGTAGTAAGAAAGTGAGGTATCAACATGAACTGGAAAAAGACATTATTGTTCATCTCGACAGCAATCGGAACAACAACCCTGGCGTTCCACGTAATAAACAAATTCATATTCAACACCTCTGATGAACTCTCAGAAGAAGACTCATCCAACTACTACAATTGGAAATTTGGAAATATATATTATCAAAAGACAGGAAGCGGCTCTCCTCTTCTTCTCATCCATGATCTGAATCATTACAGTTCTTCAATGGAATGGGACAAAGTAATCGATACTCTTTCCAGAGAACACACTGTGTATACCATAGATCTTCTTGGATGCGGAAAATCTGATAAACCTGCCATCACATACACCTGCTATCTCTATGTCCAGCTTCTCACTGATTTCATTCGCGATATCATTGGAGAAAAGACAGATATCGTTGCAACCGGAGCATCTGTTTCTTTTGTAACAGCTGCCTGTCAGAACATTGCAGATCAGATTGGTCATATAATCCTTGTTTGTCCGGAAAGCATCCGTACACTTGCAAAAGCACCAAACCATAAGTCAAAGTTGCTCGCAAGTATTATAAATCTTCCTATATATGGAACATTCATCTATAATGTTGGCGCACGTAACACTGCACTTTCGGATTCTGCTGAATGCAGATATCTCTACTCCAGCATTTTAGGTCATTATACAACAGTAAATATTGCTCATTGTCTCGAAGGACTTACAACTTCCATTGCCGTGATTTCCGGGAAAAATGCACCGGAAACTTTCGAAAACGCTGAAGAATACTATAATGTTCTCCCATCCATTGAGCATATTGAAATTGCAGGCTGTGGATTACTGCCGCAGCGGGAAAATGCTGATGCATTTTTAGAGCAGATAGACATATTACTAAGCGACAACTGCTAGTGTTCTGCCTGTATCACCAGTAAATAATATTAAGTTTTACAAAAGGGGTAATGTTTCACATGAAACATTACCCCTTTTACATTTTCTTATTTTTCACAAAATTCTTATCAAATTGCTATTTTTCTTACCGTATCGGCTCTTTGGAAGGCATTCCAGCCTTTCGTGGATATTTCTTTGCCGTATTCTTCACTTTGTGGATCTTCACGAACGATCTGCCGATGTCTGTTCCCGGAAGCTCGAATTTTACTACGTCTTCAATCTTACCACCAAGTATCTTTACCGCTTTCGACGACTCTTTTACTTCTTCATCAATCTCACCCGATTTATAAGGTACAAACATACCATCCACTTTTACGTAAGGCAGGCAATATTCGCTCAACGTTGCCAGATTTGCAACTGCTCTGGACACACACAGATCATACTGTTCTCTATATGCTGCATCTTTGGCATAATCTTCCGCTCTTCCATGAATTGTGTGGATATCTTCCAATCCCAGTTCTTCAATCACAGCATTCAGGAACTTAATTCTTTTGTTCAACGAATCAAGCAATGTCACTTTCAGATGCGGAAATGCAATCTTAAGCGGTAATCCCGGGAATCCCGCCCCCGTACCAATATCGATTACCTGATCTACCTTAGCCATATCCATGACTTTTACAATAGAAAGGCTGTCTACATAATGTTTTTCCACAACCTCCTCATATTCTGTGATTCCGGTCAGGTTCATCACCTTATTCCACTCTTCAAGAAGCTTATGATAGGCATCGAACTGCTCTTTCTGCCGGTCCGTGATCTCTATTCCTATCTTTTCCAGGCTTTTTTTCAAAATCTGGTCCATATTTTTCTCCTTATTTCTCTCTAAAATTAATAAGTATATAAAATGTATGATTTTTCATGTTATTCATTTTATATACTTATTATTATATTTACTATATAATTATATTTATATTATTTTGTGATATAATCATAGATATATTTACCACTGTAATCCGTTGTATCTCTACACTTTATCTGTGATTTCCACTCAGATATACCAGCAGCACCGAGATATCAGCCGGAGACACACCGGAAATGCGTGACGCCTGTCCGATCGACACCGGTCTGTACTCTTTCAGCTTCTGAACTGCTTCGATACGAAGGCTGTTCACTGCATCATAATCCATATCTTCCGGAATTTTCTTATTTTCCATCTTCTTGAACTGCTCTACCTGGCGTTTCTGACGCTGGATATAACCGTCATATTTCAGGGAAATATCCACCTGTTCGATCACTTCTTCTGCCAGATCTTCCGGCAATTTTGGCCGGGTCACATCAATATCTGCAACTGCTTCGTAAGACAATTCCGGTCTCCGGATCAATTCTGCCAGACTGCTTCCGGAATTCAGCGGTGTACTTTCATAGGATTCCAGGAGTTCCTGTATCTTTTCACTGGTTCCGACATAAGCATTCTTTAACCGCTCGATTTCCGACTCTATCAGCCTTTCTTTTTCCTTCAGGCGGTCGTAACGCTCCTGTGAGATCAGACCGACTTCATAGCCTTTTTCCGTCAGACGCTGATCCGCATTGTCCTGTCTCAGAAGCAGACGGTACTCTGCCCTGGAAGTCATCATACGGTACGGCTCATGGCTTTCCTTTGTAACCAGATCATCGATCAGAACGCCGATATAAGCCTCTGAACGGTCTAACACCAGGGATTCCCTGCCTTGCAGCTTTCTGGCTGCATTTATGCCCGCTATAAGCCCTTGTGCGGCAGCTTCCTCATAGCCGGAGCTTCCGTTGAACTGTCCTGCGCTGAATAATCCACTGATGTTACGGAATTCCAGGGATGGTTTTAACTGTCTTGCATCAATACAGTCATACTCGATCGCATATGCATTTCTTACGATCTTCACATGCTCCAGCCCCGGAACACTGCGGTACATGGCATACTGTACATCTTCCGGCAGCGAACTCGACATACCACCGATATACATCTCATCCGTCTCCAGCCCTTCCGGCTCAAGAAATACCTGATGACGCTTTTTATCTGCAAATTTTACAACTTTATCTTCGATCGACGGACAGTATCTCGGTCCCGTTCCCTCGATCATTCCGGAATACAGCGGTGATCTGTCCAGATTGGCACGGATGATATCATGTGTCGTCTCATTTGTATAAGTCAGCCAGCATGAAGCCTGATCGATCTGCACATCGTCCGGATTCGTAGTAAATGAAAACGGCACTACCCTCTCGTCTCCGAACTGCTCTTCCATCTTGCTGAAATCCACGGTTTTACGGTCTACCCTGGCAGGTGTTCCTGTCTTGAAACGGTACATCTTAATTCCCAGTTCTTTCAGGCAATCGGTCAGATGATTGGCCGCCTGCAGTCCGTTCGGACCGGTATACTGACTCACATCCCCATAGATACAACGTGCCTTCAGATAAGTTCCGCTGCAGATGATAACCGCCTTACAGTGATAAGTTGCACCCGAAAATGTCTGCACTCCGGTAATCTTTCCATCTTCCACCAGGAGATTTGCCACCTCTCCCTGCTTGATCTCAAGATTCTCCTGCGCTTCCAGTACACGGCGCATCGTTCTGCTGTAGACTGCCTTATCAGCCTGTGCACGAAGCGAATGTACCGCCGGGCCTTTGGACTTATTTAACATTTTTGACTGGATAAATGTACGGTCGATGACCTTTCCCATCTCTCCGCCAAGGGCATCCAGTTCTCTTACCAGATGGCCTTTGGAACTTCCTCCGATATTCGGATTACACGGCATCATCGCAATGCTGTCCACACTTACGGTAAATACCAGTGTCTGAAATCCAAGTCTCGCCGTTGCCAGTGCCGCCTCGCATCCTGCGTGTCCGGCACCGATGACGACAACATCATATTTATCTTTATTTTCCCATACAGAATTTGCTGAATATCTCATTAACCAAATCTTCTCCTATCGTTTCGCCGGTGATATTGCCGAGAGCTTCATATGCATCCATAAGATCGATCGAATAGAAATCCTCCGGCATATCTGCGGCAATGCTGTCATTCACACGTTCAAGTGCGGCATATGCATCCTGAAGTGCTGTTTTCTGTCTCACATTCGTAATATAGATTTCATCATTAAATGTCAGTTCGCCCTGGAAGAACATCTCCTTTAACGTATCTTCCAGTTCTCCGATCCCCTCCACATTCTTTGCGGAGATCTCGATCACCGGGAATTCCTCCGGCAGCTCTTCCTGATCTTTTTTCACCTGCATATCCAGATCGGATTTGTTCAGCAGAATGATCGCACGTTTTCCTTTGATCAGATGCAGGATCTCTGCATCATTTTCATCCAGCGGTCTGGATGCATCGATCACATACAGGATCAGGTCTGCCTTGTCTGCATATTCTTTTGCACGGTCAACACCGATCTTTTCTACCACATCTTCCGTATCACGGATGCCGGCAGTATCCATGATATTTAAAGAAATTCCCTTCAGATTCAGGTGTTCTTCCAATACATCTCTGGTTGTACCTGCAATATCTGTAACGATTGCCCGGTCTTCACCGAGAAGTACATTTAACAGGGATGATTTCCCCGCATTCGGTTTTCCGAGGATGACTGTGCGTACGCCCTCTTTTATAATCCTACCATCATCACAGCTATCTAGCAATCTTTTCATTGCTTCTATGATCTCATCAACCACTTTTTTTAGTGTTTCCCCGTATCCATCAACGCTGATATGCTCCGGATCATCCAGTGCGGTCTCGATAAATGCAGTGTGATACAGGATCTTTTCACGCATTTCACCGATCTTATCTTTGATATTGCCCTTAAGCTGGCTCACTGAACTCTGTAAAGCATATTCGTTCTGCGATGCGATCAGGTCCCCGACAGCCTCTGCTTGTGAAAGATCCAGTCTGCCATTTAGAAACGCACGCTTGGTGTACTCTCCCGGCTCTGCCGGGCGCGCACCATTTTTGATCAGAAGCTCCAGAATACGCTTTACCACATAGACTCCGCCGTGACAGTTGATCTCCACCGTATCTTCACCGGTGTAGCTGTGCGGCCCGCGCATCAGCATGACCAGTACTTCGTCGATCACCTGATCTCCATCAACCATATACCCATAATGGATCGTATGTGATTGCTGTTCACATAACTTCTTCTCTTTTTTCCCTTTATACACCCGGTCTGCGATCTGAAATGCTTCCGGACCACTCATTCGTACAATTCCGATCCCGGAATTACTCATTGCCGTAGATATTGCGGCAATTGTGGAATTATATAATTGTTCCATATTTCCTCCATACTTTGGTATCAAAAAAGACAAGGGCCGCTTAAAGACCCCTGTCTCTTAATTATCGGTTATTTCTGTTTCTTACCAGTGTTACCACAACTCTTCTGTAAGGCTCTTCACCTTCACTGTGTGTGGATACTGCCGGGTCAGACTGCAGCGCAGAGTGAATGATTCTTCTCTCGTATGGATTCATCGGCTCAAGAGAAACTGTCTTTCTTGTTCTCTTAACTTTACTTGCGATATTCTTTGCAAGATTTTCCAGTGTTTCTTTTCTTCTTCTTCTGTAATCCTCTGTGTCAAGTTTCACTCTTACATATCCATCCTGCATCTTATTGGCAACACGATTTGTAAGATACTGCAGAGAATCAAGTGTCTGTCCTCGTTTTCCGATCAGAATACCCATATTGCTTCCTTCCATATTGATAGAAAGTGCACCTTCTTCATCTACAGCAGATGTAACTTTTACATCCTCCATGCCCATTGCATTCATCACATCATAGATGAATTTCTCACATGTCTCGATCGTCTGTGGTTCCACCTTTGCAAGTTCTGCTTCTTTCTTTGGAGCAGATTTTACTTCCGGCTTCTCTTCTCTCGCCGGTTTTCTGGCGTGTGAATATTCTTTTACCGGTTCTTCCACTTTCGGCTCTTCTTTTACAACTTCTTCAACCGGTTTTTCTTCCTGTTTTCTGCGGGCCTTGATCACAGCCTGCTTTCTTCCGATTCCAAGGAAACCTTCGCTTCCTTTTTCAACAACAATATAATCTAAACGATCACTTGTTACGCCTAACTGAACCAGTGCCTCTGTAATCGCATCGTCCAGTGTCTTTGCTGATAAGGTAATGTAATCCTCCATTACAGCCGCCCCCTAATCATTTTCGTTAAATTTCTTCACCATATTTGCCTTTGATGCGAGACTTCCTTTCTTCGCATTGTCTGCTTTCTGGTGCGCTTTTTCCACTCTGGCTTCTCTTTCTTTTTCACTTAAGTTAGATGTACTCTGCTTTTTTTTTTTTTTTTTGTTGTTCATATTCTTGGTATTCATCTGAGCCATTGCTGCGATTCGTTCATTCTTCTCGCCACGTTTTACACGTTTTTCCTCAGCCTTTTCCTTGTTTTTCTCCAGGATCTCATCTACAGACATCTTGCTTAAATGCTTATTGATAAATATCTGCTGAACGCAACGTACTACCGCACTGACGATCCAGTACAGACCGATACCTGTCGGAAGTGAAAATACCATAAATACCGAGAACAGCGGCATTGTCACATTCATCGTGTTCATCGTAGATGCCATCGGGTTATCTTTATCAAGCTGCTGTCCGGAAATAGCCTGTGAAAGCTTGATACTTCCGTACTGTGTCAGACCAGATAATACCGGAAGCAAGATTGCAGTAATAATAATAACAACCGGTGCAAATCCATAGTCCCCGCTGTTCTTGATCATCTGCATAGGTGAGATGGTCAGGTCAGGAAGGGTCAGGAATACATTTACTGCTTTTGGAGCTGTCTTGATCTCCGGAACATATTTCTGGATATTATAGATAACCGGGTACAAAGCAAACAACAGCGGCATCTGAATCAGTAACGGAAGGCATCCTGCTGACATCGATGTACCATATTTGTCATACACCTGCTGAATCTCTTCCTGCTGTTTCATCATTGATGCCTGGTCTTTTTTATTCTTATACTTCTTCTGTATAGCCTGAATCTCCGGATTCATAACAGATGACATCTTCGATGTTCTCTGCTGCTGTACTGTAAGTGGAAGTAATAACGTATACACAAAAATCGTATACAGAATGATTGACAGACCTACCAGTCCATTATCGCTTGGCAGACAGTTGTCCAGTAAATTATAGATAAAGTTCATTACCTTACCCAGAATCCAGCAAAGCTGTCCGACGATCGGCCAGTTAGCGGCAGTCAGTAAACTTGGTACCATAATTTTTTCCTCCATATGTAGTTGTAATCTTTTTAAGGAACAGGGTCGTACCCTCCTCTGGTAAACGGATTACAGCGCAGAATTCTCCACACTGCCAGCCGTC
>RRZT010450998.1_pt1 | contig 10491 bp, 9 predicted proteins | sample 2165551 | NCBI WGS metagenome assembly RRZT01 (sample SAMN10456910, study PRJNA506462) | wastewater metagenome | biome: wastewater; feature: sludge; material: wastewater sludge; isolation source: wastewater sludge with Escherichia coli K12::gfp cells carrying plasmid... | place: USA: Moscow, Idaho ...
GCCTCGGCCAGCGCGCGCACATCGTCGGTGTTCAGGTTGTCGAGACGGGCATTGATCTTGCCGGTCAGGTCGCTGGCCTTCAGGAACTCGCGGAAGGCGTGAGCGGTCGTGGCGAAGCCGCCGGGCACGCGAACGCCCGAGGCCGCCAGCTGGCTGATCATTTCACCGAGGGAGGAATTCTTGCCGCCGACCGTGTCGACGTCGGTCATCCGCAGCTGCTCGAACGGGACGACCAGGGCGGTTTCCAGATGGGTTGAAGACATGACAAAGCTCCATGATGTAGAAAAACCGGAGCTTCCGGGCCGGACCGGTCCCCGCGGCGCAGAAGGCAGCCAGGGCAGACGGGAACGGTGGCGGCGCGGCCAGTCACCCGACGCGCTTGTCGTCGTTCTGGGTGGGCGTGGGCGGGGCGGCGCGGCATCGGCAGTGGAAGCGAATTGCCGGCCATTCTAGGGTCATCCCGGCCTATCATGTACCCGACATGTACCCTTAAGCATCAATACGCATCTGCTCATGCCCAACCGCACAGTCTTCTTCGTTTCCGACGGCACCGGCATCACCGCCGAGACCTTCGGCAAGTCGATCCTCGCCCAGTTCGCGACCAAGCCACGCCATGTCCGGCGCCCCTTCATCGACACCGAGGACAAGGCCGAGCAGGTGGTGCGGGAGATCAACATGACGGCTGCGCAGGAAGGCGTGCGCCCGATCGTGTTCATCACGCTGGCCAACGAGCTGGTGCGCGAGCGGCTGACCGCGGATGCCAACGCGCTGGTGCTCGACATGTTCCGCACCTTCGTCGAGCCGATCGAGGCCGAGCTGGGCATGAAGAGCAACCACCGCGTCGGGCGCTTCTCCGATGTCGCCAAGAGTCAGGAGTATCACGACCGCATCGAGGCGATCAACTTCTCGCTGGCGCATGACGACGGCCAGTCGGCGCGCAATCTGGCCGAGTCCGACGTGATCCTGGTGGGGGTGAGCCGCTGCGGCAAGACGCCGACCTCGCTCTATCTGGCGATGCAGCACGGCATCAAGGCTGCCAACTGCCCGCTGATTCCCGAGGACTTCGAGCGCGGCAAGCTGCCCACGATGCTGCTGCCGCACCGCCACAAGTGCTTCGGCCTGACGATCGACGCCGACCGGCTCAGCCAGATCCGCAACGAGCGCCGCCCGGGCAGCAAGTACGCCGCGCTGGAGAACTGCCGCTACGAGATCAACGAGGCCGAGGCGATGATGAAGCGCGAGGGCATTGCCTGGCTGTCGTCGACCCACAAGTCGATCGAGGAGATCGCCACCACCATCCTGCGCGATCTGCGCCCGGACCGGCTGATCTACTGAAGCTCAGCGGCGCGACTGGCGGGCCGACTCGTACAGGCAGATCGCGGTGGCTGCGGCCACGTTGAGCGACTCCTCGCCGCCGGGCTGCGGAATCGTCACCGTCAGCGCGCAGCGCGCCATCAGCTCCGGGCCCACGCCCTGCCCTTCGTGGCCGAAGACCCAGGCACAGGGGGCGGGCAATGCCAGCTGGTCGATCGCGGCCGCGGCATGCGAGCTGGTGGCCACCAGCGGCACCGCCAGCGCGTCCAGATCGTCAGGCGCCAGCGCCTCGACCAGATGCAGCGCGAAGTGCGCGCCCATGCCGGCGCGCAGCACCTTCGGCGACCACAGCGCCGCGCTGCCCTTCATCGCCAGCACCTGGCGCACGCCCAGCGCCGCAGCGCTGCGCAGGATGGTGCCGACATTGCCGGGATCCTGCAGCCGGTCGAGCACCACGGTGGCCACGCCGGGCAGCGGCTGCTGGCCGCTTGAGGGCAGGTCGATCAGGAAGCCGATCGGCGCGGGCGACTCCAGCGAGCTGATCTCGGGCAGCAGCGCGTCGTCGATCACGACGATCTCGGCGGCCTGCAGCGCCAGCTCGCGCGGCCCCGGCTGCAGCCAGGCCGAGGCACCGACCACCGCCAGCGCCGCCCGTCCGCCCCGCGCCAGGAAGGCACGCGCCAGATGATCGCCCTCGAGCCAGACCTGGCCGAGGCGCCGGGAGGCGGCCGGCTCGGTGGCCAGCCGGTGCAGCGTCTTGACCAGCGCATGCGCGCGCGAGCTGATGTGGCGGGGTTCTCTCATCGGGGGCTTCGGCAGGCGTGTTCGAGCTCGGCGCGGCGCACCGGGGCATAGGAGCGGCGATGCTGCTCGCAGGGCCCGAGGCGCCTGAGCGCGTCGAGATGGGCGGCGGTCGGATAGCCCTTGTGGACATCGAAGCCGTAGCCCGGGTGGAGGGTGTGCAGCTCGGCGCAGAGCCGGTCGCGGTGGACCTTGGCCAGGATGGAGGCCGCCGAGATCGCGGCGACCTTGGCATCGCCCTTGACGATGGCCTCGGCCGGGATGCGCAGCGTCGGAATGCGGTTGCCGTCGACCAGCACCCTGGCCGGGCGCAGGCGCAGGCCCTCGACCGCGCGGCGCATCGCCAGCATCGTCGCGTGCAGGATGTTGAGCCGGTCGATCTCCTCGACGCTGGCCTCGGCGATGCAGCAGGCCAGCGCCTTGGCGCGGATCTCGTCGAAGAGCCGCTCGCGCCGGCGTGCGGTCAGCGCCTTGGAGTCGCCCAGGCCGTCGATCGGCTGCAGCTCGTCCAGGATGACCGCCGCGGCCACCACCGGCCCGGCCAGCGGGCCGCGCCCGGCCTCGTCCACGCCGGCCATCAGGCCGGGACGATCGAAGACGAAGGCGAACTGCGCAGGCTCGGGCACAGTCGCCACGCCATCAGCGGCCGAGGACCTGCGCGACCGCATCGCTGGCCCGGCGCGCCGTGTCCTGGCGCAGCAGATGATGGAGTTCGGCGAAGCGCTGGCCGACGCCCTCGCAGCGCGAGGGGCTGTCCAGCCACTGCTGCGCCGCCTGCGCGACCGCCTCGGGCGTGCAGGAGTCCTGCAGCAGCTCCGGCACGACAAAGCCGCGCAGCAGGATGTTGGGCAGGCCGACCCAGGGCTGGTAGGCCATGCCCTGCATGCGGATCCACGACAGCCAGTGCATGCTGTAGGTGATGACCATCGGCCGCTTGAACAGCGCCGCCTCCAGCGTGGCGGTGCCGCTGGCGATCAGCGTCAGGTCGCAGGCGGCCAGCGCCTCGTGCGAGCGGCCGTCGAGCACCTGCAGGTCGAACTGGCCGGCGAACTTCGCCACCATCGGATCGAGCAGGTCGCGCACCCCGCGCATGGCCGGCAGCACGAAGCGCAGGTCGGGGTTCTGCTTGGCCAGCCGCGCCGCCGCACCCAGCAGGGCCGGGGCGATGTGGCGCACCTCGCCGCGCCGGCTGCCCGGCAGCAGCGCGATCACGCGCGCATCCAGCGGCAGGCCCAGCGCGGTGCGGGCCGCCTCGCGCGGCACCTCCAGCGGGATCGCGTCGGCCAGCGGATGGCCGACATAGCTCGCGGCGATGCCGGCGCGCTGGTAGATCTCCGGCTCGAAGGGGAACAGGCACAGCACATGGTCGACCGCCTCGCGGATCTTGTGGATCCGCCCGCCCCGCCAGGCCCAGATCGACGGGCTGACGAAGTGGATGGTCCTGGTGCCGGCCTTCTTCAGCCGGGCCTCCAGGCCGAGGTTGAAGTCGGGCGCGTCGACCCCGATGAAGGCGTCGGGGCGCTCCTTCAGCAGCCGGTCGCCCAGTTCGGCGCGCAGCGCGAACAGCCGGCGCAGCCGCAGCAGCAGCTCCAGGCTGTAGCCGTGCACCGCCAGCAGGTCGTAGTTCCACCAGGCGTCGAAGCCCTGGGTCTGCATCTGCGGGCCGCCCAGCCCGAAGGACTGCAGCGCCGGCCAGCGCTGCTTCAGCCCGCCCAGCAGCAGCTGGGCGAGCAGGTCGCCGGAGGGCTCGCCGGCCACCATGCCCAGGCGCGGATCGCTCATCGTCATCGTCAGCCTGTCGACCCGTCAGCGCACGATGCCCCGGCCGGCCGAGGCCAGGAAGTCGAGCATCATCGCGATGTCGGCCTCGGCCTCGGGATGCTCGGCGCGCAGCGTCTCGATCTCGGCGCGGGCGGCCTCCAGCGTCAGGCCCTTGCGGTAGAGCGCGCGGTACATCTGCTTGACGGCCAGGATGCGCTCCGGGCCGAAGCCGCGGCGCTTGAGGCCTTCCTGGTTGAAGCCGTGCGCCTCGCAGGGGTTGCCCGCCACCATCACGAAGGGCGGCACGTCCTGCGCGATGCGCGAGGCGAATCCCGCCATCGCGTGCGCGCCGACCCGGCTGAACTGGTGCACGCCGGTGAGTCCCCCGAGGATCGCCCAGTCGCCCACCCGCACATGCCCGGCCAGCGTGGTGACATTGGCCATGATGGTGTGGCTGCCGATGCGGCAGTCATGCGCCACATGCACATAGGCCATGATCCAGTTGTCGTCGCCGATGCGGGTGACGCCCTCGTCCTGGACGGTGCCGGTCGAGACGGTGCAGAACTCGCGGAAGGTGTTGCCGTCGCCGATCTCCAGCCGCGTGGGCTCGCCGGCGTACTTCTTGTCCTGCGGGTCCGAGCCCAGCGAGCAGAACTGCCAGATGCGGTTGTCGCGCCCGATGGTCGTGTGACCCTCGATCACGCAGTGCGGGCCGATGGTGGTGCCCGCGCCGATCTCGACATGCGGACCGACGATCGTGTAGGGGCCGACGACGACCGACTCGTGCAGCCGGGCCGCCGGATCGACCACCGCGGTGGGATGGATCTGCGTCATGAGCGGAGCAACCGGGGACTTCAGCCGACGCGGCGCATCGTGCACATCAGCTCGGCCTCGGCGGCGAGCATGCCGTCGACGGTGGCGCGGGCGCTGTACTTGTAGATGCCGGCGCGCACCCGGTCGACCGTCGACTCGAGGATGAGCTGGTCGCCCGGCTCGACCGGACGCTTGAAGCGCGCACCGTCGATGCCGGCGAAGTAGACCACCATGTCGTCGGTCAGCTGCTCGCCCATCGAGGTGAAGGACAGCAGCGCCGAGGTCTGCGCCAGCGCCTCCAGGATCAGCACGCCCGGGAAGACCGGCCGGCGCGGGAAGTGGCCGGTGAAGATCGGCTCGTTGAAGGTGATGTTCTTGACCGCGCGGATGCTCTTGTGCAGCTCGATGTCGAGCACCCGGTCCACCAGCAGGATCGGGTAGCGGTGCGGCAGCTTCTTCATGATCTGATGGATGTCCATCGTGATCGGGGTGCGCTGCGGCGTGGCGGAGGTCTCGTCGGACGGGTTCGTCGTGCTCATGATGTCTTGCTTTGCTTCTCGAGGGCGCGGATGCGGTCGCGCAGGGTGTGCAGCTGCCTCAGCGTGGCGGCATTGCGCTCCCAGGAGGCGTTGTCGTCGATCGGGAAGATCCCGCTGTAGTGGCCGGGCTTGCGCAGGCTGTGCGTGACCACGCTGGTGGCCGAGACGGTCACGCCGTCGGCGATCTCCAGATGGCCCAGGATGTTGGCGCCGCCGCCGATCGCGCAGCCGCGCCCGATGCGGGTGCTGCCGGCGACACCGGTGCAGCCCGCCATCGCGGTGTGCTCGCCGATGCGCACGTTGTGGCCGATCTGGATCAGGTTGTCGAGCTTGACGCCCGCGCCGATGAGGGTGTCGTCGAGCGCACCGCGGTCGATGCAGGTGTTGGCGCCGATCTCGACATCGTCGCCGATGACGACGCCGCCGAGCTGCTCGATCTTCTCCCAGCGGCCCTGGTCCGGCGCGAAGCCGAAGCCGTCGGCGCCCAGCACCACGCCGCTGTGCAGCAGGCAGCGCGCACCGATGCGGGTGCCGGGCATCAGCGTGACCCGCGGCGCCAGCCGGGTGCGCTCGCCCACCCGCACGCCGGCGCCGACGAAGCCCAGCGGCCCGATCACCGCCCCATCGCCGATGACCGCACCGGACTCGATCACCGCCTGCGCGCCGACCGAGACGCCCTCGCCCAGCACCACATCCGGCGCGACCACCGCGCTCGGGTGAATGCCGGCCGGCGCGACCGGACGGGTGCGCGCGGCCCACCACTGGGTGAGCCGTGCGAAATGCAGGTAAGGGTCGGGCACGACCAGCGCGACGCAGCCCGGGCGCACCGCGTCGCGCGCCGCGGCGGACACGATGACGCAGCCGGCATCGGTGTCCGCCAGCTGGGCGCGATAGCGCGGATTGGCGAGAAAGCTGATCGTGCCGGCGTCGGCGCCCTGCAGCGGACCGATGCGGCGGATCAGCCGCTCGCCCGGTTCGGGCACCGAGGCATCGGCGACGAGTTCTCCCCCGAGCCCGGCCTGCAGCTCGTGCAGGCGCACGGAGAAGTCGGGCGTCACTTGGCCGGCGCGGCGTTCAGGGCCTTGATCACCTTGTCGGTGATGTCCACGCGCGGACCGGCGAAGACCACCGGATCCTGCAGGATCAGGTCGTACTTCTCGCTGTCGAAGATCTGCTTGATGACCTTGTTGGCGCGGTCGACCACCGCGGCCAGCTCTTCGTTCTTGCGCTGGTTCAGGTCTTCCTGGAACTCGCGGCGCTTGCGCTGCAGGTCGCGCTCCTGCTCGACCAGATCGCGCTGGCGGCGTGCACGCTCGGCCTCGGCCAGCGTGACCTGATCCTTCTCGAACTTGTCGGCGGCGGCCTTCAGCCGCGCGGCGGCATCGTTGAGCTCCTTCTCGCGGCGGCCGAACTCGGTCTCCAGCTTGGCCTGCGCGGCCTTGGCCGGCGCGGCGTCGCGCAGCATGCGGTCGCTGTTGACATAGCCGATCTTGAGCTCCTGAGCGACCGCACCGGCCGGCGCCGCAAGCAGGGCCACCGCGGCAGCCGCAGCGGCTGCGGCGGCGGACAGGCGGGCGATCATCGGGCGGAAGTGTGAATTCATCATCAGAATGCGGTACCGATCTGGAACTGGAAGCGCTGGATTCTATCCTGCGGAAACTTCCGCACCGGCTGGCCCCAGCTGAGCTTGAGCGGGCCGACCGGCGAGATCCACGACAGGCCGAGGCCGGCCGACGCGCGGAACGAGGCCAGCGTCGGCGTCTCGTCCTCGCCCCAGACATTGCCGGCGTCGAAGTAGCCGAAGATCCGCAGCGTGCGATCGTTGCCGACGCCGGGGAAGGGGAAATACAGCTCGCCGTTGAGGTTGACGCGCTGGGTGCCGCCCAGATAGGCGCCGGTCACGTCGACCGGGCCGAGCGAGTTCTGGTCGAAGGCGCGCACCGTGCCCAGGCCGCCGCCGTAGAAGCTCTTGAACACCGGATAGTCGCGCCCGCCCAGACCCTTGGCATAGCCCAGCTCGGCGTTCAGGCCCAGCGTCAGCTTCTTGCTCAGCGGGAAGTACTGCTGGATCTGGTAGTTGTTGCGCAGGTAGCGGGTGTCGCCGAAGGCGGCCCACTCGATGTTGACCCGCTGGTAGCGGCCCTCGTTGGGCACCAGCGCGCTGTCGCGGCCGTCGCGCTGCCAGCCCAGCGTCAGCGGATAGGAGGTGCTGGAGCGGCCGTAGGTGGCGCGATAGCGGTAGAAGGCCTCCGGCAGCGCGGTGGCCGAGCGCATCGTGGTGCGCTCCGCGCCGATGCCGAAGAACACCGTGTCGTAGTCGGAGAACGGCACGCCGAAGCGCACCGAGGCGCCCGGCGTCACCAGCTCGTAGGACTCGCCCTGGCTGTTGACCGGCTTGTTGGTGCGGTAGTAGACGTCGAGCGAGCGCGAGATGCCGTCGCGGGTGAAGTAGGGATCGACGCTGGACAGCACCAGGGTGCGCGAGGACTTGCTGGTGTTGAGCTCCACGCCCAGATAGTTGCCCGAGCCGAAGACATTGTCCTGCTTGATCGAGCCGCTCAGCGACAGCTTGTCGGCGCTGGAGAAGTTCGCGCCGACCATCAGGCTGCCAGTGGGCTTTTCCTTGACGTTGATCGTCAGGTCGACCTGGTCGGCGGTGCCGGGCACCTCCTGCGTCTCGATGTCGACCTCGCTGAAGTAGCCCAGGCGGTCGACCCGGTCGCGCGAGAGCTTGATGCGCTGGCCGTCATACCAGGCGGACTCGAACTGGCGGAACTCGCGCCGGATGACCTCGTCGCGGGTCTTGGTGTTGCCCGAGACGTTGATGCGGCGCACATAGACGCGCCGGCCCGGATCGGCATTGAGCTGGACCTCGACCCGACCGGTGTCGCGATCGATGCGCGGCACCAGCTCGACCCGCGCGAAGGCATGGCCGAACAGGCCGAAGCGGTCCGAGAAGGCCTTCTGGGTGGCGGCGACCTCCTCGGCCTTGTAGGGCTCGCCCGGCCGGATCGACACCAGCGAGCGGAACTCCTCGTCCTTGCCCAGATAGTCGCCCGAGAGCTTGACCCCGGTGACGATGTAGCGCCGGCCCTCGCGGATGTTGATGGTGATCGAGATGTCCTGCTTGTCCGGCGAGATCGCGACCTGGGTCGAGTCGACGTTGAACTCGAGGTAGCCGCGGTTCAGGTACCAGGCGCGCAGGGTCTCCAGGTCGGCATTGAGCTTGGCCCGCGAGTAGCGGTCGCTCTTGGTGTACCAGGTCATCATGCCGCCGGTGGTCAGGTCGAGCTGACCGAGCAGCGTGCTCTCGGAGAAGGCCTCGTTGCCGGTGATGCGGATCTCGCGGATGCGCGCCACGCCGCCCTCGGACACCGCGAAGGTCACGTTGACCCGGTTGCGGTCGACCGGGGTGATGGTGGTGACCACCTCGGCGCCGTAGAGGCTGCGGGTCAGGTACTGGCGCTTGAGCTCCTGCTCGGCGCGGTCGGCCAGCGCCTTGTCGAAGGGCTGGCCCTCGCCGACGCCGATGTCCTTGAGCGCCTTGATCAGCGTGTCGCGGTCGAACTCGCTGGTGCCGGTGAAGTCGACCTTGCCGATGACCGAGCGCTCCTCGACGACGACGACCGCGACCTGGCCCTCGATCTCGATGCGCACGTCCTTGAACAGGCCGGTGGCGAACAGCGCGCGCAGGGCGGCCGCGCCCTTCTCGTCGCTGTAGGTGTCGCCGACGCGAAAGGGCAGCGACGCGAACACCGTGCCCGCCTCGGTGCGCTGCAGGCCCTCGACGCGGATGTCCTTCAGCGTGAAGGGCGTCACCGCCAGGGCCGGCAGCGAGGCTGCGGCCACCATCAGCGCGACGGCGCAGGCTCGGGGAGAGGAAACGGGGAGGAAGGCGGGTACGCGCATGCGGTCAGTGCAGGCCCAGGTAGCGGGCCACGTCGTTGTACAGGGCGAGCGACATCATCAGCAGGATCACCATCAGGCCCCCGCGCTGCAGCCGCGCGATCCACACCTCGGGGATCGGGCGGCCGATGGCACCCTCGATCAGATAATACAGGAGGTGCCCGCCGTCGAGCATGGGCAGCGGCAGCAGGTTCAGGACCCCGAGACTGACGCTGACCACCGCCAGGAAGCCCAGGTAATAGGCCAGCCCCAGCTCGGCAGACTGGCCGGCATAGTCGGCGATCGTCAGCGGACCGCTCAGGTTCTTCAGCGAGGCGTCGCCGGTGATCATGCGACCGAACATGGTCAGCGACATCGTCGCCATGTCCCAGGTGCGCTCGACGCCGCGCAGCAGGCCGTCGGCCAGGTCGAGCCGCACCAGGTCGGTCTGCGGCCGGGCACCGACCACCGCCTCGATGCGGCCGAAGGACTGGCCGCGCTCCTCGACCCGGGCCGGCTGCACCGTCAGCTCGAGGCGTCGGCCATCGCGCTCGACCCACCACTGCTGGGGCGCGGGCTCGCCGCGGCTGCCGGATTCGCGGATCAGCGCACGCAGCGCGGCGGCGTCGACGATCTCCTGCGCATCGACGCGCAGCACCCGGTCGCCCGGCCTCAGCCCGGCCCGCTCGGCCGGGCCGGCAGGCACCAGCTCGCCGATGACCGGCTCGGAATAGGCCGCACCGATGCCGATGCGCCGGGCCAGCGCGGCATCGGCCTCGCCGGCCTCCAGCGCGGCCAGCGGCAGCAGGCGCTCATGGCGACCGCCGCCGTCGGCGCGGGTCAGCTCCAGGCGCAGATCGTGGCCATCGAGCGCGGCGCGGGTCGCCTGCCAGCGCAGGTCGATCAGCGAATCCACCTCCTGCCACTCGCCGCTGCCTTCGACGGACCAGCGCCGGGCCCAGTCGCCGGCCTGCAGTCCGGCCTGCGCGGCCACGCTGCCGGAGGGCGGCGTGCCCAGCACCGCGCGCGGCTCCTGGGTGCCGATCCACGACGAGGCCGCATACAGCAGCACCGCCAGCACCAGATTGGCCAGCGGTCCGGCCGCGACGATGGCGGCGCGCTGGCGCAGCGACTTGCGGTTGAAGGCGCGGTCGAGCTCATGCGGCGCCACCGGGCCCTCGCGCTCGTCGAGCATGCGCACATAGCCGCCCAGCGGCAGCCAGCTCAGCGCCCACTCGGTCTCGCCGATGCGACGTGTCCAGATCGTCTTGCCGAAGCCGATCGAGAAGCGCAGGACCTTCACGCCGCACGCACGCGCCACCCGGTAGTGGCCCCATTCATGGACGACGATCAGCACGCCGAGCGTGACGAGAAAGGC
>RRZT010611236.1_pt1 | contig 10491 bp, 8 predicted proteins | sample 2165551 | NCBI WGS metagenome assembly RRZT01 (sample SAMN10456910, study PRJNA506462) | wastewater metagenome | biome: wastewater; feature: sludge; material: wastewater sludge; isolation source: wastewater sludge with Escherichia coli K12::gfp cells carrying plasmid... | place: USA: Moscow, Idaho ...
ATGGCATTTAAAACAATTATAGGTTTAGAGATACATGCAGAATTAATGACAGATACTAAAATATTTTGTGGATGTACAAATGAATTTGGTGGTGAAGTAAACACACATTGTTGTCCTGTATGTTTAGGTATGCCTGGAGCATTACCAGTATTAAATAAAGCAGCAGTGGAATATGCAATAAAAGCTGGACTGGCATTTGACTCAACAATTGCAAATAATATGAGAATGGATAGGAAAAAATACTTTTATCCAGATTTAGTAAAAGGTTTTCAAATATCACAAGATGAAACACCAATATGTTCAGGTGGACATATTATCTTAGATTTAGAAGATGGTGAAAAAGAAATTAGATTGGAAAGAATTCATATTGAGGAAGATACTGGTAAATCTATTCATACAGAAACAGGGGATACATTGATAGATTATAATAGAGCTGGAGTGCCACTAATTGAAATCGTATCTAAACCAGATATGAATAATGCAGAAGAAGCAAGAATGTTCTTAGAAAAATTGAGAAATACATTAAAGTTCTTAGAAGTTTCTGATGTTAAGATGGAAGAAGGTTCACTAAGATGTGATATAAATATAAATGTTGTTGATGAAGAAAGAGGATTAAAATCAAATATAACAGAAGTTAAAAACCTTAATTCATTTAGATCTGCAGTTAAAGCAATTGAAGCAGAAGAAATTAGACATAGAGAATTATTAGAAGCTGGAAAAAATACTGTAAAAGATACTAGAAGATGGGATGAAGTTTTAGCTGAGACAATCGTTATGAGAGAAAAAGGCGGAACAGATAATTATTTATTTTCAAATGAACCAGATATTCTTCCTATAATAGTTAGTGATGCTTGGATAGAGGAAATAAAAAAGAATTTACCTGAACTTCCACATGCTAAGATGTTAAGATTTATTGATGAATATGAATTGCCAAGATATGATGCAGAAATCTTAACTCAAGATAGAGATTTATCAAGATTTTTTGAAGAAACAGTTAGATTATCTAAAAATCCAAAGACAGTAAGTAATTGGGTTATGGGAGATTTGCTGAGAAGAGTAAATGATGAAGCTATTGAAATCTCAAATTTAAAATTTAGTCCAAGTGATTTAGCAAGACTAATAGAGTTTATAGAAGAAGGAAAGATTAATAATAACACAGGTAAAAAAATATTTAGAGAAATGTTTGAAGAAGGCAATAAACCAGAAAATATTATAAAAAGAGATGGTTTGATACAGATTTCAGATGAAGGTGAGTTAAGGGAATTGGTTTCTAAAATTATTGATGCCAATGAACAATCAGTTATTGACTATAAAGCTGGAAAAGACAGAGCGTTAGGATTTTTAGTAGGACAGTTAATGAAAGAATCAAAGGGAAAAGCAAATCCACAATTAGCAAATCAATTAATAAAAGAAGAATTAGAAAGAAGATAAAAATAATCTCTCTTATAAATTTATAAGAGAGATTATTTTTTTATTATCTAAGAAAATCAATAATATGTAAGATTATATATAGTCGATAGTTGTTTTTAAAGACTGTATAAAGTCATAAAATAAATGACATTGAAATATATTAAAATTTTAACAGGATATAAAATCAGATAAACAAATAATGATACAGAGTAAAAATCAAAAAAATATTTAAAATTAAAAATAGTATAAACAAATAGTATAAACAAATAAAATAATTCGAAGAAAAGTATAAAATATATCAATATTCAAAATATAAATTATAAATATGCATAAAATATAAAACTGAACTGGTAGACTAATTCAAGTCAAAATAATGAATAATTAGAAAAGTCAAATAACTAATCCGTTTAAAGCGTGTCAAATACAACTGTTGAATAAAATAAAATATATGAATATTCATTGACAGAATAAAAATATATTGTTAGAATGTGAATGCATTAACAGAAATAAATTATAATATACAAAGGAGGTATAAATATTGGAAGCTGTTTCAACAGAAATTAAAGAAAAAAAGAAGAAGTTTTCGCTATCATCATTTAGTATATTATATATACTACAAATTGTACTTGTATTAGCTTCTGTAGTATTGGCAGGTTCACCCATTGCCAAGGAGATAATGATGTCAAAAGAAGGAATAGCGGAAGTTATACCAGCAAGTTTTTCAGTATTTTACATGGCAACATTTAATGGTTTTAAATCTGCAATCGATATAGCAATCTTTATTTTCATGCTATCTGGATTGATTAATGTAGTTAATGAAACTGAAGCATTATCATCTTCATTAAATTCTGCATTAAAAAAACTAAAGGGTAAGGAATTATTATTATTACCAGTACTTATTGTATTTTTCTCTATAGGGGGTACAACATTTGGGTTTGGTGAAGAGACAATTCCACTATATGGTATTCTAACGGCTGCACTATTAACTGCAGGGTTTGATACTATGGTAGTGTTAGGAGTTGTTTTACTAGCTAGTAGTGCAGGTATCATAGGCTCTACAATTAATCCATTCTCTACAGGGGTTGCTATGGACTCACTAAAAGGAATTGGGATTGAAACAAATGCAGGTATTGTATTTGCATTAGGTGGATTACTATTAGTATTAACTACTATAGGAGTTATTATTTATGTAATGAAATATGCAAAAACAGTTAAAGGAAATATGAGCAAATCAATTCTTTCAGAAGATGAATTTAAACATATGAAAGAAAATTTTAACAAAAATGATGCAGAAGTTAAACCTTTAACAGTTAATCAAAAAATAACTATGTACTTATTTGGGATTTCATTTTTAGTGATGTTTATTTCTTTAATACCATGGCAAAAATTCAATATAACTATATTTGATAATTGGTCAGCAGTATTAACTGGTACTCCTTGGGGACAATGGGATTTTGGAGATCTAGCAATGTGGTTTTTATCAATAGCTATAATTGTTGGTATAGTATGTAAACTAGGAGAAGCAAATCTAATAGAATCATTTTTAGATGGAGCAAAAGATGTTATACCAGTAGTTATGATAATTGTTGTATCAAGAGGAACTTCAGTACTTATGTCTGAAACGAATCTTGATATGTATATACTTGATAGAGCTAGTGCGTTATTACAAGGTATGTCTCCAGTAATATTTGTATTAGGCTCGTATATAATATACTTTTTCTTAACAATATTGATACCATCATCATCAGGATTAGCATATGTTTCAATGCCAATCATGGGTGGCTTAGCTTATAGCGTTGGTATTGCACCAGAATTAATGGTAATAATATATGTAACAGCACATGGTATTGCACATTTGACTATGCCAACATCGGGAGTTCTTATGGCATCAATAGAGATAAATAAAATATCTTATGGAACATGGCTTAAATTTGTCAAAATACCAGTAATTTTCTTAGTAACTATAAGTTTAATAGTTTTACTGGGAGCTAATTTTATATTATAAGTCAATTGGGGTAATATAATTATATTATTAATATACTACATTAAGTAGATAAAAGGAGGAAGAAATATGGGATTTGTAATGCCGAAATATAGAGAACCAGATTTTACATTAGAAAAATTTGTTAACTCTAAAGATGCAGAAATTGGAATTTGTGATAAAGATGGTGTAGCACCAGATAATTATCATGGAACTTCCATGTATCCAGAATATTTTAAAGTTAATGGTGAATGGAAATTAGCAAAAGACAGTAGAATGGATGGAACAGTAATACTTAGAGATAATGGCGTATTAGATGTTGTTGAAATGCGTTATATCAAAAAAGGTGATAAAGTATTTTTAGGTAGAGTTGATGATGGATCAGAAGGAATATATTTATATCCAGATGGATTTAAAGAAGAAGTAGAAGGAAATAGTGATCAATTTGCATTTAGACAAGGTCGTTCTCGTGAAACAGCTTTCTCTAAAGACTATGATGATTTATATGATCTATTAAATTATGAAAAAGAGAATGGAAACATTCTATGGGTAATGGGACCTGCATTTGCTTTTGACCATGATGCTCGTCATGCAATGCAAATGTTAATTGAAAATGGTTTTGCACATGGATTAATGGCAGGAAATGCATTGGGAACACATGACCTTGAAGGCGCATTCTTAAAGACTTCATTAGGACAAGATATATATACTCAAGAATCAATGCCTAATGGACATTATAACCACTTAGACACAATAAACGCAGTACGTAGAAGTGGTTCCATAAATCAATTTATTAAAGACCATGATATTAAAGATGGTATAATGTATGCATTAGATAAAAAAGAAATACCTTTTGTATTAGCAAGTTCAATAAGAGATGATGGACCACTTCCAGAAGTTATTGAAAGTGCATATGAAGCACAAATGGCAATGAGAAACTTAGTTAGAAAAGCTACAACAGTAATTTGTTTAGCTACACAACTTCATACAATTGCTACAGGAAATATGACACCAAGCTTTAGAGAAGTAAATGGCGAAATAAGACCATTATATATTTACACAATAGATGTGTCAGAATTTGCTATAAATAAATTAGCTGATAGAGGAAGTTTATCTGCAGTTGGTTTAATATCAAATGCTCAAGACTTCATAGTAAATGTTGCTAAAGGTGTAGGTGTATATTAAGATTTATGATAAATCTAGGGATAAACTATGAATGGTTTATCCCTTTTTTTATAAAGTTTTTAGAAAAAATAAAATATTTAATATTAAATATTTTAATATTAAAAGGGGAGAAATGATGAGAAAAATATTAGCTATAATATTAATTTTTACATTTTTAATGACTGGATTAGTAGGATGTAAGAATGAAGCAAATAGAAATGATGATAATAAAAATCAAAGTACAAAGATAGAAGAAAATAAAATAAAAAAAAATAATGTTAAAGATGAATTAGTAATGGCTATTGGTAGTGAACCAGATGGTGGATTTGATCCAATTACAGGGTGGGGAAGATATGGTAACCCACTTTTTCAAAGTACATTAATAGATACTGATAAAGATATGAATATAGTTTATGACTTAGCAACTGAACATAGCATTAGTGAAGATGGACTTACTTGGATTTTTAAAATAAGAGACGATGCTTACTTTAGTAATGGAGAAAAAGTTAAACCAGAAGATATAGTATTTACTTTTACTACTGCAAAAAATAGTGGATCAATAGTTGATTTAACAAATATGGAATCAGTAAAAAAAATAGACGATAATACGATTGAATTTAAATTAGTGAAACCAGATTTATCATTTACTTATACAGTAGTAGCAACGGGAATTGTTCCTGAAAAAGAATATAATAGCAATTATGGAGAAAATCCAATTGGTAGTGGACCTTTTAAAATGGGAAAATGGGATAAAGGACAACAAGTAGTATTATTAGCAAATGAAGATTATTATGGAAATATACCTTCAATAAAGAAAGTAACAATATTATTTTTAAGTGAAGATGCAGCTTTAACAGCAGCTAAATCTGGACAAGTTGATGTAGCTATAACAACACCAGAATTAGCAAGTGAAACAATAGATAATATGGAATTAAAAAATGTAAAATCGATTGATAATAGAGGCTTAATCTTACCTTATGTAAAAGAACAAGGTGAGAACCAAGATGGAATTGAAATTGGAAATAATGTAACATCAGATATAGCAATAAGAAGGGCATTGTCTTATGGAATAAATAGAAATAATCTTGTAGATAATGTTATAAATGGATTTGGTCGTCCAGCATATTCAGAATGTGATGGAATGCCATGGGCAAACGATGATGCAAAAGTAGAATATGATTTAGAAAAAGCAAAAAATATTCTTGATGAAGCTGGTTGGATAGATGTTGATAATGATGGAATAAGAGAAAAAGATGGTATAAAAGCAGAATTCAATCTATTATATGGTTCATCAGATTCAACTAGACAAGCACTTGCAACGGCATCAGCATTAGAAGCAGAAGAGTTAGGAATAAAGATAAATCTTGAAGGTTCAAGCTGGGATATAATTGAAAAAAAAATGTTTAAAGATGCTGTGTTAATGGGATGGGGAGCACAAAATCCAGTTGAAACTTATTTACTATATCATAGTGATAATATGGGAAAAGATTATTATAATCCAGAGAATTTTTCAAATGAAATAGTAGATAAACATATTGATAATGCAATGAACTCAAAAGATTTACAAGAATCTTATGAATTTTGGAAAAAAGTTCAATGGGATGGAGAAACAGGAGTATCTACTCAAGGTGAAAGTCCATGGGTTTGGTTAGTAAATGTTGATCATCTATACTATGTAAATAATAGATTAGATATTGGAGAACAAAAAATACATCCACATGGTCATGCTTGGCCACTATTAGCAAATTTAAAAGATTGGAAATGGAATTAATATAAGAGGTGAAATATGACTAAGGGAATAATAAAAAATATTTTTACAAATTTAATAAGATTGATAACATTATTAATAACAGTATCAATCATTTCTTTCTATTTAGTTAGTCTATCACCAATTGATCCAATTCAGGCATATGTTGGAGCTGGAGTATCAGTAAGTCCAGAACAAAGAGAAAATATAGGAGAAGCCTGGGGATTAAATGAATCCCCAGCTACTAAATTTAAAAATTGGTCAAGTTCGATTTTAAAAGGTGATTTTGGTATATCACAAATATATAGAAGACCTGTAATAGATATAATAAAAGAAAAATTTGTTTCTTCTATTGCATTAATGGGAGTAGCTTGGTTATTTTCTGGAATTATAGGATATTTATCTGGAATATTAATGGGCTTATATAAAGGTAGTTTGTTTGATAAAATAACAAAAGCATTTTGCATTTTATTATTATCAACTCCAAGTTTTTGGATAGGAATATTATTAATAATGTTTTTCTCTTCATACTTAGGTTGGTTTCCATTTGCATTATCTGTTCCTATTGGAGAAATGTCAACAAATATTAGCTTGGCAACTAAAATACATCATATGGTTTTACCAGCACTAACATTGAGTATAGCATCTTTTGGACAATTGGCATTACATACTAGAGAAAAGACAATATTAGTATTACAAAGTGATTATGTACTTTTTGCAAAGGCAAGAGGTGATAATAATCTGGAAATTATAAGAGATCATGGAATAAGAAATACATTGTTACCATTTATAACAATTCAATTCTCATCTTTTGGGGAATTATTTGCAGGTAGTATATTAATTGAACAGATATTTTCTTATCCAGGTTTAGGACAGGCAGCAATTGAAGCGGGATTAAGAAGTGATATTCCATTATTATTAGGAATTGCAATTTTTAGTTCGATTTTTGTATTTACAGGAAATACAATAGCTAATATAATTTATGGAATTGTAGATCCACAGATAAAGGAGGCAAATTATGATTAATAGAAGAACTAAATCGGTTATTATAATCTGTCTTATTTCTATAATTTTAATAGGATTAGCAATAGGTGGACTAATGATAAATGAATCACATTTAAAACCTGACTTTATACAAAAAAATCAATCACCATCATTAAAACATCCATTTGGAACGGACTGGATGGGAAGAGATATGTTTTTAAGAACTACAAAAGGATTGTCAATTAGTTTAGTTATTGGAATAGTAGCATCAGCATTTAGTGCAATAATTGCAGTAATAATCGGTGCATTAGCTGGAACTATGCCAAAGTGGGTTGACAATATAATTATATGGATGATAGATTTAGTTATGGGAATACCTCATATGCTACTATTATTAATTATATCTTTTGTATTAGGTAGAGGATTAAAAGGTTTAGTAATAGGTATAATTGTTACGCATTGGACGGGATTAGCAAGATTAGTAAGATCTGAAGTATTGCAAGTTAGATCAGAATTTTATATAAAAGTAAGTAAAAAAATGGGGAAAAGCAATTTTTATATTTTTAGAAAACATATAATTCCACATATATTGCCACAGTTTATTATTTCATTAATATTATTATTTCCACATGCAATATTACATGAAGCATCAATAACATTTTTAGGATTTGGTTTATCACCAGAAGAACCAGCAGTTGGAATTATATTATCAGAAAGTATGAAATATTTGTCAACTGGAATCTGGTGGTTAGGGATATTTCCTGGACTAGCTTTAGTTATTTTAATATTACTTTTCAACCAATTAGGTGAGAATTTAAGAACGATTTTAGACCCCCATAGCGCTCAACAATAAGGAGGTAAACATGGCTTTATTAGAAGTAGAAAATATGTCTGTATCATTTAAAATGTATGATAGTGGTTTAAAACAATATGAATCAAATACTATAAAAAATATTTCCTTAAATGTTGATAGAGGTGAAATTCTTGCAATAGTAGGTTCAAGTGGAAGTGGTAAAAGTCTTTTTGCACATGGAATAATGGGAATATTACCAGAAAATGCAATAGTAACTGGTAGTATGAAATATGAAGGTAGGGAAATAACAAATGAGTATCAAAAAGAATTAAGAGGCAAAAAAATAGCCTTGGTTCCACAATCGGTATCTTATCTAGATCCACTTATGAAAATAGGAAAGCAAGTTCAAGGTTCAGTAAGAAATCATAAGACAAAGAAAAGACAAAAAGAATGTTTTGAAAAATATAATCTATGTGAAGACTCAGAAAAACTATATCCATATCAACTCTCAGGTGGTATGATAAGAAGAGCAATGGTAGCAACTGCAGAACAAGAAGATTTTGATTTAATCATTGCCGATGAACCAACACCAGGCTTGGATTTAGAATTAGCTAGGAAAACTTTAAAGTATTTTAGAGATTTTGCTGATAGAAATAAAGGAGTTATCTTAATAACTCATGATATAGATTTAGCATTTGATATAGCAGATAGAATAGCAATATTTTATGCAGGAACTATTGTAGAAATAGCTTCAATATCTGATTTTCAAAAAGGTATAGAGTATTTAAGGCATCCTTATACAAAAGCATTATATAATGCACTTCCACAATATGGTTTCAAACCAATAAATGGAACACAACCATATGGTGAATTACGAAAAGGAGGATGTCTATTTAAATCTAGATGTGAACATTACAGTGAAACTTGCAATGAAGAAATGCCAATGAGGGAAATTAGAGGTGGAATGGTGAGGTGTAATCATGCTTCTTGAAGGAAAAAATCTTAGTTTCAAATATAATAGAAATGAATATATTTTTAAAAACATAAATATATCTTTAGAATCTAATGAAATAGTAGGATTAATAGCAAAGAGTGGATATGGTAAAAGTACATTAGCTAAAGTTATAACAGGCTATGCAAAACCACTAGAAGGCGAAGTTTTACTAGAGAATAAAAAGATATCTAATAAAGGATATAATCCAATCCAATTAATTTATCAACATCCTGAAAAAGCAATAAATCCACTTTGGAAGATGAAAGATGTATTAGAAGAAGGCGGAGAAATTGATTATGAATTGTTATGTAAATTAGGTATTGAAGAGGATTGGTTAACTAGATTTCCAAATGAATTATCAGGTGGAGAGTTACAAAGGTTTTCGGTTGCAAGAACATTAAATAATAGAACAAAATTTATAATAGCAGATGAAATAAGTACCATGTTAGATTCTATAACACAGGTTCAGATTTGGAATGTAATACTTGAATATGCTAAGATAAACAATATTGGAATATTAGTTATATCACATAACACTCATTTATTAAATAAAATATGTACTCGAGTTGTTGATTTGGAAAGGGAAAATAAAATTGGATAAATTAGATAAATTAAGAATTGAAATATCAAAATTAATTGAAGAGGGTGTCTGCATTGCATTTTCTGGTGGTGTGGACAGTAGCTTAATATTAAAAATAGCATGTGAAGAAGGTCTTAAACAAAATAAAGATATTCATGCTATTACATTTGAAACTAAATTGCATCCTGTAGCAGATGTAGAAATATCAAAAAGGGTTGCTATGGAAATGGGAGCCATCCACAATATAATAGCTATTGATGAGTTAGAAAATAAAGAAATATTGCATAATCCAGTAGATAGATGTTATCAATGTAAAAAAATGTTATTTACAAATTTAATAGATTTTGCATCAGTAAATAATTTAAAGTATATCCTAGATGGAACCAATGCAGATGATTTAAAAGTTTATAGACCAGGGCTTAGAGCATTAAAAGAACTTGGCATAATAAGTCCATTAGCAAAGCTTAGTATAAATAAAGATGAAGTTAGAAAAATGGCAAGTAAGCTAGATATATCAGTTGCATCTAGACCATCAGCACCATGTATGGCAACAAGACTTCCTTATAATACTATGATAGATTATGAACTCCTTAATAAAATAGATAGGGGAGAAGAATTTATAAAAACTCTGGGTTTTTCAATAGTAAGAATTCGTGTTCATAATAATATTGTAAGAATAGAAATAGAAACGAAAGAGTTACCAAGATTTATTGAAACAAGAGAAGTGATAATAGATTATTTAAAAGAATTAGGATTTATATATATTACATTAGATTTAGAAGGATTTAGATCTGGCAGTATGGATATATATTTAGATAAAAATTAATACCTTTTGAAG
>RRZT011794288.1_pt1 | contig 10489 bp, 10 predicted proteins | sample 2165551 | NCBI WGS metagenome assembly RRZT01 (sample SAMN10456910, study PRJNA506462) | wastewater metagenome | biome: wastewater; feature: sludge; material: wastewater sludge; isolation source: wastewater sludge with Escherichia coli K12::gfp cells carrying plasmid... | place: USA: Moscow, Idaho...
CTTGGAAAGTGTCTGGTTGCCAATATTCGTCTAAATGCCAATGTTGCGTTGGTTTTTGATCACGTAAGAATTTTTTAATCTTTTTCGAAACGACATTTTGCCCAATTGTCAATAAAATATCAGGTTTCAACGCTTTTAATTCTTCTTCCGAATAAGGGAAAATAACTTGATCTATTTTATTGAAAAATCGTTCATCATGAATATTTGATGTTACTTCTGTCAGCACAACAACCGAATCATCTTGGGCTAATTGTTTCACAAAATGATCAAATTCAGCATCAGGATGATGTAATCCGACCAAAATCATTTTACGCGTCGAAGCATTCCAACGTTTCATCAAATCAATCACATCAATTTCTGGATATTCTTTTGCAGGAATTGTAATGGTATCAATTTCAATATCTGGAGTTGTTACAGACTCGTACAAAGGTTCAGAAAAAGGCATATTGATATGAATTGGCGCAGATTTGTGCATACAATCAATCAACGCATATTTCGTCAACAACATATTTCGCGTTAAATCATCTGTTTCTTCACTTTCGGAAAGCTGAACATTATGAACAGAATGTTGCTCGAATAAATTATTTTGACGAATGGTTTGTCCATCAAAATTATCAACTAAATGTTCGGGACGATCTGCAGAAAGCACGATTACAGGAACATTCTGGAAAAAAGCTTCTGTAATTGCTGGATAATAATTTGCCGTTGCCGAACCAGAAGTACAACAAACCACAACAGGTTTTTGAATTTGCTGAGCCATTCCCAAAGCGACAAATCCAGCCGAACGCTCGTCGATTACACTATAAGTTTTGAAACGTTTGTCATTCGCAAATTGCATCGTTAATGCTCCGTTTCGAGATCCTGGCGATAATACGATATGATCAATTCCGAAAGCCAAAAAGGTTTCGGCAATCAATTGAACATTTAATTTATTTGATATTTTTCTCAACGTAGTTGTCTTAAATTATAAAAGGTTTTGATTAGCAAATTTACTAAACAAAACCTTTCAAAAAGTATGATATTTTTAAGAATTAAGTATGTAAACCTCCGTCTACACTCAAAACTTGTCCTGTTACATAACTTGATAAATCTGAAGCTAAGAATAAACATGCATTTGCAACGTCTTCTGGCTGTCCTCCACGTTTTAATGGAATTCCATTGCGCCATTCTTCAACCACTTTTTGATCTAAAACTTCTGTCATTTCAGTTTCGATAAAACCTGGTGCAATTGCATTACAACGAATGTTACGAGAACCTAATTCTAACGCAACAGATTTAGAGAAACCAATTAAACCAGCTTTAGATGCAGCATAATTTGCTTGTCCTGCATTTCCCTTGATTCCAACAATAGATGACATGTTCACGATAGATCCAGAACGTTGTTTCATCATTGGTTTGATCACTGCTTTTGTTAAGTTGAAAGCCGAATTTAAATTTGTTTGAATTACTTTTTCGAAATCTTCTGCAGACATTCTCATCAACAAATTATCTTTCGTAATTCCAGCATTATTAATTACAATATCAACTTGACCAAACTCAGCAATTACATCTTCTACTAATTTTTGAGCAGCTTCGTAATCAGAAGCATCAGATTGATATCCTTTTACTTTACCGAATTGTCCCCATTCTTCTTCCAAAGCTTTAGCTTTTTCTACAGAAGAAGCATAAGTAAAGGCAACGTTAGCGCCATTTTTTACAAAAACTTCAGCAATACTTTTTCCAATACCGCGAGTTGCGCCTGTAACGATTGCTGTTTTACCTTGCAATAAATTCATGTTTATAGGTATTATATATTGCTTCAAAAATACGATTTTTTGTGAGAGTTAAAAATGTTAAAAAATACTTTATCAATTTTATTTAACATTTTATGGTATTATAATTGAAAATATTGATTGTTATAACCAATAAAAAAATAAAAACATGAAGAATCTATTGAAATTTTTGGCGGTAACATTTTTCGCCTTATTTGTATTCACAGCTTGTAATGATGATGACGATCCAGCTAACAACGATTTTTTTGCAGGAACTTACAAAGGAAGTATAAGTTATAAAGACGCGAATAATTCATTATCAACTCAAAGTGGTAGTGTATTTGTAACAAAAATTGCAAGCGGAACAAAGTATAATTTTGCTTTTTCTGATAAAATTCCAGATTTAAACGGTGTTGAGTTTGAGAAGAAAGGTGACAATACTTTGGTGAGTGTTGGAGCAGATGAATTATCTTATATTAGAATTGATAATGCAAAATTGACAATTCTTTACACAAAAGACGGTAAAACTTGGACTGCAAATGCAACAAGATAATTTTTAGGAATAATAATAGAAAAGACGTTCAGTAGTGAGCGTCTTTTTTAATACAATATTTTGAGCTGAAAATAGTTAAATATAAAATGATGTTTTATGAGAACGATTGTATGTTTTGCTTCAGTATTAATGATGATATTTTCTTGTAATAATGAGGATGATAGCCAGAATACTATTTACAAAGAAAAATATGAAAGACGATTTATTATTTTTCAAGATTCTTTAGGAGGAATTGTTCAAGATAGTGGAGTAGTGCAAGTTTCTCAATCTAAGAATTTATATAAATTTGATTTTATCACAACTCAAAAAATTGATCCGATAGAAAATATTCAAATGGAAATGACAGGAAGCAATTCGTTAAGAAACGTGGGTTGGACACCAACAAAATTGATTGTACTTTCCAGAGATAGTATCAATATTTCTTACAAAGATGGAAAACGATATTGGTTAGTCAATTCGATTAGTAAAAATTAAACATAAAAAAATCCACTCAATATTGAGTGGATTTTTTTATGATTTAAAATTTTCAGATTATAATCCGAAAGCTGTTTTAATTTGATCTACGAAGTCTAATTTTTCCCAAGTGAATAATTCAACTTCAACTTCAACAACATCTTGTCCATTAGCAGATTCAAAACGTTTTGAAACCGTTTTTGGTTCTCTACCTAAGTGTCCATAAGATGCAGTTTCTTTGTAAATAGGGTTTCTTAATTTTAATCTTTGCTCGATAGCGAAAGGCTTCATATCAAAGATTTCAGAAACTTTTGTAGAAATTTCTCCTTCAGTTAACTCAACTTTTTGAGTTCCGAAAGTATTTACTAATAAAGAAACTGGAGCAGCAACACCAATTGCATAAGAAACTTGTACCAAAACTTCGTCAGCAACACCAGCTGCAACCAAGTTTTTTGCAATATGACGTGCAGCATAAGCAGCAGAACGGTCAACTTTTGATGGATCTTTTCCTGAGAATGCACCACCACCGTGAGCACCTTTACCACCGTAAGTATCTACAATAATTTTACGACCAGTTAAACCTGTATCTCCGTGAGGTCCCCCAATTACGAATTTTCCTGTAGGATTGATATGATAAGTAATACTATCTGTAAATAAATCACGTAAATGAACAGGTAATTGCGCTTTAACACGAGGAATTAAAATACTTACTAAGTCATTTGTAATTTTATCTCTCATAGCTTCTTCGTTTGCGAAGTCATCATGTTGAGTAGAAATTACAATTGTATCGATACGAACAGGTTTGTTGTCATTATCATATTCAATTGTTACCTGAGATTTAGCATCAGGACGTAAATATGGCAATAAATCTTTCTCGTATTTACGGATATGCGCTAATTCTTTCAATAATCTGTGCGATAAATCTAACGCCAAAGGCATATAGTTTTCAGTTTCACTTGTAGCATAACCAAACATCATTCCTTGGTCACCAGCACCTTGCTCTTCGTCAGATTGTCTGTCTACACCTTGGTTAATATCTGGAGATTGCTCGTGAATTGCAGATAAAATTCCACAAGAATTTGCATCAAACATATATTCACTTTTCGTGTAACCAATTTCAGCAATTGTTTCTCTTGCTACACGTTGTAAATCAATGTAAGAATTAGATTTTACTTCACCTGCTAAAACAACTTGTCCCGTTGTTACTAAAGTTTCACAAGCTACTTTACTTTTTGCATCAAATGCTAAAAAGTGGTCAAGAATTGAATCAGAAATTTGATCGGCAATTTTATCTGGATGCCCCTCAGAAACTGATTCTGACGTAAATAAATATGACATTTCTATACTTTTTTTTAAATGATAGAGGGGAGGATAAACTGAAGTCCTGTTTTAGCAATTGTTTTATGAGGTTGCAATCAGTCAAATCTTTCCTCTCGAATTTTTTTCGAGTTCAAATATACAATGAATAATATGAATAAAGAAAGATATTTAACATTTATTAGTATATAAAAATTATAGAGTTTAACATTTTGTGAATTCTAGAAATAGAATAAAAATGGTGTATTTAAATAAATTACAAATATATTTTCTTTGATTGGTTAATTTTTTTACTCTGTATAGATAATTATTCAAAATAATGTTGTTACTTTAGAAAAAAATTAATTGAAATGAAATTTGACACTCTCGATCAACAACTACTAATGTACCTACAAGAAAACAGTAAAATTACCTACAAAGAATTATCTGATAAGTTAAATTTATCGTCAACCGCAATTCACGAAAGAATCAAGAAATTAGAAAAATCTGGAATTATTTCTAAATATGTTGCGCTTGTAAACAGAAGATTAATTAACAGAGAACTTTTGGTATTTAGTCATATTAAGTTACAACAACATTCTGCTGATAACATCAAGATTTTCGAAAACGAAATTGTGAATTTAAAAGAAGTTCAGGCGAGTTATCATGTAAGTGGTGATTACGATTACATTATCAAAATGTCTTTCGAAAATATGGACGAATACAGAGATTTTATGGTAAATAAACTAACAACAATAAAGGTAATTGGTAGTACTCACAGTACATTTGTGATTGGTGATGTAAAAGATGATACCGCTTTCCAATTGGTATAAAAATAGTAGAAAGGTTCTGATAAATTAGAACCTTTTTTTGATTGAATAAATAAAAATAGAAAAGGCATGAGCAAGGAAGTAGCAGTTTTAGGAGCTGGTTGTTTTTGGTGTGTGGAAGGAATTTTTAATTCGATAAATGGAGTAGAACAAGCTATCTCTGGATTTGCTGGAGGAAATGTAGAAAATCCTACTTATCGTCAGGTTTGTGATACAGATACAAATCATGCAGAAGTTGTTGAAGTTACTTTTGACAATGAAGTGATTTCGTACAAAGAATTATTAGAAATTTTTTGGAATATACATAATCCAACACAGTTAAATAGACAAGGGAACGATGTTGGTACACAATATCGTTCGAGTATTTTTTACACGTCAGAAGAACAAAAAAAGCAAGCAGAAGAATCGTTAAAAGAGTTTGATAACGGAACTTTGTATGAAGATAAATTCGTTACAACAATAGAGCCTTTAGATAAATTTTGGCCAGCGGAAGATTATCATCAAGGTTATTACAATGAAAATCCGGATCAGCCATATTGTTCGGCAGTTGTTGGACCAAAAATTGCAAAATTTAAATCTAAATTCAAACAGATTTTAAAATAAGAAAAGCGACCAATAGGTCGCTTTCATTTTATTTTCCTTTTTTGCGTGCTTTCGCTTTTTGTTTTTGCTGACCACGGTTTTTAGGTTTAGATTTAGGTGGTTTACGTTTCGTAGGACCTCCTAAATTCACCTTTTTATTTTTATCTTTTTTCTCGTGAAATGCTGCACCACGTTCTTCAATTTTTACAGTTGTAAGTTGTTTCATTTTTACAACATCTTTCTCGAATTCACGTTTTACAGGATTGATTTTTACTTCCTCTTCAGGGAAAGGAATCTCGTCAATCTCTTTATCCATCAAGGCTTCGATATCATCTAAACGCTCAATTTCTTTTTCAGAAAAATAAGAAATCGCTTCACCTTTTTTATCCGCACGTCCTGTACGTCCAATTCGGTGAATATATTGTTCTGGAATATCTGGAATCTCGAAATTGATTACATGTGTAACATCTGGAATATCCAAACCACGAGCCATAATATCTGTCGTAATAATTCCTCGGTATTCATCTCTAGTAAAGGCTTCCATTGTTCTCAAACGATAATTTTGAGATTTATTAGAATGAATTACACCAAATTCATCTGGATAAATTTCATCTAAATGATTGAAGATTAAATCAGCATGTTTTTTATTGTTGGCGAAAATTAAAACTTTCTCAAATTTCGCTTTATCATCTAATTGATGAACAATTAAATTCAATTTTGTATTGAAATTCTCAACTGGAATAGCTGATTGAGAAATTTTTTCTAAAGGAGTTCCCGAACGAGCCAACGAAATTTCAATAGGATTTTTGAAATATTCGTGCAACATATCATCAACCTGATCTGTCATCGTTGCAGAAAATAAAATGTTTTGACGTTTATCGCTCATCATTGTAAATAAATGAATCAGTTGCGGACGAAAACCTAAACTCAACATTTCGTCAAATTCGTCAACTACTAATTTTTTCATTTCTTTGAATGATAACACATTGTCAATCGCCAAATCTAAGACACGACCTGGTGTTCCAACCAAAATATCAACGCCTTCATACACCAATAATTTTTGTGTATTGATGTTTACACCACCATAAATTCCTAAAACACGAACATTGATAAATTCTGTTAATTGCTCTAAAATATCGGTAACCTGAACAACTAATTCGCGTGTCGGAACCAAAATAACAATCTTTGGTTGATTCGTTTTAGAGTATTGATATGTATTTAACAAAGGCAATAAATAAGCCATTGTTTTACCTGTACCTGTTTGGGCAATTCCCATTATATCTCGTCCAGAAAGAATCGGTTTGAATGATTTTTCTTGAATTGGAGTAGGGGTTGTGATATTCAACTTTTCTAAAGCCGAACTCAATTGTTTTGTTAATTCGAAATCCGCGAATGTAGCTTTCATTTTGCAAAGATAAGTTTTCTTGATGACTTCTTAAAAACTCAATGTGCAATCCGTTCAAATTCGTTGAAACTTCGTACTTTTGCATTTCGATTAAGTAAAAAGGAATAAAATGAGTTTAAAACAATACATCATACAGAATGTTTTAGAAGCGATTCAAAACGTTTATCAAATTAACCCTGAATCTGTTGAAATTCAGTTTACAAGGAAAGAGTTTGAAGGTGATTATACATTGGTTGTTTTCCCATTAATCAGAACTTTGAAAGGTAAACCAGAAGAAATCGGTACTAAAATCGGTGAAAATTTGGTTGAAAATAATAAAATTACAGCGTTTAATGTTGTAAAAGGTTTCTTGAATATGAGTTTAAGTTCAGTAGAATTTTTAGAAAATTTTACTCAAAATGCTCAAAATTCAACTTTTGGAATTACGAAAGTTGATGAAAATTCGAGAACGGTAATGGTAGAATATTCATCGCCAAATACAAACAAACCTTTGCATTTAGGACATGTCCGTAATAATTTGTTAGGATTTTCGGTTTCTCAAATCATTGAAGCAGCAGGAAATAATGTGATTAAAACACAAATTATCAACGATCGTGGGATTCACATTTGTAAATCGATGATTGCTTGGGAAAAATTTGGAAATGGTGAAACGCCAGAATCTGCAAATATGAAAGGCGACCATTTGGTTGGAAAATATTATGTGGAATTTGACAAACATTATCGTCAAGAAATCAAAGAATTAGAAGCGCAAGGAAAAACGGAAGACGAAGCGAAAAAAGAAGCTCCAATTTTCTTAGAGGCACAAGAAATGCTGCGTCAATGGGAAGCACATGAACCAAAAGTTATTGAGCTTTGGCAAAAAATGAACGGTTGGGTGTATGATGGTTTCGCTAAAACGTATAAACGTCTTGGTGTTGCTTTTGACGAATATTTATACGAATCGAATACCTACATTTTAGGAAAAGATATTGTTGAAGAAGGTTTAAACAAAGGCGTTTTCTACAAAAGAGAAGATGGCTCTGTTTGGATTGATTTAACTGCAGAAGGTTTGGACGAAAAATTAGTTTTACGTTCGGACGGAACTTCAGTTTATATTACGCAAGATTTGGGAACTGCTGTAGAGCGTTTCGAAAATAATCCAACGTTAGAAGAATTAACGTATGTTGTAGGAAATGAGCAAGATTATCACTTCAAAGTTTTATTCTTAATTTTGAAAAAATTAGGTTTTTCTTGGGCTGATGCTTTACATCACTTGTCTTATGGAATGGTTGATTTACCAAACGGAAAAATGAAATCTCGTGAAGGAACTGTTGTAGATGCAGATGATTTGATGCAAGAAGTTTACAATACAGCAAAAGAGATTTCTGAAGAATTAGGTAAATTAGATGGAATGTCTGATGATGAGAAAGCTGAATTGTACGAAACAATTGCAATGGGTGCTTTGAAATATTACATTTTGAAAGTAGATCCTAAAAAACGAATTTTATTCGATCCGAAAGAATCTGTCGATTTTAATGGAAATACAGGACCATTTATTCAATACACTTTTGCGCGTATTCAGTCATTATTGAGAAAAGAATCACCAAAAGAATTTGATGTAAATGCAATTGAATTGAATGATGCAGAAAAAGAAATTATTCGTGCATTATACGATTTCGAAGATACGATAGAAAAAGCTGCAACAGAAATGAGTCCAGCTTTGATTGCGAATTACGTGTACGAATTGGTGAAATTATTTAATTCATTCTACCAAAACAATCCAATCTTGAAAATTGAAGATGAAAACGTGAAAAATTTCCGTTTATATCTTTCTCAATGGGTTGCAAATACAATTCAGAATTCGTTACGTTTATTAGGAATTGGTGTTCCAGAAAGAATGTAATCGACTTATAAAATAAATAAAATGCCTCATCAATTTGGTGAGGTATTTTTTTAACTTTACAATATGAAAATAGGAGATTTACTGAAGCAAAAAGATCCTCACGATAAATTTAATTTGAAACGATTTCACGATGCGCAAAGTTTTGTATACGATGAAATCTTGATGGAAGTTCATGTAGGAAAAAAGCAAACAAATTGGATTGTTTTTATGTTTCCTCAATTAGTTGGATTAGGTTCGAGTGATTCGTCATTAGAATTTTCGATTTCTTCGAAAGAAGAGGCGAGAGCTTTTGTGAAAGATGAAGAACTTTGGGGAAATTATTTAGAAGTTTTATCTGTATTATTAATGCAACATAAAGGCGTAATTCCGCAATTAATTTTCGGAAAAAATGATGCAATGAAACTGAAATCAAGTTTGACATTATTCAACTTCATAGTTCCGAAAGAAAAAATTATCAAAGATGTTTTGAAGTTTTTTTATGCAGATCAAGTCGATAAAAAAACATTAAGTATATTGAAACAAATGAATAAATAAAAAAATCTCGCAATTGCGAGATTTTTTTGTGAGATTATTTTTTTACAATAACTTTTGTTGAGGTAACTTCATCATCAGATTGAATATTAACTATATAATTTCCATTATTTAAATCAAAATTAATATCTTGAGTAGCATTTAAAGATTTAATTAAATTTCCTGAATAAGTATAGACATTAATTTTAGTATTCGTGTTTTTTAAGTTGGAAATAAAAATCTTTCCATTAGAACTTATAACTTTTACAGAATTTTTTGTTGATACGTTTTTTGTAGATAGAGTAGAGGTTGTTCCTAGTTTCCCGTCATAAACTTCTATTTTATAAATGTTTAAAGCTTGATCACCTCCTAAATAAATAGTTCCTGCACCTACTTTATATTCAATGTAATCGGTTGCAATATTATCATTACCATTTACATCAACTTTACTAATAACTTCTTTTCCATCAGTTATGTATAATGTTCTCGTTCCAGAAGAGCTTCCTGATTTAAACCAAACTTTTATTTTAACTGGTTCTGTGACAGAAAAGAATAAATATCTTTTCGATGGAGAGATAAAAGAAGTTTCAGTAGTTTCGTAACTTCCTCCGTTTAATTTTAATCGCTTCGTTCCTTTCCATGTGTCTGGAAATGTAGCATTATTGCTTTCAACAACTCCCATATTTGTAACACTTGCGCCAGCAAATAAGCCTAGGTTATCAATAATTTTAGTTTCAGAATAACCAGTTGATTCATTATTCCATGTACTAAAGTCCCATGATTTAGTTAATGTTTGAGCATTAACACTAAGTGACATTATCGTTAAAGATAATGCCGAAAAGATTAAAGATTTCTTCATAATTTCAATTTTTTTTGTGATTTATATTAATGTAATCGTTTGCATAAAGTTAAATATATTATTTAATTTTCCAATAAAATTCATCTAATTAGTGTAAATATGACGCTTTAAAATAAATGTGTGAATAATTATATAAGTTATTGATTAATAGAATAATTATTTTCAACTGTTTTTTATTAATAATTTAAAATAATTATTAATATTGTATGAAATACACGATGTGATTTTGTGTGAAAGTAAAAATTTAGATAATTATGTAATCGATTACAATTAAAACACTATTTATGAAAAAAATTTTATTAAATGCTTTTGGAGTTTTAGGTATAATTAATTTATCCGCTCAAAAAGTTAATGTTACTGAATCAGCA
>RRZT010335046.1_pt1 | contig 10488 bp, 16 predicted proteins | sample 2165551 | NCBI WGS metagenome assembly RRZT01 (sample SAMN10456910, study PRJNA506462) | wastewater metagenome | biome: wastewater; feature: sludge; material: wastewater sludge; isolation source: wastewater sludge with Escherichia coli K12::gfp cells carrying plasmid... | place: USA: Moscow, Idaho...
ACCTGTCCTCTTTTGTACTCTCTATATCTATTATTATCTCTCATGCTGAAACTACCTCCCAATTCTTAATATCCATTCCAAGTGGACCCTCATCTACAGTTACAATTACACCACCAGCTGCTTTAATCTTGCCAACCTTATAATATGCATCTGGCACATTCAGTGAAATTGACATCATATTTGCAACAATGACACCTTCTACTCTCTTCTGGCTAATAAGCTGTGCAATCTTTTCCATCTGACGATTGCAATCGCCCTGTCCTAATCCATTTCTATGCATTACCCCAACAATTTCAATATTGTGTGCGTTAGCATATTCTCTAATGTAACGCTCTTGATTCTTCTCACGCTTTTCCGTTTCCCATAAAGGACCATCTGTTGATAAATATGCAATAACCTCAACTACTGGTTCTTTTTTCTTTCTTCTACTCATCTTATATCCTCCATTAAGATGCAATCTGCGAAGATTGCTCTATCATAAATTTAAAAGTCTGCAATAAATACGCCTGTTTTTCTTTTGGCAGATTCATTATCAGTTCATCGATTGATTCTGTTTTCTTATCTGTTTCTTCTATACTAATGTCCAATATCGTATTAGCATCACATTTATAAGCATCCATAAATAGATAAAGACTATTCATACTAAGATTTCTACCACCTTGTTCCATCTGGTTAATACTTGAGTTACTAAGACCTGTCATCTCACTAACCTGATATACAGACAGTTTTCTATCTTTTCTCAGCTGGCGAAGTTTAGGTCCAACTGTATATCCATCATATTCATTCAACATATCCAATCAGACCTCCATTCCTAGCACGTTCTTCTATTAGTGCTTTAATCTCTTCATAAGCAGCCGACTCTGTTTCATATTTACCAAGGAAATCTCCATGTTGGCTATATACAACAGTTCCCCATTCTGTATTAATGAAATTGCATCGGCTGAGTGCTAGGGGATATCCCCAGCAGCTAACAACCTTTTCCTTCATTACTTTTCATCGCCTTCCAGTACATATGGTGCGATGATTGCATGTTCAGAGAAATCAACGATAATCATGCCAAAATACTTTGCTCTTTCAATGAATTTGTCCAGATCTTCATCATCGTCAGTAATATCCGTAATAGATTTTACAAAGATGATTCCAACTCTTGAGCTCTCAATCCAATCTGATAATCTGCTTACCTCGTCACGATCAATATCGCTACTGGCAAATTCATCTACAATGACATCTACAACTTCTACATCTGTTGCCTCTGCTACAGCTGTCATTTCAGATACCAAATCGTGAATCTTGTTATCGGACATACGAGTCTTGATGAAGATTACACCCTGACCCTTTGGCAATTTTGTTTCTTGAGCTTCTTCCTGATTTTCAATGTTCATTCTTAAAATCTTGTTTTCCATTGTTATAGTCTCCTATTCTAATATTTGATAGGAGAGTTTCCGCGCTTCCACTCTCTGTGGTGTACTCCGTCGAGCACATTTATATCATAAGACATGATGAATTTTTTATCTCGACTGCGTAAGTCGTATTTTTATTTAGAACACGACTTTGGAAGTCGTTTATCTAAAAGCAGCCAAGAGAATTTTCTCTGCTCGCTCTAATTCTTTCTTAGTTAATCCATTTAATATTTCAGAAATGCTTTCATGCTTCATCTGACTTGTATCCCCATACAGAATATAATCAGCAGTCACCCCCAGCGCTTGTACCAACGCATTTATATGTTCTGTTTTTACAAGTACTGTTCCACGCTCAATTCTTCTATATGCTTCATAACCAATACCTACAAACTCCGCCATCTTCTGCGAAGAAATCTGTGCAGCCTCACGAGAAGCTGTTATTCGATTTGCAATTTCTATTTTCTGGTTTTCATCAATTTCTTTCAACAGCTCCTCTTGAAGCATGAGATTCCCTCCTTTCTATTTTTGATTACAGTATAATAATGCCACATCCTTTTAAAATAAGCAGTTCCGCTCAATTTCGAAGATTTAATTCTTTCAATAAAAAAAGACAAGTAACCATTTTAGGTTACTTGTCAGGCTCATTTGTCACTAAATTGAACTTTGTATGAGTAATTCTTAACTATCTTTCGAATACTGTTCTTTAAATGTCATCGTATTATATTATCAAATGTACACTCCATTATCTAATTGTATTAAATCTCTACTCTTTACCTGCGCCCTAGTAAAACACAATGTACTTGTAAAAGGATTAATCATTATTTCAAAATACAAATCAATTGGCAATCCAAGATATCCTTGCAATACTTCCAATTCATAATCATAAGGGACAATTCTTTGTTCTCTTTCAGATGCATAAATTGCCTCTTTTAATCCTTTTGCCATAGTATCATACTGTGTGTGTTTTTGTGACAAGGAAAAAAACAGCCACTCTGCATTGCTTCTATCATAATCTGATATCTCAACATTATATTTTTTAACTTTCCTACGAAGACTTTTTTCAAACTCTTTGACATTTAGCATAAAATTATTTGATGGCAAAGTTGCTGTTTGTGCAGCGATTAAGAATAACTCATTACAACATCTTATTTTATGTAAGCTACCTTGACTAAAAATATACAACAATATTTTATCAAAGGTTTTCTCCACTTGGCGCATACGGTAATAATCCTCTTCTTCCATACGCAATTGATTAAATTTCCTTATTACCAATTCCACCCATGCTATCTGCGATTTTTCCATTATGGGATCACATCTAGTATTTTCTTTCATCTCCGAACGATACGATTTAATATTCTTTGATGTATGCCTAAAAAACGGATTTGGTATAACATCCTTTGAACTAAGTGAACTATATACTTGTACAAATGCAATAATTATGAGCGCAGGTACATATTGTTCAAATATCATTTTAGTATTGGCATCCATCATTGATATAAACTCGTCAAGGTGCACAATAGCTGAGTCATACTTTCTGTATTCATTACTACTTGCTCTTTTCTTGCCAAACGACAACGCTGCTAATTTTTTCCTATTATTATTAGCATATTCTAGCAATTCTTTCTTCTCTAACGCAATTTTTGATACCGCACTATATTCATCCTTCATTATTGTTTCCTGAATATTCACTTCATATATTTTATCTGCAACATCAATTAAGTCCAGCTCACGACCTACATTTTCATGAGCAGACAGCAAAAGGTAAAATCCTTCTAATACTCCATCAGATTCATCAAATTTAATGCCTTCCCAATGAATGTTATTATCATAAAATTCATTGATTGCCTTTTGAACAAACGGCATATCTTCAAGTTTTAATTCCTGTTTACCAAAATCCGCTAATACACGCATTTCCTGTATTGTATTTTCCCATTCTTTTGCAATCCCACTAAGTAATCGCTTTGTTGTGCATACATACTCTGGTTTTATTGCCTTTTCTATTTCTCTTTTTAATTCAGCTAGAATTTCCCCATTATGAGTTTTCATACCCACAAATGAGTTGTCAACATTTTCCAATGATGGTTTTTTTAGAAGTTCAGTGATATAAATATTATACTTGATTTCAACAAAAGTTATCAAATACAACAACCTAAATTTTATAGATGAATCCTTGATAGTATCTATGTCAATACCAAGATATTTCTTCAACCTATTTGATACCCCTGCATCATCATTTCTTACCAACTTATTATATATTATCCGTTCATCAAGTTTTTCAGAAATATCTATTGGTAAATGTTCCAATAGACTTTTGCTAAGTGACCATTCTTTACACTCTTCTGATGTCAATTGGCGCACACAACACATTGCGTATGGACCATATATTTGTTCCAATCTTTCTCTTCCGACAAAATGCTCTTCTACCCACCATGCCTCTGTAACTGAGTTCCACTTTTCAGTTACAAATGAAAAAAATAATTCTTTGAACTTAGGATTCATAATATAATCATCCATGGATACATCTATGCCTTGTTTCTCTAATTTCTGTTGCATGTATAACTCAAATGGGTTATCCGTATATTCTATTGTTTCACCACCTAAATGTAATGCCCCCATTTTTTATCCTCCGTCTTCCTATTCTGATAATATTCTTAATATCTTAATTGCTTTTTTCTTTGCTTCTGATGACATTCCATTAAATAATGCAATAAGCAGATCATCATCCGACTCAGCCTCTCCATATAGCAAATAATCACTAGTTACATTCAACACTTTAGCTATAACAAATATATAGTCCGTTTTGCATGCAACTTTTCCCGTTTCAATTCTTGATAGTTGATCCTTACCTATACCTATTATATCTGCAAAATCTATTGCTTTAAACCCTTTATTTTTTCTTTCCTCTTGTATTCTTTTCCCCATATCTCTCATTGTTTGCTCTGTAAATAAATTGATATTCTCTTTCATAAAACCTTCCCTTCGATTATTTAGTCCCGAAACCAAATAAAGGATGAAAGATTTTTCTTATAATGAATTTTTTGATACAAAAAAAGACGCACGAGAAAGTCCAGTCCTTAACTGGTTTCTTTCCCATGCGTCTGCGGTGAGCCCATCTTTAATAGCTATCAGTGCTATCGTGGTACAAGTTGTCTCCCATATCATGAGGCCTTCATTTAATTGTCTTTGTTTTGCAGCACTATTTACTTCTGCAACTGATATAAACCTGATTATATTTAGACAAAATATTTACCTTCTTTATTCGCCCCGGCAATAATCATGCCTTCTGTGAAATTCTTAAATGTCATTACTCTCACACACTTATGTGTATGGCAACTCATTACTATATTAGGCATAACAGGTGAATCTTCATTACCTGTCAGTCCATAACTTACCTTTAGTGTCTTCTTACACTTCTTACAATAAAAATCTATTTTCTTCATTCTTCAGTCTGCTCCTTTGCAATACAAAATTATTATCTCTATTTTGTACTTGAAAGGAAAAGGGAATCACCTTTGCAAGCTTTCTGCCGAGTGTTCCGTACATACCTGTCTGATATGCCTCGGCAATTGCTGATTCATTGAAGCCAACTGATTATATGTCACCACACATAATCAGGCTCCAGCTCTCCCTTCTACAAACCACATGTTGTTATCTTCATAAAACAAATACTTATCCTGTCCTTCAATGACACATGTATATCTCATTCCTACACCACCTGCCTTCATGCTGGCAGCTCTGCGACAATCTTTCACTCTAGTTACTTCGTAAATAATGCCATCCTCCCATCTGATACTTTTAGGTGTTAATACACCTTCCTTTGTAAATTCTGCCGTTACATCAACGTATACCTTGCAACTCTCCATATCCAATCACCACCTGTTACACTATCTCAATTGCTCTAGGTGAATTATCCATTCTACGGATATAGCCCTTTTCTTCCAACTGCTTTAAGTAATGATGCGCACTTGATGCTGATGATAACCCTGCCATCTGTGCAATCTCTCTTACTGTTGGTGGAAACCCATGCTGCTTTAGATAATCACATAAAAAATCATAAATTCTATTCTGTCTATCATTTAAGTCGTATCTCTTATACTTCATTTGAAACCCCTTTCTTACCCGAAGTAACCATGCGGATGAACTGTATGGTCTTCCTTCGCATTTACTGCTGACAGAATCCTGTCACGATACATCAGACCTCTCTGCACACTATAAAAGCCAAATCTTCTACGAATATCGTCTACTGTCTGGTCCATCTTTTCCTGCTTCTCTCTTAACTCTACACTTGAAAATAAATCAATTTGCTCCCAGTAATTATCATTTACAAGATCAGCTCCTCTGACACCAAGACTTCGTATCGGCTTTCTCCAATTATAGCTTTCTTTGAAAATGCGATATGCTTCTTCAGCACTTTCTTTTGTAATATTCGTTGCGTTGGATATCTTATGCTGTCTGGTAAACGAAAGTAATTCATTATCTCTCACACTAATCTCAACCACTCTACACTTGAATCCATTTTCTCGCAGTCTAGTAGCTACACTTTCTGCAAGAATATATAACACAATCTTCACATCTTCATCATTTTCTAAATCTCTTGGAGTTGTTGTACTGTTTCCCACTGATTTAATAGGTGCTCTGGTATTCTCTACCTTAACTGGAGAATCGTCATATCCATTGGCAAATGCCCATAGAATACTTCCCATCTTACCTAGCTGCGACTGCAATATACTTTCATCGGTTTCAGCTAAATCTCCAATTGTTTTGATACCAAGTCGACATAGTTTCTGATTTGTACTTCTCCCCACATACAATAAATCTGATGCAGGCAGCTTCCATGCTTTGCTTTTAAATTCATCTTGATACATCGTAGTAATTGCATCTGGCTTTTTATAATCTGAACCAAGCTTGGCAAATATCTTATTAAAAGATACGCCAATACTGACGGTAATCCCCAGTTCTGATTTCATACGATTGCTAATTTCCTCAGCAATCGTATAGCCATCACCTTTAATAGAAGCACTTGCTGTTACATCCAGCCAAGATTCATCTATTCCATAAGGTTCTTGCAAATCTGTGTATTCTCCATAAATCTCATGTGCCATTCTGGAAAATCGTAAATACAAATCCATTCTAGGTGAAATAAATGTAATTTCAGGACATACCTGCTTTGCCTGCCATAGTGCCATTCCAGTCTTCACACCTCTTTTTTTTGCCATATAATCGGCAGTTAAGACAATCCCATGTCTTGCCTCTGGATCACCACCTACAGCTATAGGCTTTCCTGACAACTCTGGATGATGCAAATGCTCAATCGTTGCATAGCAGCTGTTTATATCTGAATGCAATATTGTCCTTCCGTTCATTCAATTCACCTCTTTTCTTTGTTTCTTCAGGAAAATCGAACATATGGTTGTTTTCTCTGTACCAGAAGTATAACTCTAATAATATTATAAATCAATGGAAACATTTTTCTATTTTCTAATATAATTAGATTTTTATTGATTATTTTCCAATCCTGTTGTATAGTACCCATATAGGAGTTTTTAACCCTTTTTAGAATGGAAGGTGAAACAATGAACACATTTGGTTCAATCATTGCGAAATACCGCAAGCAAAACAAGTATACACAAAGTGAATTAAGCATATTACTGAGTCAGTATGGCTATAGCATAACTCCTGGTGCAATTTCATCATGGGAAAAGAATAATAGTCAGCCGAGTGCGGTACAGTTTCTTGCACTTTGCAAGATTCTAAATATTACAGACATATATTCAGAATTTATTGGCTTCAATCCTAATGATGCAATGTCAAAATTAAATGAAGAGGGAATAAAGAAAGCTTTAGAATATGTTAATCTGCTACTGCTTTCAGAAGAATACCAGAAAGAAGACAATTCTATCCTGCAACATCCAACAAGAATACTTCATCTTTATGATATTCCCGTTTCTGCTGGTTTCGGTGAATTTCTTGACGAAAGCAGTTTCGATGAAATTGAAGTGGGAAGTGAAGTGCCAAGAACAGCAGATTACGGTGTAAGAGTTTCCGGTGATTCTATGGAACCGCAATTTGTGAATGAACAGATTGTCTGGATTCAGAAGATAAGTAAGATTGAAGACGGAGAAATTGGTATATTTTATCTTGATGGTAAAGCATACATTAAGAAACTTCAGGACAACAAAAAAGGATCGTTCCTTATCTCATTAAATAAGAAATACGATCCTATTGAAATTACTCCTGAAAAAGATTTTAGAACATTTGGAAGGGTTGTTGGTTAGAGTCCGTATTTTGGTACACCTAAAAATTTATACTTATGTCATAAGATAAGACCTCTCCAATATCCATTAGAAAGAAGGTATCCATTATGGCTTTTGTAACTCATTTAAAAGAAATACGAACCAAGCAACATGTTAACCAAACAGACCTTGCCATCGCTATCGGCACTTGTCCTAAGAGCATCAGCAATATTGAATGTGGTAAAAACTGCCCTTCCGTTGAGATGGCTCTTAGGATGGCTGCATATCTTAATACTACTGTTGAAGCATTGTTTGTTTTACAAGAAGATTAAAGGAGAACTGTAATTGAACACAGAACCACAAGTCAATGATTTCGTCAAATACAAAAATGAGATTTACACAATTGAAGAAATTTCTCCCTTTACACAGTTCGGGGAAAATCATACTATGTATCTTTTAAGCCTTGCTGGAACTCTGACCAATGCAAGAATCTATGAATATCTCTTTAAGAGTGGAGAAGCAACTATCATTTCAGATCCACACCGTGGAAATCGAAGCACTGTAGTTTATGAATATTCCGCAGTCCGCTTAAAAGGTGGAAAGTTTTCAGTTTATTATTCCTTTGATTCTAATGGTAAATTTCAAGCAAATGAAACTGATGATTATCCAACCTTACTTGGAACAAAATTGGGTGAAGAAATCTACCATGCTTGTTTTGATAATGCAACTTACGATAGAAAAATCTTTAAAGCCCCGATTGAGTCTTCTTTTTGGAAGAACTGTAAGAAATATTGCTCTGGATTTACCAAAGATGAAATAATCGATTATGTCAGAAACAATATTGACCTATTTCTTAACAAAGCTCCTTGCAAAAAAGACTACTCAAACGAATTAGTCATGAGTATTCGTAAACCTATTTTTGAAAGATACACTGGAAACAAAAATACTGATACTTTTGATGTCATTCGTGTTGAAGAGTGTCTTAGCGTATACGGAAAAGAAGACCTTCTGTCCGAATGTAAACGCCGGCAAAAGGAACTTATCCAACTAGCAGTCAATACTATAACAGAATCTAAACAGTGGCAGAAATATAACATCCCCATCAACTGCCTGAAAATATATAACATTGTTCTTACTAATGAAAAAACACTGATGATTAGCTTTTGTCTTAAAATGGATATAGAAACAGAACCATAATCCCTTCAGGCTGAGAATAGCACATCCCAGCCTGTGATAATTATTATTATTTGCTATATCATCTCAATCTCTTCTATTTCTAAACATTTAATTGGAAAATCTTCTCCAAAAACATTCAATACAATCTCATCCTCAGCATCGCCTTTACCCATTTTCATGTAGATAAACAGTCCTTTACAGACGATATTATTGTAAGTTTTCACACATATATTGTCTCCAAACTTGATGAACAATTTTTCTTTTCCATCCGTAATTGTAATTGCAGGCAAAATACTGATTGCTTTCATGCGTTCTCCTCCGTATATTCAACTCTATTTCTTTCGTATACTCTATTTCTATTTTTCCACCGAATACCCTTTTCGTTCTAGTACATCCAAGGCTTTTTCAAAATCACTCGACTTTACCAAGATATAATCTGTATTAAAGGTGGAAATCGCAAAAATTCCAATTGCATGTTTTGCTAATTCTGAAGAAATGCCAGATAAAATACCAATTAGAGAGAAATCAAGCTGTCCACTAATTCGCATCGCTTTCCAACCATCAGCTCTATCAGTCACATTGGCTGGTACAGCATCTGTCAGACATACTAGCGACTTTTCTTCATCAGTTTTGCCAGTAAAACAAAACTCCAAATCTATATTTACTTGTGAATAATCTGTCACCTTGCACACCGATAGTTCCACCGATAGTCCTTCTATATTCACCTGCGAGATAGCTAAAGACCGTTCTTCTTTTTGAATCTGTCCTTCAATCTTATCTACTCTTCCCATTCTGCTTCCCATAAATCTTTTATGAATCTCTTCATATGGAATCCATATATCTGCTGCATCTATTCTTTCATAGAGCTTATCAAGAATTATCTGAAACTCATGTTCTTTTCTTGGCATTTTGCCATTTAGTTTGTAATATGCTCTGATTTCTTCCGCTATCCATAAATTGATGTTCTCTTTCTGTTTCATTTTCAGATTAGAATATTTCTTATCTGTTTGCAGAAGTTTTCCATCAATCATTTTGTGATTTTTTCGTGACACCTAATCAACTCCTAATCGTAATCTTTCTTTTAATAAAGTATTTCTTTTCGTTACAGTTACATTTCTTACGGCATAAGATAATGCTTTTTTCGTTCCAACCATAACTAATATCTTCTTCGCTCTGGTAATGCCTGTATAAATCAAATTTCTCTGCAACATCACATAGTGATTCATCAGAATTGGCATGACAACAATTGGATATTCTGAACCCTGTGCTTTATGAATAGTAGTCGCATAAGCATGAACCAGTTCATCCAAGTCTGTCACATCATATTCAACGCTTCGTCCTTCAAAGTTTACTTTCAAAGATCGGTCATCTGTATTTACTGACTCAATCATACCAATGTCTCCATTAAATACTTCTTTGTCATAATTATTTTTTATCTGCATTACCTTATCATCTGCTCGAAAAGCATAGCCGCTTCTTCGCAACACATCTTTTGAAACTGATACAGCACCTCTTCCTCTCATGAAAATCTCATGTTCTGGTGGGTTTAATGCTTCCTGCAAAGATAGATTAAGATTTGTTGCACCTACAACGCCCTTTTGCATCGGTATTAAGACCTGTATCTGCGATGGTTCTACATGATAGTAGTCTGGTAGCTTCGTTTGAACTAGAGTTACAAT
>RRZT010885623.1_pt1 | contig 10488 bp, 13 predicted proteins | sample 2165551 | NCBI WGS metagenome assembly RRZT01 (sample SAMN10456910, study PRJNA506462) | wastewater metagenome | biome: wastewater; feature: sludge; material: wastewater sludge; isolation source: wastewater sludge with Escherichia coli K12::gfp cells carrying plasmid... | place: USA: Moscow, Idaho...
CTTTTTCATATTCTCCTTGTATTTCTTCTTTTGTCATTTTTCTAGTACAAGGAATATCTCCATAAAAATAGTCTGCATGTGTTGTTCCATAAGCTTTTATTTCTCTTCCTGCTTGTGAAAAAATTGTAGCCCATGTTGAATGAGTGTGTACAACTCCTCCTAAAGTAGGAAAAGCTTTATATAGTTCAATATGAGTAGGCGTATCTGAAGATGGCTTATATTTCCCTTCTACCAATTTTCCCTCCATATCTACTACTACCATATCATCTTCTGTCATAGTGTCATATTCTACTCCACTTGGTTTAATAACTATTAGTCCTTTTTCTCTATCAATTCCACTAACATTACCCCAAGTATAAGTAACTAGACCTCTTTTAGGAAGTTCCAAATTAGCTTCAAAAACTTCTTTTTTAAGAGCTTCTAACATAAAAATCCTCCTAATTTCATCTTTTCTTTAATCCAATTATTTGCTTTATTAATTTCCATAATTGGGTCTTCAGCCTTTTCAGTCCACATTTCAACTAAAAATGGTCCTTTATATTTTAGTTCTTCTAACACTTCAAAGAATTTTTCAAAGTTCACACAACCTTCTCCAAAAGGAACTTCTTTAAACTTTCCCGGAAAATTATCTGTAACTGCTAAAGTATCTTTTAAATGTATCGCAACTATTTCATTAATTCCTAATTTAATCTCATTTTTTATATCATTACCCCATGCAGATAAATTCCCTATATCTGGATATACTTTAAAAAATGGTGATTGAATTTCATCTGCATATTTTTTATATTTTGTAATAGAACTCATTAAAGGATGATCCATTATTTCCATAGCAAGCATTACATTTGCTTTTTCTGCCATTCTAACTGACTCTTTTAATCCTTCAATAAATAATCTTTTTGTATTATCATTGCTTTCTTCATAGTAAACATCATATCCTGCAAGTTGAATTGTTCTAATTCCAGTATCAACAGCAAACTCTATCGCTTTTCTCATAAGTTCTAAAGCTTTATTTCTTGTCTCAACATTTTCACTTCCTAAAGGAAATCTCCTATGTCCACTAAAACACATTGAAGGAACACGTAATCCACTTTTTAAAACAGCATCTCTAAACTCCATTCTTTCCTCTAAAGTCCAATCGAGTCTTGCTAATCTTTCATCTGTTTCATCTACAGATATCTCTATAAACGTATAATTTGCATTTTTAGCAATTGCTAGTTTTTCTTCCCAACTTGTATTTTTAGGTAATGCTTTTTCATATATTCCTATTTCTAAATCATTTATTCTACACATAGAATTCACCTATTTCCAATATTTTGCTATTTCAGTTTTCCATGCTCTACATTCTGCTGCTGGATCTTTTGCATCTCTTAAAGATCTTCCTGCAATAAAGCAGTAAACATCTAAATCTTTAAATAATTTTAATGTATCTAATTCTAATCCACCTGTAACAGATACTCTAAATCCCATATCTATTAAGCCTTTAACTTTATTTAAATCTTTTTCTCCCCAAGTTTCTCCAGCTAATAAAGCATCTCTACTTTGGTGATAAACTGCTTGTGAAAGTCCTGCTTCTTTCCATGCTTTTGCATGTTCAAAAGTCCAATCTCCATAAAGTTCAACTTGTAAATCTTTTACTTCTTTTAAAGCTGCTTTCATTGTAGGAATTGTTGCTGAACAAATAACTGTCATCCAATCTGCACCTGCATCAGCACAATTTTTTGCAACTGTTCCCCCTGCATCAGCACATTTAGTATCTGCTAATATAGTTTTATTTGGATAAAGAGCTCTCAAACATCTCACTGCTTCCATTCCTTCTTGTAAACATAAAATTGTTCCTGCTTCAAGTACATCAACTTCGTCACCTAAAGCTCTAACTGTTTTTAATGCATCTGCTAGCGATTGGTTATCAAGCGCCACCTGTAATAATGGTAATGCCATGTTTTTATCCTCCTTTTGTTAGCTAATTGCTAACACAAAATTTAAAAAAATATAAACTATAAAATTTCTAAAACTTCTTCTACTGTTGTTGCATTTACTAATTTATCAAAATTAGCTTCGTCATCAAATAACATAACTATTTGTGGAATTGCCTCTTCTGCATGAATATCTGAACTTGTTGCTGCAAGTGTTATTAATATTTGAGCGTATTCATGTTCTTCTTTCCCAAATTTGATAGGTTCTTTTAAAACTGTAAGTCCAAAGCAATTTCTATTTACTCCACCTTCAGGTCTTGCATGAGGCATGGCAATCCCTGGAGATAGAATATAATATGGACCTAATTCTTCTGTATTCTTTACTATTTCATCATAATATCTTTCTTCTACAGCTCCTGAAGCAATTAATGGATTTATAGCTAATTTTATAGCTGTTTTCCAATCACTTGCTTCTTGTTGTACTAATATTGAATTATTTTCGATAAGGGATTCTTTCAATGTCATTTTTACACTCCTCTATTATAATGCACTTATAAGTTTTGCTTCTAATTCCTTCTCATCCATTAAATTTTGAAGCCCAATTAATTTTGTTCTTTCATTAACTTTAACTTCTTTTAATAAATGATTTGAACATAAAACAATATCAAAATTATTTACCATCGATTTTGCTTGCCCAACACTACAAGAATCTAATGAACATTCAATTTTGTTTTTTGCTAAAACATTTTTTACTTTCAATTTAATTACCATACTTGTTCCCATTCCATTTCCACATACTGCTAAAATCTTTAACATTTTAATTCCTCCTTTTATTCAGACTCCCTAATTAAAGGGAGTCTATTTTATAAATTTATGCGTTTGCTAATTCATCTTCTGGTTCATAAGGTTCATTATCAAAATAGTGTTTTGGTGATTTTGCTTTATAATATTGAATCCAAGGTATTGCTAACATAAATACTATTACAAGTACATATCCTACCATATGGAATTTATTAATTAATATTCCTTGAATTAACCATAAAGAACTTTGGTCAATATTTCCATGCCATCCACCAAATCCTTGCAATTTAAATGCTATAACTGCTGCTGCTCCTCCTAGTACTTGTAAAACTCCTGATATAAATGGAAGTATTGCTGCTGCTCTAGCTCCTCCTCTTTTCTCTGCAAATACTGCTATTGTAGCATTATCAAAGAATACTGGAATAAATCCTGTTATAATTAAAACTGGAGATTTGAATATAAGTAATCCAGCTATTGTTATAAATTGTCCTAATGCTCCAAACATAAATCCAAATAATACAGCATTTGGAGATCCAAATCCATAAACTGCAGCACAATCAACTGCTGGTAAAGCTCCTGGTAATATTTTATTTGAAATCCCTTGGAATGATTCTGTTAACTCAGCAACGAACATTCTTACTCCAGTCATTAATATTGCCAAATAAACAGCAAATGATAATGATTTAGAAACAATATATGTAGGGAATGCTAATGTTGGTGCAAATGTTTTATCAATTCCTCTCATATACTCTTCACCTAATATTGCCATAATAATACCAAAGAAAAATAACATTAATGTTCCTGTTGCAACAATATTATCATGAAAAATAGATAACCAATTTGGTAATTGAATATCATCTAATGATTTTTTAGAATTTCCTACTTTTGGTGCTAATTTATCAGTTGCCCAAACTGCTACCATTTGTTGATGTCCTATTACAAATCCTGCATTTTCAGTTAATCTTTGAGTTGCTTTTACTGTCATATTTGAAGTAACTGCCCAATAAACTCCTGAGAAAATCCCAACTAAAATAGCTCCCGTTCCATTTCTAAATTGAGGAAATGCTAAGAAAATTATCCAAGTAGCTGTTGTAGCTTGTTGAACCATAATATGTCCTGTAATAAAAAGTGTTCTACATTTTGTAATTTTTCTTCCTAATACAAGTAAAATATTTAAACAAAATCCTACTAATAAAGCAACCATTGTCCAAGATGCTGCAAGTCCTGCCTCTTCTAAAGCTTTGTTTACTGCATTCAATCCAAAATAAGGGTCAATAACTGCTGCATTTAATTGAAATCTGTCATTTAATCCTGCTAAAATTGGCCTAAATGTTGTTACTAATCCTCCTGCTCCAACATTTAAAATCATGTATCCTACTGTTGCTTTTATAAATCCAGCAAAAGCTTCGTAAGGTTTTTTCCCCAACAATAGATATCCTAATAAAACTAATAAACCTACGAAAAATTCTGGTTTTGTTAAAATATTATTAGCAAAAACGGCAAATATTTGATTAATAATCATTTTATTACTCTCCTTTTCAAATAAATTGTTATATTACAGCTATACTCTCTTTAACTCCTTTGGATTATATAAAATCTCAACCTCAAAATATAATATTACAAATGTTCTCACTCAACAGGTATTTCCTTTTAAATATTTTTTACTTTAATTTTAGGTGATGTTATTTAGGGGGTACAAGGTTCTAAGAATCATCACCTAAAAACTAAAGAAAAAGGATGTATATCTCTAAAATTAGTTAAAATTATAATAATGATTTAAATGGTAAGTCTGGTTCTATTTCAAAGGCATCATGGAATCCTCTATCAAACATAAATTCCATTTTATCTTTATCATTAGGGAACACAAATTTCCCTCCAACTTGCCATATAAATGGTTTAAATTTATATTGTAATCTATCTTTTTTCATATTCCATAAAGTTGTAATTTCTTTTGGATCTGCTAAGAAATTTGTCCAGATATCATGGTGGAATGGAATTATTACCTCACATTTTAATGATTCTGCCATTCTTAACATATCAGCTGCATTAATTTTATCAGTCATTCCTCTTGGATTTTCACCATAAGATCCTAAAGCTACATCAATTTTATGTTCATTTCCATGTTTTGCAAAATAATTTGAGTAGTGTGAATCTCCACTGTGATAAACATTTCCTCCTGGAGTCTTTATTAAATAGTTAACAGCTAATTTATCCATATCTCTTACTGGTTGATCTTTTAAAATCGTCCCTTTTGGAGCAGTTACTAACTCTGTTCTATCAAATGAATCTAATGCTACTATTTCTGTATCTTTAATTTTTACTGTATCTCCCGGTTTAACTGTAATACATCTATCTGCTGGTACTCCCCATTTTGTCCATAGTGCTACACAAGCTTCTGGTCCAATAAATTTTACAGATTCATCACAATTTTTTAAAACTGCAGCTGCCACATATTCATCAATATGATCACCATGGTCATGTGTTGATAATATTGCATCTACTTTTTTAATTTCCCAAGGATCTAATACTCCTGGAGAATATCTTAAGTTTGGTTGCATTGCTACACATCCAATCATTCTTTGATGTTGATGTTGCAATGCCATTAATTTATTTTTTTTACTTCTTTTTCCAGCTTTTGTCCAAAAATCAATACATATATTTGCATCTCCTTCTGATTTTACCCAAAGTCCAGTGCACCCTAACCACCACATTGCAAATGTTCCTGGAGCTACAACTTCTTCTTCAATTTCTTCATTTAACCAAGTTCCCCATTCAGGAAAGTTTGCCATTAACCACTTTTCTTTTGTTAATTCATTTACTATCATAAAAAGCCTCCTTAGTTTATGTTAACAAATTGCTAACGTTCTTATAATATAAGTTACCTCATTTTTCTAAAACTGTCAAATTATTTTTCAAAAAAATGTTCGTAAAAAGTCTAAAAATTACTATATACAAACAAAATATAGGATAATAGGCGTAAAATTATTTTTTTATTAATATTTTTATTTTTTTATATTATTTTTTTGTTAACAATTTATTAATAAAAATTTGATTAAACTTAATAAATATGTTAAAATATTTTTAAGATAGTAAGGTTGAGGTGTAGTCATGTCAGGATATTTAAAAGTTAATCATCAAAATTTAATTGCTTTAGGAGAATTTATTAGAAATCAAAGAATAAAAAGAGATATTGGATTAAGAGAAATGTCAAAAAAACTTGAAATTAGTAGTGCTTATTTATCTAATTTAGAATCAGGAAAGCATTCTATGGCAAATCCATTACTTTTGTTAAAAATTTCAGAAATTTTAAAAATAGATCATTTGAAATTATATAAAATTGTAGGTTATACTAATAAAGATTTTGAGGAAATTCAATATGAAAAAAAAGAGAACAAAAAAATTAAAAAACTTTTAGGTGCTTTAGAAAAATTTTCAGAAGATGAGTTTGAGCTTTTAGAAAGATATATTGCACTTTTAAATATAAAAAAATAGCACATAATTGTGCTATTTTAATTTACTTTATTTTCTAAGGCAATATCTACAAAAGGAGATATATCAATTCTTTCTCCCATTTTTTTATCATTTTCTTTCCATATATTACTTTCTCTTATATCTTTATAACCTGCCTCAACTGCTTTTTTATTTATTCCATATTCAATATCTTTAACCATAAAAATTGCACTTTCCCCAACAGAATATAAACTTCCTTTTTCAACTGTAAAAGCCCATTTTTCCCCATACTCTATTTTTGTAACAATTTTCCCTTTCAATTGAATAGGATGATTTTTTATATAAAAAACATTATAATAGGTAAATAAAAATATCATAATTACACCTAGAACAACTAATCCTTTTGGTAATTTGTTAGGATTTTTATTTAAAGGAAATCCGCAATCATAGCAAATATCGTCTTCAGTTTTATTTTCTTTTTTACATCTTGGACATAATAACATTCTACTTTTTCTCCCTTTTAATACAATAAAAATATGAATTTATTATATCACAAGAAAGATTGCTCTGCAACACTTCAATTTATGCGTATCTCTTTAAATTCTATATAAGTAGCAGGAAAATAGAATTACACTTTTTATTTTTACATTATTATCTTAATTTTTCGAAACCTCTCGAAATATTTCCTAAATAATTTTATATTTAAGAAAACTATTATAAATTCCATCTTCATCAGGTGTTCCTGTTATGTCGTCAGCAATCTCTTTCAATTTTTCCTTTGCATTTCCCATTGCTACTCCAATATTTACGTATTCAAGCATCTCTATATCATTTAATCCATCCCCATACGCAAACGTTTCATTATTATCAACTTTTAAATACTTCAATAAAATATCAATTGATGTAGCTTTATGTATATTGGGAATAGAAAGTTCTCCACTTTCTTTTCCGAAAGCTGGTACTGTACATGGTATAACTGTAAATCTATCTGAAAACTCTCTTTCTATTTCTTTGAATGGTATTTTAGACTCAATAAATGAAATTTTATTAATATCTTCTCTTAATAAATTTTCTCCTTCTTTTAATGCATCTAAAAAAGGTCTTGTTCCTTTTTCTCTCTCTTTTCTGTCGTTTTCTGATAGATTTTCATCATTAAATAGTATATTTTCTAAATGTTTCTTTAAATTTTCACTTGCAAAAAGTCCCGAATTTGATTCAAAATAAAAATCAATATTATTTTTAGTAAAGTAATCTAAAACGTGCTTGGCATCCTCTTCTTTTACATTTTCATGAAATATAACTTCTCCCTTATATTCTATGTACCCACCTGCAGCACAAATCATCCCATCAAACCCAATATTTAATATATCTTCGTACAGCTCTGCTTTTGATCTTCCTGTACATAAAAAAACTAAGTGTTCATTTTTTCTAGCTTGCTTTATTGCCATTATTGCAGAGGCAGGAACTATCCCATTATCATTTACAAGTGTTCCATCTACATCTAAAAAAATTATTTTTTTACTCATTACATCCTCCATTTGCTAACATCTTTTTAAAAGAGTTTTAATAATAAAGTTTATCACATTTTATATACATTTTCAATATTTATATATAACAAATCACAACTATTTAAAGGCTACTAAATTAGATACAATTTTTTTAATCTTGGCCATCTGTTCAACTATTACCTTTAGCTTCACATAAGATATTTTAAAATATTTTTGCGTAGTAACTCCTAACGTTTTAATAATGACTTCTAAATTTAGTAGACTCTATTTAGACAATAAAAATTATATTGACTAAACTCTACATATTTGATATATTTTAAGTATGAAAAATATGAATGGAGTGATTTTTAATGTTTAGCATATTTAAAAAAACTAAAATTAACAAAATAAATGGTAAAGATGTATCAGAATTTATAAAGAATGAGAAAGATTTAGTTATAATTGATATTAGAACATCAATGGAATTTATGCAAGGAGCTATAAAAAATTCTAAAAATATTGATTTTTATCACCCTAGTTTCCTTTCAGAAATAAAAAAACTTGATAGAAATCGAAAATATTTAATTTACTGTGCATCGGGAGGTAGGAGTAAAGCAGCCTGTGGATTATTAGAAAGTTTAGATTTTCAACATGTTTATGAGTTAAAAGGTGGATTTTCATCTTATATAAGTAATAAATAGTGGTTATCTAATTAGAAGTGATATTTAATATATTAGTTATCTGCCCAATTCAACCAATGAAATTATTGAAACCCTTGTAAAATAAAAAATTAATTTCTCGTTTTAAAACACAGAAAAAAATTCATAGAATATATGATTTTTAAAATAAATTGATTATGTAGCAAATTGACTAAACTTCATTATATAAGGAGATATCATGGAAATTAAAAAAATAATTGTTAAAGAAAAACCTTTTAAATGCCATATATGTAATTTTGAACCTGTATCTGATTTATTATATGGTGTTCAAATTATAGATGAACAATTACAAAAAGATATTGACGAAAGAAAAGTTTTATTAGGTGGTTGTTCCCTTTTAGATTATAGCCCTAAGTGGTTATGCTCTAACTGTCAAACAGAATATTATTTATATAAATATGATAGTTTCAAGGACTTTATGTGATGTTTATTAAAATAATAATAAAAGATGCTCTGTAGAATTTCAATTCACACTTAATTAAATTTTATAATTTTCTATAAATATTAAAAATTAAATTACAAATGGAGGTATTAAAATGAGTAATGTCTTATACGTAAATGAATTAGCTTTTGAAAAACATATCTTAAACCATAAAGGAATAGTTCTAGTAGATTTTTGGGCTCCATGGTGTGGTCCTTGTAAAATGTTAGGACCTATTTTAGATAGTGTTAGTACAAAAGTTAATCATAAAATTACTAAAGTAAATGTAGATGAAGAAGAAAATTTAGCTAGCAAATATCAAATTCGTTCTGTTCCTACTATAATTATTTTTAAAAATGGAGAAATTATAGATACTTTAGTTGGAGTTATCCCTGAACAAATCCTTATTGATAAATTAAATTCTTACTGATTTTTAAGGAGCAAAGATGCTCCTTTTTATAAGGATAAAATCAATCTATTGCAATTTTGCAAGATATATTATTTATAGCTAGTTACAAAACTAAAAAAATGTCTATATAATCATAAATAGTCAATATTGATTTTAGAAAAGTTACAAGGATACTTCCTTAAGGTGGGGTCAGGTCCCGTCCCGACTGCCTATTCTTTAAGCCCTGTAGATGGTTAAAATGTATAAAAAATCAAGTTTTTATTTTTTTTAATAGATTAATATTATTTAAATATGGAGGTTTTATGTTAACAAGTGTTATTTTTTATTCTATATCTTTTGTTTTGGTTTTAATATCATTTTTTAATGATAAAGTAAAAACCAAAAAAGCTTTAATAAAAGCTTATAATTCTTTCATGAATTTATTACCCTCTCTTATAGCTATGGTATTATTTGTAGGATTTTTACTAACATTCATTTCTACAAATGTTATTAGTAAGTATTTGGGAAATGATTCTGGAATTTTAGGTATAATCATTGGATTAATTACAGGCTCTATAGTAATGATGCCTAGTTTTATTGCTTTTCCTTTAGGTGCTACTCTTTATAATTCTGGTGCAGGTTATCCACAAGTTGCTGCTTTTTTAGGAACATTAATGGCTGTTGGATTTTCTACAATTTTTTTAGAAATGAAGTTTTTTAAAAAGAAAACTACAATTTATCGAAATTTATTAGCTTTTATAGGGTCAGCTTTTTTTTCTCTAATTATATGGATGGTGATGTAATGAAGAAATTAAATAAATTTAAGTGGGTAATTTTGTTTTTAATTTTAACTAGTATTGTTTATTTTATAAATTCAGAAAATGGTAAAAATATTTTAAATATTGCTAAAGATAATTTTATTTCAATGCTTTTAATTATTCCCCCTATATATATTTTAATTGGTCTTATGGATGTTTGGATTGATAAAGAAATATTTATAAAACATATGGGAGAAAAATCAGGGATAAAAGGACTATTATGGGCTTTTTTATTAGGAACAATTGGAGCAGGTCCTACTTATGGGGCTTTTCCTGTAGCTACTTTGCTTATAAAAAAAGGAGCTCGAATTTCATATTCATTATTTTTCCTTGGCATTTGGTCCGCAGTAAAACTTCCTATTATTATTTTTGAAGCTTCTTCTATGGGGATAAAATTTACAATAATTCACGTATTAGTAATGATTTTTACATATTTAATAGGAGCTTTTTTAATTGAAAACTTGCTCAATGAAAATGAAAAATCTGAATTA
>RRZT010270864.1_pt1 | contig 10486 bp, 6 predicted proteins | sample 2165551 | NCBI WGS metagenome assembly RRZT01 (sample SAMN10456910, study PRJNA506462) | wastewater metagenome | biome: wastewater; feature: sludge; material: wastewater sludge; isolation source: wastewater sludge with Escherichia coli K12::gfp cells carrying plasmid... | place: USA: Moscow, Idaho ...
AATGTCATTTGTACTTCCAACCCTATCAAAAAATACAACATTTGTTTTTACTGCACTATATGGAAGAAATACTCCACTAGGAAGACTTAAAATCGTATGAACATTGAATCTTTCTAATAAATCTTTTTTAACACTTTGAAAAGCATTGTTAGTTTGAAATAAAACACCCTCAGGAATAACAACTCCACATTTACCACCAAGTTTTAGATGATTCATCATATGTTGTAAAAACAGTAACTCTGTTGCATTTGATTTGATTGGAAAGTTTTGTTGGATTTGTTCTTTTTCTTTTCCACCAAAAGGAGGATTTGCTAAGATACAATCAAATCTATCTTTTTCTTCTAAACCTCTGATGTCTTTTGTCAAAGTGTTTGATTTACTTATATTTGGAGATTCTACTCCGTGTAAAATCATATTCATAACACCCATTACATAAGATAGTGGTGTTTTTTCATTTCCAAAAAAAGTATCTTCATTTAAAAACTTTAGTTGGTCTGTTGATAAATCTCTTTGTTTATTGTTTTGTACATCTGTGTATCTTATGTGATTGTAAGCTTCAATTAGAAATCCACAACTTCCAACTGCTGGGTCATAGATACTTTGTCCAATTTGTGGGTTTACAACATCTGTGATTACTTTTATAAGAGGGCGAGGAGTATAAAACTCCCCACTATTTCCCCCATCACTTCCCATATCTTTTAGAAGTTTTTCATAAATAAGTGAAAGTTGAAATAAATCTGATTGGTTATGAAAATCCATCTCATCTATGATGTCAAGAACTTCTCTTAGTGTGTGACCATTTGCTATACGGTTATCTAAAAACTCAAATATCGCACCAATTTTATATTTGATAGATTTTGGATTTTCAGTGATTGATTTGAAACCTTTTAGATAAGGAAATAACTCTTTGTTTACAAAATCAAGTAAATCATCACCACTTTTTGAGTTGATAATATCTTTTTTACCATCTACTTTTAAAACAGCCCAATTTTGCCAACGATACTTCTCATCTAAAATATAAGTGTATGTTTCTCCATCAAGTTCAGCATCTTCTGCTTTTGATTCTTCTAAATCTGCTAAGAATTTGAGAAATAACACCCAAGAGATTTGCTCTGTGTAGTGCATCGCACCACTTATACCATCATCTCTACGAAGTATGTCTGTTATTCTGTTTATTTTGCTTTCCAATTAGTTATCCTCTACTTTACTTTTGATGAATTCATACATTTTTACAATATCTTCTGATATTTCATTTGTTGGAATTTTATCTATTACTTCATCAAGTTTCACTTCATCAAATCCGCCATCTTTATATAAGGGATGTAAAATAGCTTTCGCATCATAAGTTCTTAAATCTTCTGATTCATCAAAGGTGGTTATGCCATCAAAATTAACTCCTACAAGTTGATTTTTAAAATCTTCAAATTTCCCATAATAATCGAGCATTGTTCTACTAAGTAGATAATTTTCAATCTCTAACATTCTCCAACTATGTAAATAGGTTTTTGTAGTTCCAACAGTTTTAAAATCATTATAAGCATTATTAATATTGACGCTCAAATCCGTATTATCTATTTGAGTTAAAGGCAATAAGTCTCTATCACATAATAAAAAAATATTTTTTGTTTCAATTGTATGTCCTTGATTTTGTTCTTTAAACTCTCTAACAAATTCCAACTTACCCTTACCAAAAATTTCTGTTGTAGTATTAAAACTTGAACTTCTCTTATATGGTATAACCTTATCTAAAATTTGGATTACTTCAGAGCCAATTTTTTTAATAGCTAACTTTTTAAAAATCTTCCAATCTACTTCATCATCCAGCAAAACTATATGTTTGATTTTAGAAGCAACTTTATATTCATACTTTTTTTGACCTGTTACATTTGATAGTCTTCTAAATATTTCTGTAGCAGTCAGTGAATCTTCTATTTTTCCATTATTAACACAGAGCAAACTATCAAAATTATTTTTAAGAATCGATTCTGAAATATGTGTAGTACCAATAAGTTTGCCTCTAATGCTTTTTAATGTATCCCACATCTTATTTATGTTGCTAAAATGCAGGTGTGAATCTATTTCATCAAATAAAAATAAGGTATCTTCTGAATCAAATAGGTCTATAAGTGCATAAATAGAAAGAAGTTGATACTCACCATCACTTAATTGTTCAAATTCTAATTCTTGATCGTTGTGATGTAAATAAAGTCCGCAAGATTCAATATCTATATTTGATAACCATCCCATAGTAGCATGAGATAAAAATGTAAAAACTTTATTTACCTCAATGCCAAATATTTCTTTTGCTTCTGCGACATTTAAATTCATACTTCTTTTTACAATGCTATCTGCAAATTCGTCAAAATCGTACTCTGTATTAATCTTTTTATTAATCAATCTTAATAGTAAGTTATAGTGGATGGTTCTTCTTTTTGATTCAAGAGCAAATTCACCTTCTGCCTCCCTTTGTAATTCACCTTTAATTTGATTAATATAAGGCTTTCTAACTCTAAATTTAAAATAGATTGACAAGGAAGACAAATCATAGTTCTTTTCATCAAAGTATTGTTTAACCTTACCATCCCTTTTTAATGTTATTGCAAAAAAAACTAAAAATCGTACCCACCAATAATCAAAGTAAAACGAGCTAATGATATTATTCTCATCAGGTTTAAACTTATTACTTTGCTGTTTATGTTTATCAAAAATAGAATAAAAAAGCTCATTTTGTCCAGATGTAAAACAAATAACTTTTTTATTTTCATCTTCTATATATTTTTGAAAAACACTTTCTAAAATAGATGATTTTCCACTTCCGTTTTCACCAATTAAAGTAAATATATTAGTGTCTGTAAAATTTAATTCTTGTGTTTCTTGATATAACTTATTATGTGGAACCTGTAATGTCATTGATTATCTCCTATGTCAGTTAATATATTCATTGAATAAACCCTCTTTGTCTCCATCTTCTTCCATTAACTAAACTTTCAAAATCAATATTATTATAAAGCTTTAAATGGTCTGCATGGTCTGTAACAATAATTTGAGGTTCTATCCCTGTTTCTTCAAAAGTTGTTTTACAAAAAGTAACCAACTGATTAAACAAATTTGTTACAGCGTTTAAATCTTCATCTTTTGTGTTAGTTCCTTTTTTTGCTTCAATATCATCAATATTAAATTCAGCGTTTTCATCTTTTATCGAGGTAGGAAAATAAACTTGACTAGGTTGGTCTAAAAACAAAATTGGTGGTAACAAAGATTGTTCGCCTAAAGAACAAAAAAATTTATGTAAGGCTAAAAATAAAGTTACATGACTATATAACCAATTCGCACCACTTCCCATGGAACGAAGATAAATCTTTTCTCCACTTTCTTTTTCATGCCATAAATCAAAACTTTCTAATGAAAACTTTAAATTAATCGGTTTATATGTTTCTTCAAAGTCAAATTTTTCACCAATTTTTTTCATTGCAGTATTTATATACTTTCCTGCATTAGATAATTTATTAGTAACATCAAATTTCTCTTTTAACTCTTTTTCATAGCTTTGTATTTTTTGTTTTGAAGTGTTAAGTTGTTCTTCAAGACTAGTATTATCCTTGCCAACCAAACTTTCTAACAAATTTTCAATTTTAAGCTTAACTTTCAGACCTTGTTCCTCTAAGCTTCTATTTTTTTCTAAACCACTTGTAATCTCTTCTAGTTTATTGATTTTTTGATAAATAAGTTTAATCTCTTTATCCAAAGCACTAATTTGTTCTTGAACCTGTCTTTTATCACTTTCAAATGAATCAAGTAAATAGTTTGATTTTAAAAGTTCACTATTAAGCCAACTGATAGCACTTTTTAATTGATTTGTTTCATCTAAAATCTTTTCATTGCGTGTACTGCAAAAAGGGCATTCTGATACTTTAACTTTTTCTTCACTTTCATTTGTCAAATTTTCTATATCATGAAAATGTTTATTTGCATATTCTATTGAAGAAGAAATATCATTAAACTTATTTTGTAAAATCCTTTTTTTAGAATAAAGTTCATTTTTTTTATCTTTTAATTTTTTTAACTCATTTGAACTTTGCTCTGATTCATAATTAGCTAAAATATTTTTTGCCCCAAGTTTTTGTAATGTATTTGCAGGATTGATAAGTATTTGTATTATGGTTTCATCAGTTAATTTATTACCCGTAATTGCATAATACTCATCTAGTAAGCCATTTAATCTCTTACTATTAAAGTCATTTTGTTCAATTAAGGCTTTTTGTTGATTTTCTAATCTTTTTAGATTCCTTTGTTCATCAGCTAAACTTTGCTTGATAGTGTAATATTCTTGTTTTACAAAACCAGCAAAAATTTTAAATTGGTCAATGGTTTGCTCTCTTTTTTCTTTTTCATCAAATCTATAAAATAATGAGTGTTTATTAGCTACTAAATTTTGATGTTGTAATAAAAAAGGTACCATATTTCTAACTGATGGACGACCTTTTTTTCTTCCAGTATAATCTATGACAGTTTTATCTTCATCTATATCATTTATATCCAAGCCTAGATAATGACCAAGTTCTACATTAAAATCTTTAGAAAAATAGCTTTCTTCAAAATACTCTTTTTTTAAGTTTTCTATATTTGGTAGTTCAGACTCAAATTTTAAGAACTTTTTTGACCAATTAGGACTTCTCCCTATAGTTATGAAAGTGTCTTTGATAGCCAAAATCATAAAATACACATCCGCACTATCGGTAATGATACCAGATGGTATTGTAAATTCACTACTACCAAAACAATAATCAAAAAGCTCAATCATTGCACTTTTACCAGTTGATGATTTACCTGTAATTATATTAACACCTGTGCTAAACTCTACATGATGTATTTTGTTTGACTTATCCAAAACACCTAAATATTTTACATGGCTTTTCATAGTTCTTTCACTCCTAATAATCTATATATAGCAACAACATCCAAATCTCTAAAAATTTTATGCAAATTTGATGAAGCTTTAAATGATTGATTCAAATTTTCGACTTTATTACCAACTTTCTTTAAAAACTCTATTGACAAGTCATCATTAACTTTAATCCATTGATTGTCAATTGCATGTTGAATGCATTGATTCGTGATCTCTTTATAATTTTTAATTCTCTCTGGCAAACCAAAGACATTTTCTCTTTTTGACTTATCACTACTATCTATAAAAGTATGAATACTGCTGGTTTTTCTAACGTTCTGAAGTGTTTGTTTGCTCCGTTCATTTAATACTAGTGGCAAAACAAGATATGCCAATAAAATATTTTTTGGTTTTTTTTCTAATTGCTCATAAAATGCTACTATTAAAGGAGTAAAAATAAATGGGTTGTTGTGTATTTTATAAACGCTATCAATAAATTTATTCATCTTCATCTACCTTTAATTTCCAAATAATTTTTCGTGTATTTTTATCACTATCATCATCTGACATCTGATGTAAAAGACCATTTCTAAATCTTTTTGGAGTGTCGTGAAAATTTCTAAAATTTGGAGCATCAGCTCCTGTAACTTCATTATAAAAGATTCTTGATTTTTTTATGAAATTGGAATTATCAGATTCCAATGAAGCCGTACTATATTTTAACTTGTAAGTATCGTGTATCTCTTTTTCATAATTAGCATAGTGTTGTGTTGATACTTGATAGTTAGTCAATTCTTCAAATATTGTTTTTCTAGTATAAATAAAATCTGATATAGCATCACTTTTAACTTCTTTATGATTTATTTCATCAATTTTTTTTACAAAAATATGTTCTGAATGTTGATTCTCTTCTTCCTCGGTTGCCATTGTGCTTCGATATGTTGCGGGAAAAATTACAGTTTTTGAGTTAAATTCTTCTAATAATGATGTTGTTTTTGCTTGAAAAGATTGGTATGTAATTTCCCAACCTTGTGTAGTAATAGGCGGACTTACAATATGTCCCATTAGCGAATTAATAAAATCAGTTTTTTTATCCGAAAGGATTCCTAATGTTTTCGTCTGAATTAATCTTTGATAAAGTTCTTCATCGTTTTCTTGTGAACTTGTAATTACGAACTTACCCAAAATCTCCAATAATTTTTCATTTTTTGAATCATCCAAAACAAATGCCAATAATTCTTCAGTTTCTTTTGCTTTTTTAGCTTGTTGTAAAAATGACATGTTTATATCTTTTAAAATTGACAATTTATTATTTTTATTTTTGCTATTCCATTCTTTAAAAGCTGTAGTACTGCCTAGATCTTGAGTGGTTAAAAGTATCAAATTTTTATAGCTTGGGATATTTGGATCATTAAGCCAATTTTTTAGAGTTTTCCATATATTGTGATCTAAGTCTGTTAAATCTTTTTCATAATTTTTAACTTCTGTTTGACTACTTTCATTTTCACTTACAACCGTAACATCACCGTATGTCTCTATATAAACACTTTCATTTTCCATCAAGTCAAAACACTTTTCAAGTGCAATATAACATTGATAAAAAATTGGTGTAATTGTTTTAGTTGCATCATGTACTAATTTTTCACTCATCTATAAATCCCTCACTTTTTTTAACATAATATCCCCTACATGTAAAGATTTCACCATTTTCTTTACATATCCTTGAACAAATCAAAAAGCTTAGTATGGATATAAAATATCTCTTTACCTATCTTTTTGCTTGATAAAATGCCTATATTTTCCAACTCATTAAGATAATTAGTTACTGTTGGTCTTGAAATTTTTAAATGTTCTACGATAAAAGCTTTTTTGGTGTATGGGTGATAAAAGAGTGCTTCTAGCAAATCTTTACTGTATATTTTTGGTTTTTGTTCTATAATGATATTTTTTGTTTCGTTCATTAGAGTTTCGATACTTTTGATAGTCTGGATGGTCTCTCTTGCTATCTCTTCGACACCTCTTAGCATAAACAATATCCACTCATTTAATCCATCATTAAAACTCACATCACTCAGCAATCTATAATAATCAGCTTTATGTGTGATGATATAACGACTTAGATAAAGCACGGGAATATCTAATAAATCTTTTAGTATCAAATATAAAATATTTATAATTCTTCCCGTTCTACCATTTCCATCATAAAAAGGGTGGATTGATTCAAATTGATGATGAATGATTGCCATATTTACAAGTGGGTCAATATCGTTTGGTTCATTGATATAATTTTCAAGATTTGTAAGAAGTTCTTGTATAGTTTCATAATCTTGTGGTGGAGTGTAAATCACTTCACCTGTCAAACTATTTTTTAGATTTGTTCCAGCTTGTTTTCTCACCCCCGCATCATTTTGCTCTAAAACAGCTTGAATATCTACTATATGTTTTTTTAAAAGTAGTTTTGTATCTTTTACAAGTGCAAAACCTCTTAGAAGTGCTTCTTTGTAGTTTTGTACCTCTTTTGCTTCATTTGTTACACTTTCAATATCAAGATTTGCTCTATATAGCTCATCGTGTGTTGTGATGATATTTTCAATAGCCGAACTATCTTTTGCTTCTTGTAATACCAAAGAGTTTATTAAAATAGCACTATTTGGGATAATCCTTGCAACACCGTTTAAATTTGCTAAAGCCCTATTTGCTGATATTGCTTTTTTTAAAACTTTTGGGGTTTCGATTTGGTGGGCTAGGGGTAAATTGTTTAATTTCATCTATAAATCTCTTTTTGAAGCTCAAAATACTCATCTCGTATTTTGAACTCTCCAAATGAAGCCATCAAATCTTTTTTGTCAAATCCACTCTGTTCTATCAAAGTTGAAAGTTTATTTTCTTCTAGTTCTTTGAAGCCGTATTTGATATATTTTTCTAGGATAAACTCTATAAAATCTTTTGCTTTTTCATTGTGATATTTTTCTATAAAGTTAGAGTTTTCAACTGCAATTGCTCTTTCATTTCTTGTTTTTATATCAAGGTTAAAAGACAAGTGTGCTAATACATCGTAAATATCGCTATTAACTGCTTCAAAAATCTCTTTTAAATCTTCAAGTTGAGATTCATCGATGTTTATCTCTTTTAGTCTGTTTAGTAAATCTTTTCTGTGAGCTGGATTACTCCAAATATCTCTCAAACCTTGTTCATCATTGTAAAACTTACCCAAAATTCCAATTAGCAATTCTAAATATTCATCTGTTTTAAGAGGTCGTCCATCATCTCCAACATAAGTTGTTTCTATATTGATTACTTTAAGTTTTTTACCTTTTATATCTATTGTTACTTTTTCTTTAGGAGGAATTGGTGGTTCTATTTCTCCACCTCCACCAGTTGTATCATCTTCACCACTTCCACCATCTGTTGGCTTTGGTTTTGGAGGTTTTGGTTCATCAATAGGCTCAGCCACACCATCCCATCTATCATCATAAAATAGATTTGTAGCTCCCACAAAATCTATGATTGTAAAAAAGTCTTTTCCCTCAAAAACTCTTGTTCCTCGACCTATTATTTGTTTAAACTCTGTCATTGATTTAATAGGTGCAGTTAAAACTACATTTCGCACATTTTTAGCATCAACTCCAGTTGTTAGCATTTTAGAGCTTGTAATAATTGCTGGAATATCTTTATCATTGTTTTGAAAGTCTTCTAAAAAGTTTCTTCCTACATCTCCCTCATCAGATGTAACTCTTACACAATAATTATTATCTTTTACACTTTTAAATTTATCAATTGCTATTTTCATATCTGATGCGTGTTTTTGATTTACACAAAAGATGATTGTTTTATCCATAGGATTTATATTTTCTATGATTGTTTTTGCGATTAGTTCTGTTCTTTTGGGGATTATTACTTCCCTTTCAAACTTCTCAAGTTCAATTATCTGTTTATCTAACTCACCAGTTATAATATCATTTGGGTCAAATTTATATTCATCTATATTTGTTTTGATTCTTTTTACTTTGTATGGTGTCAAAAATCCATCATTGATTCCATCTTTTAGTGAATACTCATAAATTGGGTCACCAAAGTATTTGTAAGTATCTCCATTATCATCTCTTTTTGGAGTAGCAGTAAGTCCTAGATGAACTGCACTTGAAAAGTGATTTAATATATCTTTCCACGAACTCTCATCATTTGCACTTCCTCTGTGACACTCATCAATGATAATCAAATCAAAAAAGTTTGATGGATATTGTTTATAATATGCAGTTACATCATCTTCAGATTCTTCTTCTGTGGTTTCAATGACTCTATTTTTATTTTCAGCTATTGATTGATATATTGCAAAAAAGATATTTGCGTTAGTTGGAACTTTTCCACCTCGTTTTTTTATCTCTTTACCATTTAATCTAATGATCTCTTTTTCAAGAGGATTGAATGTATTATAAGCTTGGTCTGCAAGAACATTTCTATCAGCTAGGAATAAAATCTTGGGTCGTCTATCACTTCCATCTTTACTCCATTTTGAAGCAAAAAGTCTATAAACAATTTGAAATGCAATATATGTTTTTCCTGTTCCTGTTGCAAGAGTTAGAAGAATTCTATCTTTACCACTTGCTATTGCTTCAATACTTTTTTGAACTGCGATTTGTTGATAAAATCTTGGTTTCATATTGCCTTCAATATGAAATGGACAAGTGATAGTTTGCTCTTTTTTAGTATCTATTTGTCCGAACTTTTTATTGAAAAGTTCATCGGGAGTTGGATAATTTTCTACCCATCTTCCACTTCCCTCAATCAAAGAGTGTTCATAGATTTTATCTCCATTTGTAGCATATACAAAGTCAATTTTTAGTTTTTGAGCATAATTTATAGATTGTTGAAGTCCATCAAGTGGGTCTTTAGTTTGGGCTTTTGCTTCAATGATTGCTAGATTTGTGTTTTTATAAGTTAGAAGATAATCTACAAAATATCTCTTACCTCGTTTATTACCTATTAGTTTCCTACCATCTGTGAAATAATATTCTCTTACTATATTATTTTCACTCCAACTAGACTCTTTTATTTTTGGGTCGATTAGTTTTACACGAGTATCAGATTCACTATAAGCCATATTTCAATCCATTGTTTTAATAATAGATATATTATAGCTTTTTAATATTATAGAGAAATAATTATGTAGTTATTTTTTAGTATTTTAAAGTTTATGTGTTAGATTGAATTTATAAAAAATAGATTTCCAATTATTGTAATCTTATTCAGATACAATTACATAGTTGTTTCGATGAGTTTATTTTTTCTAAATTTTTGTATTTTTTTTCTAACTGAGAATATACTTTTACTTAATTTTGTTGTTTGTAGTTAAAAATTTTCAAATTTATATGAGGTAACTTGTGAGTTAAAAAATAGGAAGACCATCGATTTTATCGATAATCTTCCTTGAGGAAGATGTATAAAGACTAAGTATTTGTCTTACATCATTCCTCCCATACCACCCATTCCGCTCATATCAGGCATCGCAGGTTTATCTTCTTTAATATCTGTAACCGTTGCTTCAGTTGTTAAAAGTAGTGATGCAACAGAAACTGCATTTTGCATAGCAACTCTTTCTAC
>RRZT010217994.1_pt1 | contig 10485 bp, 10 predicted proteins | sample 2165551 | NCBI WGS metagenome assembly RRZT01 (sample SAMN10456910, study PRJNA506462) | wastewater metagenome | biome: wastewater; feature: sludge; material: wastewater sludge; isolation source: wastewater sludge with Escherichia coli K12::gfp cells carrying plasmid... | place: USA: Moscow, Idaho...
ACCAGGTGATCAAGCTCGCGGTGATGGGCGAGGTCAAGACCTACTTCCGGCCCGAGTTCATCAACCGCATCGACGAGGTCGTCGTCTTCCACGCGCTCGGCGAAGAGCACATCAAGTCGATCGCCAAGATCCAGCTGGGCAACCTCGAAAAACGCCTCGCCGCGCTCGACATGCGCCTCGTGGCCGACGATTCCGCGCTGGCCGAAGTGGCGACCGCCGGTTTCGACCCGGTGTTCGGCGCCCGCCCGCTGAAGCGCGCGATCCAGGCGCAGATCGAGAACCCGCTGGCCAAGGCCATCCTCGAAGGCCGTTTCGCGGCGGGTGACACGATCGCGGTCTCCTGCGTCGGTGGGGTGATGCGCTTCGAGAAGGGTTGATTCGGAGTCGGAATTCGAGGCGGCGGCCGGCGGGCTGCCGCTTCACACGCGCGACAAACAGGCCCGGATGCGCGCGATGGTGTGCTCAACCGGGGCGCGGCGGGAGACTTCGAGGCCGAGGTTGCGGGCGATGGCATTCACCTTGGCCGGGTTGAGGGGAATGCCGCCGCGATCGATGGCGTCGATCAGCCGTCGCGCCTGCTCGATGTCGGACAGTGGCGGGGCTTTAGCGAACCGCCGCCGAAGCCAGTTGAGCATGGCGTGCTTCATCGCCAGGCTGCGCGCAGTTTTGGCCAGAGGAGGTTCAGCGTCAATCCGCCCATGACCAGGGCGGCGGCGATCAGTTTCCAGGCCGGCAAGGGTTCGCCCAGATACAGGACGGACGCGCCGATGCCGAACACCGGCACCAGCAAGGCCATCGGCGCGATCGTCGCCGCCGGATGGCGCGCCAGCAGCCAGCCCCAGGCGGCATAGCCGAACAAGGTGTTGCCCCAGGCCTGCCAGGCGATGGCGGCCCAGGTGCTCCACGTGGAGTGGAGGACACCGGCCTGAACCGCATCCCACCCTTCAAACGCCAAGGACAGGGCGAACAGCGGCGGGATGGCGAAGGCGCTCGACCAGACGACGTAGGCCAGCATGTTGGCCGGGGCACCGCGTTTGGCGGCGATGTTGCCACCGGCCCAGGAGAACGAAGCCGCCAGCACCAGCGCCAGGCCCAGCACGGTTGTTGTGCCGTCGGTATGGGCCAGGATGGTGGCGATCCCGGAGCTGGCGAGCAGGAGCGCGAACCACTGGAAGGCACGTACCCGTTCGCCAGAGAGCACCATCGACAGGCTGATCGTGAAAAACACCTGCGTTTGCACGACCAGCGAGGCGATACCGGGCGAAATGTGGCCGTTCATCGCCATGTAGAGCAGCCCGAACTGGCCCACCCCGATCAACAGGCCATACAGGGCGAGGTTGTGCCAGGGCACCGCCGGACGGGGCAGGAAGAACATCGCCGGAATGAGCGCGAGAGTGAAGCGCAATGCTGCGAAGAGGAGCGGCGGCAGCGATCCGAGGGCCAGTTTGATGACGACGAAGTTGGTGCCCCAGACGCTGACGATCGCCAGCGCGAGCAGGAAATGACGCAATGGGAGGGCAGCGTGCATCGTGGTGACAACCTTTTAATTCCGTTGATCATGGCAAGAAAGCGGCAAGATCAAGGGTTTGGCCTGCGTTGGCGCGATAGTGCGCTCCGAGAAGGGCTGATTCAACCTAGGAGCGGGAGTCTGGCTGGTGAAGTTAAGACTGGTTTAGGATTGATCCGCAGACGTTTGTCGCTCTCTAACGTAGGCGAAAAAGCGATCGAAATCGGACGAGCAGAGCAGCGGTGAAATGCTCCGGATTTCGGCTTCCGACCACGTCCACCATGCTGCGTCCTGTAGTGCTTGGCAGGTTTGTTCGTCGAAGCGGTAGCGGATATGTTTCGCCGGATTGCCCGCTACGATCGAATACGGTTCGACGTCACGCGTTACTACCGCACGTGCGGCAACAACGGCGCCATCGCCGATGGTGACTCCGGAAAGAATCGTGCATCCAGAGGCGAGCCAGACGTCGTTGCCGATGGTGACGTCACCACGGGTTCCTCCGTACTCAGAAACATGACGCGCCTCCTCTACGAAAGCGGGGAAGGGGAAGGACGAGATCCAATCGGTTCTGTGATGCCCGCCGAGAAAGATATGCACTTCATCCGCAATGGAAGTGTAGGCGCCGATGCGCAGTGTTGTTCCTTCCTGCCAGTCATGTACTTGCGGGCAACCGTACGTCCCAATTCCGATTTCATAGTTTGGGTAGCGTTCCCTGAACTTGAGTTGTGCCCGATAGAGCTTTGGGGGCTTGTTCTTGGATCGGGTACGAAGCTTGTTGATTAAACGCTTTAACATGGACGTTTGTTCGCAGGTCAGTGGGCCGCAGGATTGTAGCGGATTGGAGGGATCTGACGTAATTGTGGGCGCGTAACGCATACGCTTTGTATCGGCAGACAAAGGGATTCGGGTGGTAATTGGTAAGCTGTGCGTCAGCAAGACGGCCGAAGTCGAGGAGCAGGTATAGCACGTAGCAACGACGAGGTGCCGGATGCGCTCAAGGCGAGATGGTTTGACCGCTTCTCTTGGCTCAAGGATACTCAAGCCCTTTCTGTTGAGAGGAATTCATCTTGAAGCGGCGATTGCTTTCCCGGGTTTTTCCGGCCACTTGCGCGGTGTTGTCGTTGTTTGTGTCTTCGCTGGCGTTCGCGGCCGAACTGCGGGTCCTGGCGCACAATTCGTTCTTCCTGCCCAAGCCCTTGCTGGCGCAGTTTGAGGCGCAGACCGGGGTCAAGCTGAGCGTGATCAAGGGTGGGGATTCGGGCGAGTTGCTCAACAAGCTGATCCTGACCCGAGCGCAACCGATCGCCGACGTGGTTTTCGGGGTCGACAATGCCCAGTACGCCAAGGCGAAGGCGGCCAACGTGCTTGAACCCTATGCTGCCGCGCCGTTGGCGGGCGAGGACGTGCCTACGGTCGGCAAGGGCGTGGTGGCCATCGATTACAGCTACGTCGCGCTCAACTATGACAAGGCGGCGTTCGCCAAGTCCGGGCTGCCGCTGCCCAAGACGCTTGAGGATTTGGCAGACCCGCGCTACCGCGATCTCCTGGTCGTGCAGAATCCGGCGACCTCCAGCCCAGGCCACGCCTTCCTGCTGGCGACCCTCGCCGGACTCGGCGAGGGCGCCGCCTTTGACTGGTGGGCGCGCATGCGCGCCAACGGCGTCAAAGTGGCCAAAGGCTGGAGCGAGGCTTACTACACCGAGTTTTCCAAGAACGGCGGCACCCGCCCGCTGGTCGTGAGCTATGCCACCAGCCCGGCGGCGGAAGTGTTCTACAGCAAGGAGAAAATCACCGAGCCCCCGACCGGCGTGCTGTTCCTCAAGGGCGGGGTGTTCCGCCAGGTCGAAGGCGTGGCTTTGATCAAGGGGGGCGGCCAACGCGAGGCCGCGGAGCGGTTCATCGAGTTCATGCGTTCGCCGGCCGTGCAGGAAGCCTTGCAAACCTCGATGTGGATGTTCCCCGCCGTGCCGGGAATCCCCCGTGCCGAGGTCATGCGCCATGCCGCCGAGCCCGCGTCGTTCGACACTTTGAGTTCCGAGGTCATCGCCGAGAAAGGGGCCGAGTGGGTCAGCCGCTGGACAAAGGTGGTGTTGAAATAAGCGCTCGATGCTTCCGAAATCATTGTCGCAGCGTTTCGCCGTGGGGTTGGTTCCGGCGGCGTTTTTGCTGATTTTGCTCATTGCCCCGGTGGGCCGCCTTTTGCTTGAAGGCGGAGCCGGAGCCTTGGCCGGGATGATCGGCCCGCTGTGGCAGGACGACTACCTGCGCTGGCGCATCCTCTGGACCTTCCTGCAGGCTGCATTGACCTGTGGCTTGGCCTTGGTTCTGGGCTTGCCGGTGGCCTGGGTGCTGGCCCGTTACGAGTTCGCCGGGCGCAGCCTGGTGTTGCGTTTGCTGATGCTGCCCTTCGTCGTTCCGACGCTGGTGGCGGCCCTCGGCGTGCTTGCCTTGTGGGGGCCGCGCGGGCTGCTCAGCGGCTGGCTGGGCTTTAACTTGCAGGGCACCCCCTGGCTGCTCCTCTACGGCAACCTGTTTTTCAACCTCTGCGTCGTGGTGCGCGCCGGGGTCGATGCCCTGGGGCAGGTCAGCGCGTCGCGCGTGGCCGCCGCCCGGACCCTGGGGGCGACGCCCTGGCGGGCGTTCTGGCGGGTCGAGTGGCCGGCAATCGCGCCGTGGCTGGCGTCGGCCCTGTGCCTGGTTTTTCTGTACTGCTTTTCGGGGTTCAGGTTGGCGCTGATTCTCGGTGGGCGGCGTTTCGCCACCGTCGAGGTCGAGATCTACACCCTGGTGGCGCATGAGCTGAAAATCGCCGAAGCCGGCGCGCTGGCGCTGTGCATGATGCTGCTTAACGGCGGCATCGCCTGGCTGTATGCCCTCGTCGAGAAGCGACTGGCGACGCCGTCGCGCGCCGACGCCATCGCCTTGCGCCGCCCGCTGACCTTGAGGCAAAGAAGCGCGGTGGTTGCCGCCCTGCTGGTGCTCCTCGTTTTCTGTGCCGCACCGCTGCTGGCAATTGTTCTGCGCACTGTGTTGGCCGGCCCGGCCGTCCTCGCCGTGCTGCTCGAAGAGGAAACGCGCTTGGCGCTCGGTAATACCCTGCGCTTTTCCCTGAGTGCCCTGGCGCTCGCGACCGTGCTCGGGCTGACCCATGCCGTCGCGGCGCGCCATTCGGTGGGGCTCCGGGCCAGCGCCTTTCTGCCCTTCGTGGTTTCGCCGGTGACCGTGGCCTTCGGCCTGCTCCTGCTCTATCCGCAGTGGACGGCGAGTCTCTCCTTGCTGCTGGCCGCCTACGCACTGCTGGCCTATCCCTTCGTCGCCAAGTCGGTCGGTTCCGCGCTCGACAGCTTGCCGGCCCACCTCGAACAGGCGGCGCGTTCGCTCGGCGCGAGTTCCTGGCGTTGCTTCTGGCGCGTGACCTTGCCTCTGGTCGCGCCGGCCCTGCGTCGAGGAATGGCGTTTGCCGCCGCGACCTCGTTGGGGGAGTTCGCGGTCACCCTATTCCTGTCCCGCCCCGAATGGATGACGCTGACGACCCTGATCTACCAGCGCCTGGGGCGGCCGGGTGCGGCCAACCTCGATGCCGCGCTGATGCTGGCCTGCCTTTTGATGGCGCTGTCGCTGACTGCCTTCCTGCTGATCGAAAAGACGCCGGGGCGGAGCACGCTGCGCAAGGATGCCCTCCATGCTTGAACTCGTTGCCGTACATAAGACGTTTCGCGATCCTGCCGGTGCTGCGTGGCCATTGGCGGACGACCTTCACCTCCACGTCCCCGCAGGCGAGAGCGTGGCCATCCTGGGGCCGTCCGGCTCGGGCAAGAGCACCTTGCTCAAGATGATCGCCGGCCTTGAAGCGCCCGATGCGGGACGCATTCTCTTTGCCGGTCAGGACATCACTCACGAAGCGCCCGAGCGGCGGCATTTCGCGCTGATGTTCCAGGACTTCGCCTTGTTCCCGCATCTGGACGTGGTCGATAACGTCGCCTTCGGGCTGGTCGAGCAACGCCTGCCGCGTGCCGTGGCACGGAAAAAAGCGCTCGAACTTCTCGCGGTGTTCGGTTTGGCGGCGCATGCACAGCAACAGGTCTGGAAGCTCTCCGGCGGCGAGCAACAGCGCGTGGCCTTGGCGCGGGCGCTGATCACTCAGCCGCGTCTGCTGCTGCTCGACGAGCCTTTTTCGGCGCTCGATGCCGAGCTGCGCAGCAGCCTGCGCGACGAATTCCGTCAGCGCTTGGCGAGCGCGGCGATGACGACCGTGCTGGTGACGCACGACGAAGCTGAAGCGCGGGCGATGGCTCAGCGCGGATACCGGTTGCTTGAGGGAAGGCTGGTGTCGCTCTGGTGAGGGCGCGCGTGCGGATCAAAGCAGTCGACATCCTTGAGCTTTGCATGGCAAGGTGAACGCTTCGAATGTCCTGTCGTGCAGGCGTTCGGGACCTTGTGTTTCGGCGTTGCGGTTTCCCTTGCCGGTCGGAACGCTGACGCCGGCCCCGTCGACCGGGCGGGACATTTTTGATCACGTTCTGGACTCAACCATGCTCAGTCATGAGATCAACCGAGCCTTTCGTACCCGCCTCGCCAGCGGCGGTGCGTTGCTCATGCCCGGGGCCGCCAACGCACTGGCCGCGCGGGTGATCGCCGACCTCGGTTTCGAGGCCCTTTACCTTTCTGGCGCGGGGCTGACCAACACCTACCTCGGCATGCCCGACCTGGGTTTCGTCAGCCTGACCGAGATTGCCCAGCACACCGCGACGATCCGCGACGCGACGGATCTGCCCCTGGTGGTCGATGCCGACACGGGCTTCGGCAATGCGCTCAACGTGCGCCATACCGTGCGCACGCTCGAGCGTGCCGGCGCCAGCGCAATCCAGCTCGAAGACCAGGTCAATCCCAAGCGTTGCGGGCATTTTTCGGGCAAGGACGTGGTCGGTCTCGGCGAAGCACGCAGCCGCATCAAGGCCGCCGTCGATGCGCGCCAGGACCCCAATCTGCTGATCGTCGCGCGCACCGACGCACGCGCGACGCTGGGCTTTGCCGCAGCCATGGAACGCGCCGCCGCCTTCGTCGAGGACGGCGCCGACGTCACCTTCGTCGAGGCGCCGGAAAGCGTCGATGAGTTGCGCGCCATCCCCTGCGGCTTGCCGGGCACGCCGCAACTCGTCAACGTGGTGATCGGCGGCAAGACGCCCGCGCTCGACTTTGCCGAACTCGACGGCATGGGCTTCAAGCTCGTGCTCTATGCCAACGCCGCCTTGCAGGGGGCGCTCTACGGCATGCAGGCAGCGCTGTCGCGGCTCAAGGCGGACGGCCGCCTGGACGAGGGCGGGCCGGTGGCAAGTTTCAAGGAGCGGCAGCGGATGGTGAATAAACCGTTCTTCGACGCGCAGGAAAAACGTTATACGAACGATACGGCTTGAGCCGCGGCCAAGATAGGGGAACGATCAGCGGCGATTTCGCATGCAGGAGGAATGAATGCCTCAACTCAGGATCGATCCGGCGCTGGCATCGGATTTCGCCGCGCTAACCGCCGATGCAGGCGTGCGCGAGGCGCTGGCGCATGTCGAACGCGACGCCGAGGCGACATTGGCCGAACAGAAAACGCTGGCCACGATTCCAGCGCCGACCTTCGCCGAGTCCGAACGCGCGGCTTACCTTGCGGCGCGCTTTGCAGAACTCGGTTTCGCCGATCTGCGCCTCGACGCGGCGGGCAATGTCATCGCCTGCCGTCCCGGCTCCGGGGAGGGGCCGACGCTCGTCATTTCGGCGCATCTCGATACGGTCTATCCCGCAGGCACCGAGCTGAGTGTGCGCAGCTTGGCCAACGGTCGGCTGGAGGGGGCGGGCATCGCCGACGATGCCCGCGGTCTGGCCGAGATTCTTGGCATCGCCCGGGCATTGCAGGCGACGAAGCTCGCCACGGTGGGCGACCTGTGGTTCGTCGGCACCGTCGGCGAGGAGGGGCTGGGCGACCTGCGCGGGGTGCGTGCCTTATTTGCCGAGCATCGTGACGCGATCGATGGATTCATCTCGATCGACGGCGCCCTCGAGGCGCGCATCGCATTTGTCGCGGTCGCCAGCCGGCGCTACCGGGTGTGCTTCAGCGGGCCCGGCGGGCATAGCTTCACGGACTTCGGTCGCCCGTCGGCGATCCACGCGCTCGGGCGGGCGGTGGCGGCGCTGGCCGAGTTGCGTCCTCCGGAGCGTCAGGACGGCGCGGATACGGCCAAGACGACCTTTACCGTTGGCACGGTCAGCGGCGGCACCTCAGTCAACAGCATCGCGGCCGAGGCGAGCTTCGAACTTGACCTGCGTTCGACCGACATGGATGTGTTGCGTACCCTGGAGGCGCAGGCCTTGTCCGCCATCGATGCCGCAGTCGTGGCCGAGAACGCGCGCTGGGGCGGCACACACCGGATTGAACGGCACCTCGAAGCGATCGGTGACCGTCCCGGCGGCGCCCAGCCCGTCGATGCGCCGATCATCCAGGTGGCCTCGCTCGCCTTGCGTCATGTCGGTGTCGAGCCGATCCTCGGCATTCCGGCCAGCACCGACGCCAACGTGGCGATCAGCCTTGGCATTCCCGCGCTGACGCTGGGGCCGGGGGGCGCTTCGGGCGAGAACCACACCGTCCGGGAGTGGTATGACCCGACGCAGGCCCACCGCGGCGTGCAGAAAAACCTTTTGGCCGTGCTGGCTCTGGTGGGTGTCGTGGGCGTGATGCCGCCGGTGTTGCGTCGCAGGGCCGTGGCGGCACACTGAGGCACGCCTAACGCACGCGGTCGGTATGGGGGCTTGCGGGGCTTGCTGGGGAAGGATCAGCGGTAGACGAGGACCGGAATCTTGCTGTGGGTGAGCACCTTGTGCGTTTCGCTGCCGAGCAGCAGGGCGCCCAAGCCGCTACGTCCGTGCGACGCCATGAAGATCAGGTCACAGCCCTGTTCATGGGCTGTGTCGATGATGGCTTCGAACGGGAAGTCGCTGGCCCCGGCAATGGCTGCGCATGCCACACCCGCGCTTTGACAGGCTTCGACGATGAAATCGAGTGCCCGTTTGGCCTCGGCCGCGTCGTGCTCGGCGGCCTTGGCCCACAGCATTTCGTCGATGCGCAGGCCCTCGGTGATGTAGGCGTGCGATTCGGGTTTGGCGTAGAAGCCGGTTATCCGGGCGCCGCACTCCTTGGCCAGTTGTACCGCCGCGCGGACCGCGTTTTGCGAGAGTACCGAACCGTCGGTCGGGACGAGGATGTGCTTGAACATTTTTTTCTCCCTTCGGGTTGCCACACGTTCACTATAGGAAGCCCGAAGGGGAATGCTACGCGTACGCCGCGCGCGGGGGCGTCAGGCCTGATCGGAAGCTTCTTGCGGTGTTTCCTCCCAGTTCCGGGCGCGTTCGACGGCGCGTCGCCAGCCGCGGTAGAGCGCGTCGCGGCGCGCCGAGTCGAGGGCGGGTGCAAAACGGCGGTCAACCTGCCAGGTCGCGGCAATGGCAGCGCGATCGGGCCAGAATCCGACGGCGAGGCCGGCAAGGAAGGCCGCGCCCATCGCCGTGGTTTCGGTGATCCGAGGCCGCTCGACCGGAACGCCGAGGATGTCGGCCTGGAACTGCATCAGGAAGTCGTTGGCGACGGCGCCGCCGTCGACCTTGAGCGACTTGAGGGTGATGCCGGAGTCGTCCTGCATGGCCTGCAGCACATCGCGCGTCTGGTAGGCGATGGCTTCGAGCGTGGCACGCACGAGGTGCGCGCGGTTGGCGCCGCGGGTCAGCCCGACGATGGTGCCGCGCGCGTACATGTCCCAGTACGGAGCCCCCAGTCCGACGAAAGCGGGCACCACATAGACGCCGTTGCTGTCGGGCACGCTGCGGGCCAGGGGTTCCGATTCGGCGGCGTGGTCGATCAGGCGAAGTTCGTCGCGTAGCCACTGCACGGCCGCGCCGGCAACGAAGATGCTGCCCTCAAGGGCGTATTCGACCTTGCCGTCGATGCCCCAGGCAATGGTGGTGAGCAGGCCGTTTTGCGAGGGCACGCGCTTTTCGCCGGTGTTCATGAGCATGAAGCAGCCGGTGCCGTAGGTATTCTTGGCCATTCCGTCGGACAGGCAGGCTTGGCCGAAGAGCGCGGCCTGCTGATCACCTGCAGTGCCGGCGATGGGGATTGCGGCACCGAGGGCCAGGGCATCGGCGTGGCCGAAGACGCCGCTCGACGGACGGACTTCGGGCAGCATGGCGGCGGGGATTTTAAGCTCGGCGAGGATGCGTTCGTCCCAGCGCAGCGTGCCGAGGTTGAAGAGCAGGGTGCGTGAGGCGTTGGAGTAGTCTGTGGCGTGCACCTTTCCCCCGCTCAGCTTCCAGATCAGCCAGGTGTCGATCGTGCCGAACAGCAGTTCGCCGCGTTCGGCCTTCTCTCGCGCGCCAGGAACGTGATCGAGCAGCCACTTGAGCTTGGTGCCGGAGAAGTAGGCGTCAACTACGAGACCGGTGCTTTCGCGCAGGTAGGGTTCGAGGCCGCGTGCTTTGAGCTCATCGCACAAAGGCGCGGTGCGTCGGCACTGCCAGACGATGGCGTTGTGGATCGGGCGTCCGCTGGCCTTCTCCCAGACTACGGTGGTCTCGCGCTGGTTGGTGATGCCGATGGCGGCGATCTCCTCGGCGCGGATTCCCGTTTCGGAGAGGACTTGGCGCGCCACGCCGAGCTGGGTCTCCCAGATTTCCAACGCATCGTGCTCGACCCAACCGGGCTGGGGGTAATGCTGCGCGAACTCCTTCTGGGATACGCCGACGCTGCGCCCGGCGTGATCGAAGAGGATGGCGCGCGAACTGGTCGTGCCCTGGTCGAGGGCGAGGATGTACTTGGCAGTCATGGCGGCGGGCTGGGGTCAGGTGTCCTGCAAGAGGGCGAGTTCTTCGTTGGTGTGGCGCAGGCGGATCGAGAGCAGACGCGCGAGCTTGGTCATCAGCACCAGGGCGATGCGCTTGTGGTCCTC
>RRZT011134306.1_pt1 | contig 10485 bp, 7 predicted proteins | sample 2165551 | NCBI WGS metagenome assembly RRZT01 (sample SAMN10456910, study PRJNA506462) | wastewater metagenome | biome: wastewater; feature: sludge; material: wastewater sludge; isolation source: wastewater sludge with Escherichia coli K12::gfp cells carrying plasmid... | place: USA: Moscow, Idaho ...
AAACCCTGCCCTGCGTATGTTCGAGGTGGGACTCAATGCCCCGCGTGCCGGAAGGCGCGCACGGAGCCCAGGGCTCCGGACACGGGACCGCCCACGAAGGCCATCACGGCCAGGCCCAGCCACCACCGCCCAGGTCCGCGAGCGAACTCGAGGGCGGCCAGCGGCATCACCTGTCGGGGCTCGGCGGGATCGACGGCGAAGAGCGTGCCCGGGCCGGGTGCGCTGGTCAGGCCGGGCGGATAGGCCGCGGTCACCTCCAGACCCTCGATGCGGAAGGTGACCTCGGGGGGGCACAAGCGCGCGCAGTCGGTGTGTGTGCCCATGGCGGGGACGACCAGCGGCCGGCTCGGCATACTCTGGGCGGCCACGACGCTCGGCCCCACCAGGCCCGCGCCGATCCCGCCGAGCAGGACTCCGCTCGCCACGGCGGCGCGTGGCCACCCGGTCAGCGCCGAGTCCCGGCCGCGCAGACCGGCCCGGGACCGCGACACATAGGTCGTGATCAGGGCGGCGATGAGCACCAGTGCGCCGACCAGGGTCGCGGCGAGGCGCCGCTCGGCATACCACGGCGGCACGAGGAGCACGCCGGCGACCAGCGGCGCGATGCCGAGCAGGGTCAGCGACTCGGTCACCGCGGCCCGCCGCCGAGGCGTCCGGGGTGGCGGGCTGCTCATCCCTTCGCCGGCCGCGCCGCTCGATGTTGTGGTGTCGGCAAAGAACCCGTGGCCGCCAATGACGAGAGGAAGAGCGCGAGGGTGTGGGCGGTGCGCGCGAGTTCGGCGGGGTGAACGCTCTCGTCGGTGGCGTGGATGCGGCTGGCGGGCTCCTCGACGCCGAGGAGCAGAATCTCGGCGTCGGGGTGCAGCTCTTGCAGGGCGACCGTGAGCGGGATGGAGCCGCCTTGGCCGGTGGTCACCGGCGCGACCCCGAAGGCATCGGTCATCGCGGCCCGCATCGCGTCATACGCCGGGCCATCGGTGCGGGCCTCGAAACCGCGGCCCAGGGTCAAGGGCGTCACCTCCACCAGGCCGTATGGCGTGTGCCGCACCAGATGCTCGCTCAGAAGTCGTTGCGCGCCAGCAGGATCCATCGATGCGGGCACCCGGAGGTTGACGATCGCGGACGCCTCACCTTGGACGGCGGCCGTGACCCGAGCCGTGGCCGGCGCGTCGATCGCCAACACCGTGGCCGCCGGCCGAGCCCAGAGCAGGTCGCCGATTGCGTTCTCTCCCAACGGATCCACACCGTCCAGGAGCGCGGCATCCGCGCGGAAATGCTCGGGATCGTAGGCCGCGCCGGTCCAGGTGGCGGTGGCATCCAGCCCGTCGATCGTCGTCTCGCCGGCGGGTGAGCGCAGGCTCGCGAGGGTCGTCAGCAGCGCCTGTAGCGCGTCGGGAGCGGCCCCGCCATACATGCCTGAATGCGCGGCGTGCGCCATCGTGCGCACCGTGATCCGCACCGACCCGGTGCCGCGCAGCGAGGTCGTCAGCGTCGGCTGCCCGAGGGCGACATTGCCAGTGTCAGCCATCACGATGACGTCGGCCGCGACGAGATCCGGACGCGCCCGGGCGAGTTGCTCCATCCCGCCGGCGGATTGTTCTTCCGAGCCCTCGACGAGCACGATCACCTCAACCGGCCAGCACCCCAACACATCTCGCACGGAGCGCAGCGCCAAGAGCGTCGCGACGATATTGCCCTTGCAGTCCGCGCTGCCTCGGCCAAACCACCGGCCGTCCCGCTCGGTCAGGATCCAGGGGTCGCTCGCCCAGGCGGCCGGGTCACCGACGGGCACGACATCGTGATGCGTGTAGAGGACAACCCTCGCTCGCGTGCCGCCCCCACCGGAACTCCCGATCACGGCGCGTGAGCCGTCCGGGGTCTCGATGGTCTCCACGACCAGGCCAAGCTCGGCCAATGCCGTGGCGACCCGTTCGGCCGCCGCCACGCACTGCGCGGGGTCCTCGATCCGCGGGTCGAAGACCGAGCGACACGCGACGAGAGCCGACAGCTCGGCGCGAGCCCACGGCATACCAGCCCAAATATGCTCGGCGAGAGCGGTTTTCACGTCACTCATAGACATACTTCTGCGGGCCGGGGAAGAGCCACGACAAGCCCGAGAGCAACCGGTCACGCCAGTTGTCCCAGTTGTGGCCGTCGCGGGTCTCCTCATATTTCACGGTGATCCCCGCCTCGCGGAAGACCGAGACCATCGAGCGATTGGGAGTGATCAGCGGCTCATAGATGCCGCAACTCATATAGATCCGGTCGGTGAAGCGCGTCGGCTTGGCGCGATATCTGTTGACGAATTTCACGACCGGGTCGAAGGCCGGCCCACCGCCATGGTCCTGGCCGATATCGGTGAAGACCAAGGATGCGGACTGGATCAGCAGGGAACCGAAAACCCCCGGATAGCGGTATGCCGTGGAGACCGACGCCACCCCGCCGAAGCTGCCGCCCATGATGCAACGACCGGACGCCGAATCCAGCAGCGGATAGCGCGATTCGAGTTCCGGCAACAACTCTCGCGCCATGAACCTGGCGTGCGGCGCGAAGTTCGGGTATTCGCGCATCCGGTCATGCGGCGGAACGAAGGCCACCACCATCGGGGCCACGTCGAGGCGGTGAATCAGATTGTCCAGCACTGTTTTCATCGCCGCGAATTGCACATACTCGGGCCCGTCGTGCACCACCAAGAGCGGATAGCGCAGGACGGTGTTGAAGCGCGCCGGCGTATAGATGAGCATGCTCTGCTCCCGGCGCAGCGCCTTGCTCCGCATTCGGTGTTCGACCAGGTCCCCGGGCCGGGCCTCCGGGTCGTGCAGCGCCCAGTCGGGCACGTGATAGCCCTCGCCGGCGCAGACCGAACTCGACCCCATCGGGGAATGCGCGACCAGCGGATTGAGTGGGTCGTTGAAGCGCTCGTAGTGGTCCCCATTGCGCGCTTCGAGCTGATATTCCACCCGCGAGCCAGCGGGCAGATCGCTGGTGGCCGCCCACAGGTCGGTGTTGGGGATCTGCTTCATCGGCAACGGATCGGGCAGGCCGACGACGCGATGCCGCACGAAGACCTCATCGGCGTGCCCGCGGAAGAGGAAGGTCGCGTGTTGGCCCTCGATGATCGGCGAGCGATATTTGTCGACGAAGGCGGAGACCACCTCGTGGGTCAGTTCCGGCTGTTCGCGCAGGCGGTTGATCGCGAGTTTGCGTCTCATGCCAGCACCTCCTCGCCGCTGCGGATCAGGCCGTCGCCGCCGACCCGGCGCGCAACATCAGGGATCAGGCCATCCGGCCCGATGTCGAGGATCACCCCGTCGTCGAGCAGCACACATTGCGCGGGGGCGAACCGCATCGCGAGGATGCCGAGGCGATCAGGTGCATCCATCCGCAACCGACGGCGGGCGTGGGGGAAGGCGACGAGTCCGCGCACCCGCCCGAGGCCGGTGTCGAAGAGTTCCGTCTCGCGGGCGCCGTCGGGGCCGTAGTCGTGAAAGATGGCGATCCGTTCGGTCAGGGCCATCGCGCCGGCGGACCAGCCGACCACCGGCACTTCCGGCGGGATGGTGACGGCGAACAGGCGCAGCACGCTCATCAGCGTCCGAATGTTCCCGCCGGGCAAAACCCATGCGACACAGTCGTTTTGCAGCGTCCTAATCTCTGCGCGGTGCCAGCCAATCACCTCGCTGGTGTTGACCCCGCCCTCCACCTCCAACTCCAGATAGAGCCGGTCCAGCTCGGCGACATACCACTGGTCGATGGCCCGCACCCCGGCGACGGCGTCGTGCAGGGCCCGGTATGCCGCGGACTGGTGGGCCCGGGCGGGGTGGCTCGGGATCTGGTGCTGCACGGCATACACGCCGTTCATCGCGTGGTCGAGACGGATCCGATAGAGGCCGGTCAGTTCGTCATGCCGATCACGGAAGCGACTCGCGGCGGCCCCGAACTCGGGGTCCTTGCGCAGCACATCGGTGAGCCGGTGATAGAGCCGCAGCCCGCGCATCCGGTGATCGAGCGCCGCGTCGAGTTCGGTGATGTCGTCCTCGCGCTCCTCCCAACCGGCATTGATGACGGCGACCGGACCGGTGGTGTCCAAGGACCGCAGGGCGGCTGTCGCTCGGACCGTAAAGCGTTGTGGCCCCAGCAGAATCGTTCGCACTCCGCTCAGCCGGCGTACACGTGGATCGTGCGACCGACATCGTCGAGCATCCCGCGCAGCGTGTCGTAGTCCGGGTGACGCATCCGCACATAGGCATTCGCCATATAGCCGGCCTCCACCCCCTGCGTCATGTGCCCGACGTGCGGGAAGTGGGTGTCGATGATCGCCTCGCCATAGCGGCCGAAGATGTCATCGATGCCGCTATAGCCGGTGATGACGCCATCGCGGTCGGGACGCAATGCGACGATGCCGGCCGAATAGGGCCGCCGCATCGGCTGCTCGGGAACCCCGTGCGTCTGGATGTGCGCCCACTCCCGATAGACATCGACATCATTGGCCGCGGAATAGAGGTCCCATGCCCCGACCCCCGGGGGCCGGGCGCCGATCTCGCTGAAGCGCAAGCCTTTTGGCCCATAGAACCACTCCATGTGCGTGGCCGAAGTGCCGATGTCGAAGGCCTCGATGACCCGCCGGCCCAGCTCGGCGACCTCGCCATAGAAGCTGGAGTCGGAGGTGCGATTGGTGGTGACGAACTGCGGACTGATCCAGCGCGTGCGCATCGCCTCGAGCACATTGGGGTAGTAGTGCGTGGTCCAGTCGTGCACGACCTGGTTGTTCTTGCAGATCGTGTCGTAGAAGCCTTCGTGCCCCTCGACGAACTCTTCGACGGCGATCGACGTGGCGCCGTGCGCCCCGAAGAGCGTGATCGCGTGCGCGAGTTCGGTGTCATTGTCGACCCGCATGGTGTCTTGCGCCCCAGCACCGGCGCGCGGCTTGAGAATCAACGGATAGCCGATCTTCGCCGCGAACTCCCAGATCTCGTCGGCATGGTCGGCGGCGATCGACGCGGCCGTCGGGACCCCCACCTGACGCAGCGCCTCCTTCATCGACGGCTTGTCGCGGCACAGCCAGGTCGCATGCACCGACGTCCCGGGGATGCCGGTCGCCTCGCGCACCTGCGCCGCCGCCATCGTGTGCGACTCCACCGTCGCCTCGAGCTTGTCGACCCACACCTTGGACTGGATGAAACGGACCGCGTCGGTCATCTCCCGCACATTCGTGACATTGGAGACCTTGTAATAGCCCGTCATCGCGTCCCGGAGCTGCGGGTCGAGGGCCCAGTCGTCCGACTCCCCGATGCCGATCACATTGGCGCCGACCCCCGCGAGCGCCAGCACGAAGCGGCGCTGGTTGTTGGGGAAGCCCGGCTCGACGAGGACGATATTCATGGCCACGACCCTAATGCCCTCCCCACCCGTCGCGGCGCGTATCACGGGGCCGAGCCAGACCCTCTTCCTTGGTGACACCGGCGTGCGTCGCTCGGGCAGGAGGCATGGTGAGACGCGTTCCCGAAACCCCGGAGCAGTTGGGCCTGCTCGTCTTGACCAGCCAGCTTCGGCGCAACGCCCAGCGCGGCATGCTCGGCGGCGCCTTGAGCCTGCCGCTGCTCGGGATCACCGAGGCCAAACGCGGCGATTGGGTCATCGCCGCGCTGCTCTGTGCCGCCACGCTGCTCCAGTGCCTGCTCGTGGTGTTGAAATTGCGCAAGATCAACCAGATCCTCGACGGCCTGGCCAACCCGGCCGCGGCCGGCGCCGGGTCCGTCGCCAACCCCACCCAGGTCACCATCCTGCTCGGATTGGGTATGACGATCGCCCTCCTCGGTCTGGTCGGCCTAAGCCCCTTGCCCCTCGCGCGCGCCGTGCCCGAGGCCGCCATCGACGCGCGCCTGATCGTGCTCGGCCTGCTGGCCACCGCCCTGGCGCTGTTCGCGATTTCCCGCCGGGTCAGCGAGAAGACCCCTGTGGCACCCGACATTCCGCGCCCCGCCCTGGTGGCGACCGCCCCGGCGCCGATGCCGAAGCCGCAGGCCGGGGATCCCGGGGTGGACACGGCATACCAGGGCGAGGCCATCACCTGCTCCGGCGGTGGCATCCGCTCGGCGGCCTTCTGCCTCGGCGCCCTGCAACGGCTCATGGCCGCCGGGGTCTATGACCGGGCGGACCGCGTCTATGCCATCTCGGGGGGCAGTTATGTCGCCACCGGCCTGCACCTCGCGCGCCGATGCTCCGAGCCGCTCGGCAGTCCGCCGGCCGATTTGTTCACCCCCAGCTCGCCCGAGATGGACTGGCTGCGGCGGCACTCCTCCTTTCTCATGCCGACGCCCACGATCCGCCTTCGCGGCATCCTGGCGCTCGTCTATGGCGTCGTGATGACCCTCGCGTTGCTGGTGGCCGGCCTGTGGAGCGCCACCGCCTATGCCGTGTGGGTGCTCGATCGCCTCCCGGGACAGGGAGTTCCCGCCCTCGACGCCACGCAAGCCAGCTTCGATGTCTCGCCGGGCCTGTGGCTGGCGCTTGCCCTCATCGGCGGCGCCGGAGTCCTCTGGTATGCCCTGGTCACGGCGCGCTGGAAATACCAACGGACCCGGCTCGCGTCCGTGGTCCCCACCACGCTATTCCTCGGCCTGGCCCTGACCGCCGGCGTGGGGCTCGTCGTCATACCCAAGCTCGTCGTCCTGGCCCACAACGCGACCGTGAGCAACGAGCCGACCGCCGCCATCGCCAAGGCGCTCAGCGTCACGCCGATCGTGCCGGCCGCCATCTGCGAGACGGCGACCCAGGAGGACTTCGTGCGGCAGGCGCAGATCGCCTGGCATCGCACGCCCGACCCCGAGCGGGCCAGCACCATCCCATTCACGTATGGCGCCTGCGGGCAGACCTATGGCGATGACGTCCTGCCCTTCGCCACGGGAGACCCCAAAGCGCCGCCGACGGCCTGGCCCGGCTGCTTTGCCGGCACCGACCTGGCGCTGACCAGGGCGCTGCCGCACTCCTGCGATCGCACGCAGGACACGACGGGTGGCTGGGCCACCCGGCTCGCCGGCCTCGCGGCGCTCGCGACGACCCTCGCGGCCACCTGGCGCCGGCACGGAACCCCCGAAGCCACGACGAAGCCCGGCAAACTGGTCGCCTTCATCCGGCGCCGGGTCCTGCCGTGGTCGGCGCTCGCCGCGGCGCTCGCACTCTTGGCGATCGTGGGGATCTGGATGGGGCGCAGCCTCAGCGTCAACCTCGCCCGCCTCGACGACTATGCGACCTTCCTCATCCTGCCGATCACGTATGCCGTGGTCCGCCTCCTCGGTGATGCGATGGCCACCTCGCTGCATCCCTTCTATCGGGAGCGGCTCGCGGACACCTTCCTCGTGCGCCGCACGGCAAACGGTAGCGTGGAGCCGATTCCCTTGTGGGACACCCCGGTTGACCCCGGGCTGGCCACGGGGTCCAATACTGACGCCGAGGCTCCTGGTCCGCAATTGTCGATCCTGTGCGCCGCAAATGTCAGCGACGCGGACTACATCCCCACGCAGCGCGGCTGCACGACCTTTCGCTTCGAGACCGGCCGCCGCACCCACGGTATGGAGCGACCCCGCGCCTATGTCGGGATCACCGACGCTCGCCTGCCACATACCGGCTCCGGGCGTGCCGCGGGCGGCGAGCGGCCCATCCCGCTCAGCCCCACGGCATACGCGCTGGCAGCCGACCCCGAGGGTCGCGACACCACGCTCGCGGCGGCGATGGCGGCCTCCGGCGCCGCCTTCTCCCCGATCATCGGACGCAAGCAGGCGATGATCGCGCCCTATCGGCTGCTGCTCACCCTGGCCAATGCCCGCCTCGGGATCTGGCTGCCGAATCCCTATATGGCCCTGGTCACCACGAGCGATCCCGGCCTGACGGCGCCCTTGCCGGCCCGCAGCGCCGCGCGCACAGCCTTCGAGCGGCTAGTCCGCAAACCAGGACCATTTCGAATCGTCAAGGAGGCCGTCGGTCTGCAATCGATCACCGACTCGCGGATCTATGTCTCCGATGGTGGACATTTCGACAACACCGGGCTCGTGGAAGCCCTGCGTGACCGGCCCCGGCGGATCATCGTCCTCGACGCCTCGGCCGACCCGCACGGCACCCTCGATGCCCTGACCGATGCCATGACGACGGCCCGGATGGACCTCGGTCTGCTCATCACGCCCATCGGCCGCGACGGCCTGACTCCCGCCTCGGGAGATCCCGCTTCCACAGCCCGCCCCGAACGCGGGTGGCTGCATCTTCAGGCGCGGGTGGCGGGGCGCGGCCAGGTCGTCTGCGACATCTTCTTCGTCAAGAATGTCCTGTCGCAAGGCAGTGATCCCGAGTTGGACGCCTATCAGCTCGACCATCCCGGCTTCCCCGTCACCACGACCGTGAATCAGTTCTATGGGGAATACGACTTCGAGGCCTATCGGCAGCTCGGCTGGTGCAATACCGAGGCGCTGCTGAGCGCAAATCCGCAGTTGATGGGCGCGCCGTGAGGCGGCGGCTCTGAGCACATTTGTCCACACACTGGATCGTCACTGCTGCATCGCTCGGCGGTCCATGCTTGGATCGAGGCATGACCAATGTCATCGAGACGCGGGGGCTGGTCAAGAGGTATGGGGACCTCACAGCCGTGGACCACGTCGATATCTCCGTGCCCCAGGGCACCTTTTTTGGCCTGCTCGGCCCCAACGGCGCAGGCAAGACCACGACTCTTGAAATCATCGAAGGCATCCGCCAGCCCGATGAGGGCGAGGCGCTGATCTTCGGTGAGAGGGTCTGGCCCCGCAATCGCGCGCTCCTGCCGCGCATCGGCGTCCAATTGCAGGCCTCCGCCTTCTTCGAACGCCTCACGGTCGAAGAGCAGTTGCGCTGCTTCGCCGAGCTGTATGGCGTCCCCCTCGCCCGCATCGACGCCATGCTCGACATGGTCGGCCTGCAGGAAAAGCGCAAGGTGCGCACCGAGGACCTCTCCGGCGGCCAGAAGCAGCGGCTCTCGATCGCCTGCTCACTCATCCACGATCCCGAGGTCGTCTTCCTCGACGAGCCGACGGCCGCCTTGGACCCGCAGGCGCGGCGCAACCTGTGGGATGTCCTGCGGGCGATCAATGCCGAGGGCCGCACGGTGATTCTCACGACCCACTACATGGACGAGGCTGAGATCCTTTGCGATCAGATCGCGATCATCGATCGCGGCAAGATCTTGACCACCGACTCCCCGCGCAATCTCATCACCGGTCTCGGTGCGGCATACCGGATCCTGCTCAGCGAGGATGCCCTGGCCGAGGCCGAGGCCGAACGCCTGCCAGGCGTCGAGAGCGCCGCCCTGTCCAATGGCACTCTCGCGCTGACGACCTGCGCTCCCTCACCCGGGCTCACCGCGCTCGCGGAACGCGATGCGCTGCAAGGACTTCAAGTGACCAGCGCGACCTTGGAGGATGTCTTCCTCACCCTGACCGGGCGGGAGTACCGCGCATGAACGGCTTCGGAGCGCTGGCTAGCGCGCAATGGGTTGGATTCTGGCGGGACAAGCAGAACTGGTTCTGGCTGATGGCCTTCCCGCTGATGTTTCTCGTGCTCTTCGGCTTCCTGCTCCGGGATGCCGGGGCGAGCAAGTCGACGCTGACCCAGATCGGTTCGGTCGCGGTCATCGACCAGTTGCCGGCCGAGGCGAAGGCCCAGTTCAACGACCTCTTCGAGGTCACCAAGACCACGGACGCGGCCGCCGCCTTGGAGGAGGTGCGCAAGGGCGACATCGATGCCGCCGTCGAGCAGCGCGGCAACGAGGTGATCCTGCATTACAGCCAGGCCGACCAGGTCACGGCGGCCACCGTGCGCGGCACGCTCTCCGCCTTCGTCGACGGGGCCAATGTCGCGGTCTCGGGTCAGCCACCGACCTTCACCCTCGACGCCACCGCGGTGGAGGATGAGTCGCTCAAACCGATCCAGTTCATCGCGCCAGGCCTGCTCGGCTGGGCGGTGGCCATGGGCGCGACCTTCAACGCCGCGATGCCCTTTGTCACCTGGCGGACCAACAAGCTGCTGCGGCGGATCCGGCTGGCGCCCATCCGCACCGAAGCGCTCGTGGCCTCGCGCCTGCTGGTCTCGGTCGCGGTTGCCCTGATTCAGATGGTGGTCTTCCTCGCGGTCGGCGTCACCCTCTTCGATCTGCAGTTGAGCGGGTCCTGGTGGATGGCGATCCCGCTCTTGTTGTGCGCGACGCTCGCCTTCATGGCGATCGGCCTGATCGCCGGCGCGGTGGCCCGGACCGCCGACGCGGCCTCGGGCGTCGTCAACGTCCTCATCTTGCCGATGGCCTTCCTCTCGGGGTCCTTCATCCCCCTGGATCAGGCCCCGAGCTGGCTGCAATCGATCTCGCGCGTCCTGCACGCGCCCGTCCGCCCTGGTGCCCTCGCGCCCCCGCGCCTGCTGGTCTCGGTCCCGGTTGCCCTCATTCAGCTGGTGGTCTTCCTCGCGGTCGGC
>RRZT012907849.1_pt1 | contig 10485 bp, 8 predicted proteins | sample 2165551 | NCBI WGS metagenome assembly RRZT01 (sample SAMN10456910, study PRJNA506462) | wastewater metagenome | biome: wastewater; feature: sludge; material: wastewater sludge; isolation source: wastewater sludge with Escherichia coli K12::gfp cells carrying plasmid... | place: USA: Moscow, Idaho ...
AAAAATCAACATCATGGAAGTGTGCGGTGGACATACGCATACGATTATGAAGTTTGGTTTGATGCAAATTTTGCCTGAACTTATTGAGTTTGTTCATGGCCCAGGGTGTCCTGTGTGCATTATGCCCAAAGAGCGAATTGATCATGCCATCGCACTAGCCTCTATGCCAGATACCATTCTTGCAACATTAGGTGATATGATACGCGTTCCTGGCAGTACCACTTCTTTACAAAAACTCAGAGCGCAAGGTTGTGATATACGCTCACTGTACTCACCGCTTGATGTCATTAAAATCGCCAAAGAAAATCCTGATAAAAAAGTTATTTTCTTTGCCATTGGCTTTGAGACAACAACACCGATGAGTGCTGTTTTAATCAAAGAAGTTGTCGAACAAAAGATAAACAATCTCTTTTTCCATATTAACCACGTCACAGTGCCAGAACCCGTGGATGCGATTATGAGTGGTGGTGATGCGCGCATTGATGCTTTTTTAGGACCTTCGCATGTGAGTGTGATTACAGGGTATAAAATTTATGAGCCGCTTGTCGAAAAATATCGAACACCTATCGTTGTTTCAGGTTTTGAGCCAACAGATGTCATGGAGTCGATTTTACGGATTGTGCGTCAAGTTAATGAAGGCAAAGCCTGTGTTGAAAATGAGTACGCGCGCGCTGTTTCACGTGAGGGCAATCTTAAAGCACAAGCACTTGTGGATACCTATTTTGAAAGACGAGACCATTTTAGATGGAGAGGTATTGGGGATATTCCAAAGAGTGCTTTAAAACTTAAAGCCCAATATGCTTTTTGTGATGCTGAAGTAGTGTTTGATGCATTTTTGCCAAAAGAGCAATTAGATGACCATAAAATGTGTATTTGTGGAGCAATTTTAAAAGGTTTAGCCAAGCCATACGATTGTAAAGTATTTGGAAAAGCCTGTACACCAAGCAATCCTATGGGTTCATGCATGGTCTCAAGTGAAGGTGCATGTTCTGCTTACTTTAAATATGGCAAGTTGACACTTAAAGGAGCAAAGGGTGAGTAAACGAATATTGCTCTCACATGGCGGTGGGGGAGAAGAGACACAGAGTTTGATTAAAGATTTATTTTTTAAGCACTTTGAGAATGATATTTTACTGCGGATGGAAGATGCGGCATCGTTAGTGATGCAAAGCCATAAATTAGCCTTTACGACAGATTCGTTTACCGTTTCACCCCTTTTTTTTAGCGGTGGAAATATTGGAAAGCTTTCCATCGCAGGCACAGTCAATGACCTTGCCATGATGGGGGCACGTCCAAAGTATCTGACCTGTTCGTTTATGATAGAAGAGGGATTTGAGTTTGATAAACTAGAGCAAATCGTTATCTCCATGCGGGATGAAATGGCAAAAAGTGGCGTTAAAATCGTCGCAGGTGATACTAAAGTGATTCCAAGAGGGGGTGTGGATGGTTTGTTCATCAACACTGCAGGTATTGGTGAAATTATTTATGATGGAATATCCGCGCATAATCTTCATGAGGAAGATTGCATTATCGTCTCACATCAAGTGGGCAATCATGGTGCGTGTATCTTAGCACAACGAGAAGAGATAGAGCTTGAGAGTGATTTGCAAACAGATTGTGCGACACTTTGGGCGAGTGTTGAAGGGCTTATTAATGCAGGTGTTAAAATCCATGCTCTGCGTGATGCGACCAGAGGAGGGCTGAGTGCCGTCCTTAATGAGTGGGCACAAACGTCTCATGTGTGTATTGAAGTCTATGAAGAACGGATTCCTGTAAAAGATGAGGTCAAAGGGATTTGTGAGCTTTTAGGTTTTGAACCCTACGAGTTTGCTAATGAGGGAACGATGGTTATTTGTGTGCCTCCATCTGAAGTCGAGAAAGTTTTGAGTGTTTTAGCTGGGTATGAAGAGACCAAAGATGCAGCCATGATAGGTCGTGTGAGCCAGCGCTTTAACGACAGGGTTATTTTACATACACCATGGGGTAGTGAGCGCTTTTTAGAGCCACCTAAGGGTGAATTATTGCCAAGGATTTGCTAATGCATGAGTTTTCAATTGTCAATGCCCTTTTAGATATGTGTGAGCAAAATGCCAAAGATCATAATATGGCAAAAATCACTAAAGTTGAAATCAAGATAGGTAAACTAAGCGGTGTAGAGCCTCATCTTTTGGAAACGGCTTTTGAAACTTTTAAAGAAGGTACGATGTGCGATGGCGCTAAATTTACCATGCATCTTCAAGATGTTATTCTTCATTGCCAATCGTGCGATAAACAAAGTAGTATTCAAAATAATGCTTTTGAATGTCCTACATGTAAAAGCACAGACTGCAAAGTCATCGATGGAGAAGAGATGTATCTGATGCGACTTGAGATGGAGTAAAGAAAAGATTGGGTAAAATCAAAAAAATTGCATAAGGGATAAAGTATAATGTTAAATGAGTTACGACGTGCAACATTAGAGGATTTACCAGAAATCATTAAAATTTACAATGAAGCTATCATCGATGGTATCTCAACAGCTGATAGTAAGGTTGTGAATGTTGAGGATAAACTAGAGTGGTTTCATGCCCATACTGATACGTATCCTATTTTAGTCAAAGAGTATCATGGACGTATTATTGCATGGATTAGCATTCAGCCTTTTTATGCCAATTTGTTTGCGTACCGCCATAGTGCGCGTATTAATATCTATATCGATAAAAATTTTCAAGGCAAAAAACTGGGACAACAGTTTTTAACCGAAGCGATAGAACAGGCTAAACATTCAGATATTAAAACACTTTTAGCCCTGATTTTTGCAGATAATCCTGCGAGTTTAAAGCTTTTCAAAAAAATAGGCTTTAAAGAGTGGGGCAATCTAAATCGTATTGCAACCATCGAAGGGGTAGATAAAGATTTACTACTCCTTGGACAACGTATCGTAGAGTAGCCATGATGCAAAAAGAAGCGTGTATTATTTTTGATATGGATGGAACGCTTATAGATTCAAGTTTTGCAATGACGCAAAGCGTTAATCACGTAAGACACCATTTAGGACTTGCGCCTATTAGTAAAGAAGAATTAGAGTACCACATCAACCAACCCGACCAACATCTCCCCAAAATTTTCTACAATACGCAAGAGTATGACCCAAGCCATAGAGCACTCTTTCGTGAGCATTATCTCTCAACCTCAACGCATAGTATTGAACTCTATCCTGATGTTAAAGAGATGCTTGAATTTATGGCGCAAAAAGCAACCCTTTGTGTTGCTACTAATGCCAGTGATTTTTTTGCACGCCATATGTTAGAGCATCTTAAAATTTTAGAATTTTTTGAAGGTGTGGTGGGGGCTAATAATGTCCCTGAACCAAAGCCAAACCCTCAAATGGTTGAGTTTTTGATAGAAAGCACGCAAAGCTTAAAAGAGCGAACACTATTAGTAGGAGATAGCATTAAAGATGAATACGCCGCGCAAAATGCAGACATTCCTTTTATTTTTGCCGATTGGGGCTATGGAAAAAGTGATACAGCTTCTATGCGGGCTAAAAATATTCGAGAACTTATAGGGCTCTTTCACATTCTTATTTAAACATTTCTAACGGTAATTCTAATGTTCTTTTGATGATGTTGACAGGAGTCATAAACGTATCTGCGATAAGATGCGTTTCTATTTTTGGGTCACTTACGTTTCCTGTTACACTGATATTGGTCGCAATTTTCTTATCGTCTCCTAAAATAAGACCACCCACAAGCGGTATCATATCGATAGCGGAACTAAAGGTCTTTAGTGTTCGAATTTGAAGTTTTAAGCTAAGTTCATTTGTCATTAGGTTTACTTCGCCACTACCAACAATATCAGCACTGCTCCCGCGTAATTGCATTTCACTGATATAAAGAATCTCTCCTTTTTGTTCAAATTCAATGTATCCATTTTGGACAAAATAGCCTTGTTGACTAAAATTTGGATCATTAAAGACAAGGAGTGAAGGAATTGTGTTAATAGTTGCCATGAGATTATTGAAAAACTTAAGGTCTTTGATATAGGTTTGTTGCAAGATGAACGTTCCGTTTTGGTCTTTACTGTTTTTGCCTTCAATTTGTAACGAAAAATCCCCTTTATCAAAATAGTGATTTCCTAAAAGAGCATTAGTAAAGTGTTCACTCATGGATGTACCATGGATGCGTAAGTAGTGTTTATCTTGTTCAAATTCAAAATGAGTTTTATCTTTTTTGGCGTTTAATTGCACTCTTGATTCTTTGAGCTTTAAAGTGTAATGATCACTTAAGATGGTTTTATTGCTCTCTTGAATATGAAAAGAGGAGTTGTCTCCTGTGATGGTGACATCAAGAGGAATATCAAACGTATTGTCGTTTTGGGCAATCGAGAGGTTTAAATCTTTTACATGTAAGCTGAGTGCCGTGTCATAATGCAATGAAAGTTTACCATCATCACTGATAGCATCCAGTGTTTTAGTGTCGGTTTTTAAATGCAGTTTTAACGTTGTAAGTGGCTCTTGATTTTCACGAAAAGGGGTTGAGAGTTCGTTTAAGAAGAGATTAGCTTCAAAATGCTCAAAGTCTTTCGTTGTTACATCCACAACACCGCTCGATAATCCCAACTCCCTCATCAAAGGTGAAAAATTTTCTATTTTTGAAATATCTTTGAAATGAAAGCTGTTGTTCCCCTCAGAAAAACGCATCTGTGTTCCAAGAGTAGGAAGTGCGATAAATGTTGCATTGTTTTCCAGTGTAAAAAAGGCTTCTTGGTCACTCAAATTTGCAATATCAATCAAATGGATTTGCCCAAAATCAAGAGCAAGGGAATTGATATCCACAAGACCTTCAAAACGCTCATTTGTGGTATCAAATGTACCTGTTGCATTAATATCGAAAAGATTTTTATAGCGCATATTTGTTTTTTGAAGACGCACAAGTCTATTGTCCAAAAGGATTTCTCCAAAGTTAGAGCTCATAGGTATGCCACTGAGTAAAAACTGACTAGGTAAAATGGTAAAAGTACCCGTCGCATTAATGTCATAGGGTAAAAATTTGATGTCTAAACGAATGTGAGAAGGCGTTACGCCTTTTGTTTGGTCAATCGGAACGGTGATGTGAAAAGCATGTAAAATTTTATGTATTTGTTCATCCAATGCCGATGTAGCATTTAAATCAACGACAATCCCCGTACCTTTAGCGATAAGGTTGTAAATATGCACATCTGCTTTTTCCAGAGGTTTTTCTTGATAGTGTGCATTTTTAATATCAAAAAAGAGTTTATCTTCTTGAAATGTAATCCCGATTTCTTCTACATGTGCGGAGGGCACAGAGGGTTCAAAAGAGACATTGGCATCTTTAACCAAAGCGCGACCTCGTATCTCAAGTGGAAAATAATCACCCGTTTTAAGATCAAATTTTCCCTCGACAAAATGGAGCTGGTACTCTTTGGCTTTGATATTCTCATGAATCCATGCTTTAGCAATAGGGTCTAGTTCCACTTGGGGAGCTAGAAAATTCACCACATCACTCAAAGCATTATTCGTGAAGTGTTCCGATTGGAGATGATAGGTTAAAAGATTGTTTTTGACTTCTATAATTGAAATGCCTTTGATACCAAAAAGGTCAAAATTGGCTTCTAAGCCATACTGTTCTTTTTCAAGGTCAATGGATGCTTTTCCATCAAAGAATAGATGATAGTCTTTTATATTTACATGTAAAAGATTGACATCAAATTGATGTTTGCCTGTAGGAAAAAGTTGAAGATTGGCATCTAAATGGTGACTTTGAATAAAAAACGTATTATGTGTAAATAAAAGTTTTGCGGATTCATTGTGATAATTGAGTTGGTTAATATTAATGGTCTCAAAAAGCTGATTGATGAGTGGAAAATTTTTGATAATAAAAGCACTTTCTTCGAGTGAACTGTCATTTTGTGTTTGGCTGTCTATCTCAAGCTTCTCAATCGTTACAATAAGCTTTTTATCTAGTTTGATATATAATTGCTCGATTTTCACCTTAGGTAGGCTTATCGAATCGATAGCAATACCATGAATCAGTGTTCCCAAAAATGTGATAAAAATGAGAAAAATGAGTAGAATAAAAATCCAAATATTTTTAATCGTATGTGATGTTGCTTTAATAATCATCTATGCGCTTCTTTTCCATCTCTCTAGACCTATGGTCTCAAATTCTGTTGTCTTTGTACCACGTGGCTCAATAGGAAACATTATAACATATATGGTTCAGAAAAATTTTGACCTTGAGGAAAAAGTCGATAAATACCTTTTATCGTTCATTGGAAAACCACAATCGGGTTGGGTGAGTATTGAAGAAAGAGTGTTAACACGAGGTGATTTTTTATACAAACTCAGCCACTCCAAAGCCGCTTTGAAGATGATTACTTATATTCCTGGTGAGACCAAAGAGCTTTTTTTAGCAGAACTAGCCCTCTCGTTTAATCTTTCTTATGAAAAATTATTGGCTGAGTACAGTGCAGCAACGCCCTATGTCGATGGTTTTTTAGTGCCTGAGACTTATTATATTCCGATTGGTATTAACGAAAAACATTTAATTCATTTTTTACTTTCCCACGCCAAAAAGTATCATAAAGAGGTTTTTGAAAAAATCTTTGGTGAGTTTAACGAAGCTAAATGGCATCGCATTATTGTGATAGCTTCTATCATTCAAAAAGAGGCTGCCAATGTCGATGAGATGCCTCTTGTCTCTTCTGTGATTTACAATCGCCTTAAAAAAGACATGAAATTACAGATGGATGGAACGCTCAATTACGGGCAGTATTCTCATGTAAAAGTCACTCCTGCGCGCATCAAAGAAGATACCTCCTCTTACAACACGTACATGTATAAAGGGCTTCCACCCCATGCGATAGGCAGTGTAAGCAAAGAGGCTATTTTTGCGGCGATTTATCCTAAACAGACCAACTATCTCTATTTTGTAAAAAACAAAAATGGAACACACAGCTTCACACAAAACTATGAGACACACTTGGAAAATATTCGTAACTGATATGAGAGAATTGCTCAAAATGTGTAAGGTCAGTTAAATTAATAAAAGAGTACGATATTGCCACTAAAAATTTCTCTTTTAAGGGGTGTCTATGTCAAAAAACCACGGAAAGATTATCTATACCATCGTCGATGAAGCACCAGCTTTAGCGACATATTCTTTACTTCCCATTGTTTCAGCGTTTACTTCAAAAGCTGGTATTGAGATAGAAACACGCGACATTTCACTCTCTGGACGAATTTTGGCAAATTTCCCTGAAACTTTAAAAGATGAACAAAAAGTGAATGACGATTTGAATTATTTAGGTACTTTAGCCAATCAGCCAGAAGCAAACATCATCAAACTTCCCAACATCAGTGCTTCGTTACCGCAATTAAAAGCAGCGATTAAAGAGCTTCAAGAAAAAGGCTATGCCATCCCTGAATATCCTGAAAATCCACAAGATGAGGGTGAAAAAGAGATTAAAGCGCGATACGCAAAAGTGTTAGGCAGTGCTGTTAATCCTGTGCTTCGCGAGGGAAACTCTGATAGAAGAGCACCCTTGTGTGTCAAAGAATATGCGCGTAAAAATCCGCATCGTATGGGGAAATGGACAAAAGAGTCCCTCTCCCACGTTGCTTATATGCATGAGGGTGATTTTTATGGAAATGAAAAATCCATCACTGTGTCAGAACCGATGAATGTGCGCATAGAACTTCTCTCCAATGATGGAAAAACAACTATTTTAAAAGATAAACTGGCTCTTTTGAAAGACGAAATTCTTGATGCTACCTATATGAGCACACAAAAATTATCAGCTTTTTTTGAAACTCAAATGGATGAAGCGAAAAAGTCTGGTACCTTACTTTCGTTACACCTTAAAGCGACGATGATGAAAGTCAGTGATCCTATTATGTTTGGGTATGCGGTTAAAGTCTTTTTTAAAGAGGTTTTTGAAAAACACGCCGCTTTATTTGCACAGCTTGGTGTCAATCCAAACAATGGTTTAGGGGATCTTTACACAAAAATTTCAACGTTACCTGAAGTGCAAAAAGCGCAAATTGAAGCAGATATCAAAGCATGTTACACCCATCGCCCAAAACTTGCCATGGTCAATTCTGATAAAGGTATTACCAATTTACATGTACCAAGCGATGTGATTATTGATGCGTCTATGCCTGCATGTATCAGAGAATCGGGCAAGATGTGGGGCGAAGATGGTGCCCTGCACGATACTAAAGCCTTAATTCCTGATAGATGCTATGCCAAAATTTATGAAGAGACGATTAATTTTTGTAAAGAAAATGGAGCACTTGACCCTCGCACGATGGGTTCTGTTCCTAATGTGGGTTTAATGGCACAAAAAGCTGAAGAATATGGCTCTCACGATAAAACATTTGAAGTACCAAGTGATGGTGTTGTGCGTATCGTTGATAATGCTAGCGGTAAGATTTTGATGGAGCACACTGTTCAAAAAGGCGATATTTACCGTGCGTGTCAAGCCAAAGATGCACCGATTCGTGATTGGGTTAAATTAGCGGTGACGCGTGCACGTTTGAGCAATACGCCTGCTATTTTTTGGCTTGACCCAAAACGTGCGCATGATGCCCAGATGATTTTAAAAGTTGAAAAATACCTCAAAGAGTACGATACCAAAGGGCTTGATATCAAAATCGCAACACCAGAAGAGGCGATTCGTGAATCGTTAGCGCGCATTATTAAAGGGCTCGATACGATTTCGGTAACGGGCAATGTGTTGCGTGATTATTTGACAGATCTTTTCCCTATTTTAGAAGTAGGAACAAGTGCTAAAATGCTCTCCATCGTTCCTTTGATGAACGGTGGTGGATTGTTCGAAACGGGAGCGGGTGGCTCTGCACCAAAACATGTTCAGCAGTTTGTTGAAGAGGGGCATTTACGATGGGATTCTTTGGGTGAGTTTATGGCACTAACCGCATCGTTAGAGCATTTGGATAATGTGATTGGAAATAAAAAAGCTTCTATTTTAGCTAAAACCTTAGATGCGGCAACAGGTAAGTTTTTGGACAATAATAAATCTCCATTACCAAAAGCAGGCGAGCTTGATAACCGTGGAAGCCATTTTTATTTGGCGATGTATTGGGCGGAAGCACTGGCAAATCAAGACGAAGACAAAGAGCTAAAAGAGGCATTTGCTCCCTTAGCGCAATCCCTGAAAGCCAATGAACAAGCTATCTTAAATGAGATTGATGCAACGCAGGGCAGAGCACTTGATATTGGTGGATATTATAAGCCATGTTGTGAAAAAGCCGATGCTTTGATGCGCCCTAGTCAAACCTTTAACCGTGCGCTTCAAGCACTCATTTAACATTACATGTAAATAAGGAAGAAGCGTGTTGCAAGCGAAAAAAGTTTCAATTATTGGTGCAGGAAATGTAGGAGCAACCATCTGTTATTGGCTTGCCATGCGTAAGAGTTGTCGTGAAATTGTGATGATTGATGTGGTTGAGGGCGTTGCTATTGGCAAAGCCCTTGACATCGCTCAAGCAACCAGTCCAGAGGGAAGCCATACGCTAATTAGTGCATCAAGCGATTATAAACACATTAAAGAAAGTGATATTGTTGTTATCACCGCAGGCAGTCCTCGAAAACCTGGGATGAGCCGAGATGATTTGCTTCTTATCAACGCGAAGATTACTAAAAGCATTATTGAACAGGTATCTCAGTATGCGCCAGAAGCGATTATTATCACTGTTTCTAATCCTTTGGATGCGATTACGTATGTGGCTCTAAAAGAAGGAAAGTATCCACGTAATCGTGTGATTGGCATGGCTGGAATTTTGGATAGTTCTCGTATGGAGACATTTATTTCTGAAAAATTGGGTTTTGGTTATGGTCAAATCACAGCAAGTGTTATGGGTGGACACGGGGATGACATGGTTCCTTTGCCTCGTTACTCTTCTGTTAATGGCGTGGCACTGACTGATTTGCTCAGTGAGCTTGAAATTGAAGAAATTATCGAAAAAACACGTCATGGTGGCGCACAAATTGTTGGTTTTATGGGAACATCAGCCTATTATGCGCCTGCTAACTCAACGGTAAAGATGATAGAGGCTATTCTAGGGGATTCTCGTGCTATCTTCCCATGTGCCGTTTTACTTGAAGGCGAATACGGTTACCATGACACTGTCAATGGTGTTCCTGTTGTTTTAGGTGCCAATGGTATTGAAAAAATTGTGGAACTTCCTTTAAATTTAAGTGAACAACAGCAGTTTGCCAAAAGTGTTGAATCTGTCAATAAGCTTCTTAGTGTGTTACGTAATGACTTCTTTACCAAAGAAGTTAAATAAATTTCTCCTTTTTTACATTAAATGTACACAACCTGAAGGTATAATAAATCAAAATTGACTATTTTCAAGGAGATTTAATGAGAGAGATAGCTTACGGTGAGATAGTAAAGAGTATAAAGGATATGATCCTTTTTAGTGCGACGAACTTGCCAACGGATGCGTATAAGGCATTG
>RRZT010632546.1_pt1 | contig 10484 bp, 12 predicted proteins | sample 2165551 | NCBI WGS metagenome assembly RRZT01 (sample SAMN10456910, study PRJNA506462) | wastewater metagenome | biome: wastewater; feature: sludge; material: wastewater sludge; isolation source: wastewater sludge with Escherichia coli K12::gfp cells carrying plasmid... | place: USA: Moscow, Idaho...
CAGCGGCGTCCATCGCTTGCGGTGCGGGGGCGTGAGGGGGGGCAACGATGGCGGCGCTATCAACGTCTGTGGGGAGGGGCGCTGCGTGCAACGTGTCGTGGGCGGGGACCGTCTCGGTGATTTCGTCGTGTGCTGTCACGGCCGGCGTTGGCGCGGGTGCTTCGGCAGCGGGCGAGGATTCCTCTGCCAACGGCAGGAAATGCAATTCGGCGGGCGCACGCGTCGATGCGACCGGCGCGGCAACCGGTTCGTCGCCCGGCGGCATGGCGTTGTTCGGCTGTGGCGCATCCAGCGGCGCGGTGGGCAGCGCCTCGAGCAACGAGTCGAGGGCGTTGAAGGCCGTCTGGCACTGTCCGCAGCGCACGTTGCCGGCGCGGGCCTTGAGCTGCTCCGGGGTGACCCGGAAGACGGTCTGGCACTCGGGGCAGCGGGTTTGCATCGCTTAGTCGGGCTTGACGCCGGAGAGGCAGACCCAGCCGTCGCGGGTGTCGGCGACGGCGAGCGGAAGATAAGGGGAGTAACAGGCGATCAGATCGTCGGCCTGTTCGGCAAGAATGCCCGAGAGCGCCAGGCGGCCGCCCACACGGACGTGGCCGCAGATGGCCGGGGCCAGGGCCTTGAGCGGGTTGGACAGGATGTTGGCGACCACGATGTCGAATTGTCCCTCGATGGCGTGCGCGGAATCGGCGAAATGAGCCTGCACAGCGTTGCGTTCGGCATTGTACTCCGCGGCGACGATGGCTTGCGGGTCGATGTCGACGCCTGAAACGGGGGCGGCGCCCAGTTTCGCGGCCGCGATGGCCAGGATGCCCGAGCCGCAACCATAGTCGAGCAGCGATGGCTTCGTCTCGCCGCCTTGCACGGTGCGGTCAAGCCATTCCAGGCACAGGCGGGTGGTCGGGTGCGAGCCGGTGCCGAAGGCCATGCCGGGATCGAGGACGATGACGATGGCTTCGGGGTCGGGGGCTTCGTGCCACGAGGGGACAATCCACAGCCGTCCGGAAACGCGGATCGGTTCGAACTGTGCCTGAGTGAGCTGCACCCAGTTCTGTTCCTCGACCGGGGTGGTCGTGTAACTGGGCAGCGCCGCGAGTCCGGCGAGCGGTGCGCAGGCCGCGAGAAGTTCGTCGACGTCGGTTCCGGGCTCGAGCAGGGCGACGACCCGCGAGCGGTCCCAGCCCGGCGTGGTGACCGAGCCGGGTTCGCCGAACTGCGGTTTTTCGTCCGGCGTGCCGGCGTCGGCGTCCTCGATGCTTGCCGACAGGGCGCCGGCATCCATTAATGCGTCGGCTAGGGCTTCGGCGTGGGCGCAGTCGGTGTCGATGGAAAGGGAAATCCAGCTCATGCGGGGTGTTCGCTTGCGTTAGTCGTTTTTCTTGACTTCATGGTACGCCGCAATCTTCTTCTCCAGATAGTGGATGTTGGTTCCGCCCTTGATGAAGCCGGCGTCGTACATCAGTTCCTGGTGCAGCGCGATGTTGGTCTTGATGCCCTCGATGCTCATCTCCGAGAGGGCGATGCGCATACGGCGAATGGCTTGCTCGCGGGTGTCGCCGTAGGCGATGACCTTGGCGACCATCGAATCGTAGTGCGGCGGTACGGTGTAGCCCTGGTAGATGTGCGAATCGACCCGGATGCCGGGGCCGCCGGGCGGGTGATAAGCGGTGATCTTGCCGGGACAAGGCACGAACGTGTAGGGATCTTCGGCGTTGATGCGGCATTCGATCGCGTGCCCGCGGAACTCGACGTCGCGCTGGCGATAGCGCAACTTCTCGCCTGCCGCGATGCGGATTTGTTCCTGAACGAGGTCGAGGCCGCTGATCATCTCGCTCACCGGGTGCTCGACCTGGATGCGGGTGTTCATCTCGATGAAGTAGAACTCGCCGTCCTCGTAGAGGAATTCGAAGGTGCCTGCACCACGGTAGCCGATCTTGCGGCAGGCTTCGGCACAGCGTTCGCCGATGCGCACGATGTGCCGGTTGGGGATGCCGGGGGCTGGCGCTTCCTCGATGATCTTCTGGTGGCGGCGCTGCATCGAGCAGTCGCGTTCGCCGACGTGAATGGCGTTGCGGTGACTGTCGGCGAGAACCTGGATTTCCACGTGGCGTGGGTTTTCCAGGTATTTCTCCATGTAGACCTCGGCGTTGCCGAAGAAGCTCTGAGCCTCGGAACGTGTCAGGGTGACGGCATTGAGCAATGCCGCTTCGGTATGCACCACACGCATGCCGCGTCCGCCGCCGCCGCCGGCCGCCTTGATGATCACCGGGTAGCCGATTGTGCGGGCAATTTTCAGGATTTCGCGGGGATCTTCGGGTAACGCGCCGTCAGAGCCCGGAACGCACGGCACGCCGGAGGCCTTCATCGCGGCCTTGGCCGCGACTTTGTCGCCCATCATGCGGATCGTTTCCGGGCGAGGGCCGATGAAAACGAAGCCCGAGGCTTCGACACGCTCGGCGAAGTCGGCGTTTTCGGAGAGGAAGCCGTAACCCGGGTGAATGGCCTGGGCGTCGGCGACTTCGGCGGCCGAAATGATGGCCGGGATGTTGAGGTAGCTCTGGCTCGAGGGCGCGGGGCCGATGCATACCGACTCGTCAGCCAGGCGGACATATTTGGCGTCGCGGTCAGCTTCGGAATGCACGACGACGGTGCGGATGCCGAGTTCGCGGCAGGCGCGCTGGATGCGCAACGCGATCTCGCCGCGGTTGGCGATGAGAACCTTGCCGAACATGGCGCGCTCCTTAGCCGACGATGAACAGCGGTTCGCCGTATTCGACCGGTTGGCCGTTGTCGACCAGGATGGCCTTGATCGTACCGGCGTATTCGGTCTCGATTTCGTTGAGCAGTTTCATGGCTTCGACGATGCACAGCGTGTCGCCGGCCTTGACCGTGCTGCCGATTTCGACGAAGGGGTCGGAGCCGGGGCTGGCGGCGCGGTAGAACGTGCCCACCATCGGCGACTTGACCACCTGGCCGGCGGGCAGGTCGTCGTCTTCCTCGGGGTCATCGTCGAGATCGACGCTGCTGCGCTTGGGTTGCGGCACCCCTGCTGGTGCGCCGGCAGGGAGAACATAGGTCGGTGTTGCGGCGACACCGCTTTGCTTGACGATGCGGACTTTTTCCTCGCCTTCGGTCACTTCGAGTTCGGTGATGCCGGATTCCTCGACGAGGTCGATCAGTTTCTTGAGTTTACGCAAATCCATGCGGGTCTCCTTGCAAATACAGGGGCCGACCGGGTCGGCGGGCGGACGGTGCGCTCAGTCCTGGCCGAGGCGGCCGAGGGCGTATTCGAGCGCGAGCAGGTAGCCTTCGCTGCCGAGGCCGCTGATCACGCCGACCGCCAAATCGGAAAAATACGAATGCTGGCGGAAGGGTTCGCGGGCGTGCACGTTGGAGAGGTGCACCTCGACGAAGGGAATGGCGACGGCGGCCAGTGCGTCGCGCAGGGCAACGCTGGTGTGCGTGTAAGCCGCCGGGTTGATGAGGATGAAGCGCACGCCTTGCTCGCGTGCGGCATGCACGCGTTCGATCAGAGCGCCCTCGTGGTTGCTCTGGAAAGCCTCGAGGTCGACGTTTGCCGAAGCAGCCCGTTGGGCGAGCGCCAGGTTGATGTCGGCCAAGGTGGTGAGCCCGTAGTGTTTGGGTTCGCGCGTCCCCAGCAGGTTGAGGTTGGGGCCGTGGAGAACCAGCAAACGCGGGCGTTCCGGGTTCGAATGGGGGGGCGAAGATGAGTCTTTGCGCGTCTTCATGTCGGCCAGTTTGCAACATTTGCCAGCATTTTGTCTACTTGCCTGGGGTTTTTGGCCGGTTTTCGTCGGGTGGTGTCGCCTGCGCCGCTTCCCAGGTTGCGCGCAAGGTTTCGAAGGGGACTCGCCCGGCGTGCTGGAGGAGGATTTCTCCCTTGCGATCAATGATTAGCGTGTAGGGGAGGGCCTGCGCGGGGTTTCCCAGCAGGGGCAGGAGCGCGAGTCCTTCTGCTTCTCCCAGGAGTAGCGGGTAGGTGGCGCCAGCCTCTAGTGCGATTTTCTGTGATTTGTCTGCAAGATCGACGGAGATTCCGATGATTTGTCCGTTTTTTAGGGTGTTTTCCCGGTGTAGTCGGGCGAGGTCGGGAATTTCGGCTCGGCAGGGCGGGCACCAACTGGCCCAGAAATTGATGAGCAGAGGTGTCGCGTGCCATTGTTTCAGGACTTGGGGCTCTCCGTTCTGATCGCGAAAACGGCTGGCGAACAAACGTTCGGTGATTTCGGGAGAGAGGCGTTGCAAGGGGACGAGGAGGGGCCGGGATGTTGGCACGTTCCCGTTCAGGTAAGTGCCGCCAAAGAACGCGCCGGCGCCCAAGGCCGCCAGCAGGGCGAGAGCGGCAAAAGCGAGGCGCGGGTTCATGCTTCGTCGGGCACTGTGTCGAGCAAGCGGCGCAATTCGGCCAGGCGGGCGCGTGGACGCGGCCGGCCATCGTGCCCGCGGACGACGCGTCGTTCCTCGTCGCGTGGGTAAATCACAAGATTTGCCACGGTGTCGCCGATGGGCAGGCTCAGGACGGTTTCGGCACGCGGGGTGCGGGGCGGGGTGTGGCTGAATTCGATGCGACGATTGAGGAGGTAAATCTCGACGTCCTTGGTGCTGTCGGGATAGAGCTGAATGTCGATTTCAGCGTGCCGGCCGGCGCTGCCGTCGAGTACGGCGCCGGCGACATAAGCATTGAATGGTTCGACAAGTTCGAGAATCTTGCAGGCTTTTTGCCGAAGATCGCTCAGGTTTTCTCGGTGTTCGGTGGCGTTGAACAGTCGGAGTTGCACCCGTACTTCGTCTTCAAGTTCGGCGTCGTCGGGTAAGTGTTTGTTGCTCAGTCCCAGTTGCTGGGCAGCCTTGAGCTTGGCTTGGGCGTAGTCGTTGACGCCGTCTTCGGCGATCATGCGCGCCGCCAGCACCGCGATGCGGCGGCGCTGATCGTCGCGTTCAGAGGGGGCTGTGGGCATGGCGGCGGCTTTCGGCGGCGGTCTCAGGCAGCCGCAAGGTACAATGTGGCAAGGCCGGGTTCGGAGCGTGTTCTGAGGTTCCGGCATTTTTTATTCTAGCGTGGACGTTTTCATGCACATTCATATCCTCGGAATCTGCGGTACTTTCATGGGCGGTGTGGCCCAGTTGGCCCGTGCGGCCGGACATCGTGTCACCGGTTGCGACAGCGGGGTCTACCCGCCGATGAGTACCCAGCTCGAAGCGGCCGGGATCGAGTTGATTGAGGGCTATGGGCCCGAACAGTTGGAATTGGCGGCCGATTGCTACGTGGTCGGCAACGCCATCTCGCGTGGCAACCCACTTCTCGAAGAGATTCTCGACCGCGGCCTGTCCTATGTTTCAGGGCCGCAATGGCTCGCCGATCATGTGTTGGCTGGGCGCTGGGTCTTGGCCGTGGCGGGAACGCACGGCAAGACGACGACCGCATCCATGCTGGCCTGGATTCTTGAGGACGCCGGAATGAGCCCGGGCTTCCTGATCGGCGGCGTGCCGATGAACTTCGGCGTTTCGGCGCGTTTGGCGGGCGAACTCGACCCGACTTCGCCGTTCTTCGTCATCGAGGCCGACGAGTACGACACCGCTTTTTGCGACAAGCGTTCCAAATTCGTGCATTACCGCCCGCGCACTGCGGTGTTGAACAATCTTGAATTCGATCATGCGGACATCTTCGCTGATCTGGCGTCGATCGAGACGCAGTTCCATCATTTGGTGCGGACGATACCAGCGTCCGGGCAGGTGGTCGTCAATGCGGCAGAAGCCAGTCTCGGGCGTGTTCTGGCACGCGGTTGCTGGTCCGCCGTCGAGCGTTTCAACGCAGTTGATGCTTGGCGCGTCGACGGCGACGATGCCGAGGGTACGCTCGTTCTGTCCCGGGCCGGCGAAGTCTTGGCTCGGTCGCAATGGGCGCTCAGCGGCGAGCACAACCGTGCCAATGCTGCCGCGGCCATCGTTGCCGCACGGCATGTCGGCGTCCGCCCGGAACAAGCGCTCGATTCGCTGTCTCGTTTCGCTAACGTTAAACGTCGTCTCGAGTTGCGCGGCACGGTGGGCGGAGTGCGTGTTTACGATGATTTTGCCCACCACCCGACGGCGATCGCTACGACCTTGGCCGGTCTCCGGCGGCGAATGCATGGCGAAGGCGACGCGGGCCGGATTCTGGCGGTGCTCGAGCCGCGTTCGAACACCATGAAGCTCGGGGTGATGAAGGCGCAGCTGCCGAGCAGCCTGTCCGCTGCCGACCGGGTGTTCTGTTACGGTGCCAACCTGGGCTGGGATGCCGCCGAAGCCCTGGCCCCACTCGGTCAGGTGGCGACCGTCGAGGAAAATTTCGAACGTTTGGTTGCGCAGATTGCCGCTGAGGCCCGTCCAGGAGACGCTATTCTGGTGATGAGCAACGGTGGTTTTGGCGGCTTGCATGAACGTTTGCTGACGGCTTTGGCGAGTTCCTGATTCGCCGCTGGATCATGTCCTGTGCATGCATTGAGCATGTTCAGGGCGAGTGCTAAGCTGTCCTCTCCGAGTGAAGTTGTTTTTTAATTACAAGGAGGGTGGAATGAACAAAATGTTGCGAACAGCAGTTTTGGTCACGGGCCTGTTGCTCTCGGCACCGTCAGGTCTCGTCTTGGCGGCGGATGCCGTGGACGGCGCCGTTTATGTCGGGAAGGACCGGGTGTACATCGATCCGGCGAAATTCGACTCAACGCGTTACATGTCGCCGCCACCGGTGGGTCAGGAGGCTGAGGAGGACATGCTGGCTGTGGTGCGCTGGCAGGATAAGCGTACGGCCGCGATGGCCGCGCAGACCGTGATCGATTCCGAGCAAAGCGTCTTTGTCTTCGCGGATGTGGTCGGCGAGAAGTTTTCCGCGGCCAACTTTCCCACGGCACGCAAGTTCTTCCGCGCGGTTTACCGCACCGAGAGCCACCTCAACAAGCAGGGCAAGGAGCGTTGGGCCCGTCTGCGTCCGCCCGGGCAGAACGACCAGATCAAGCCGGTCAGCCGTTTTGCCAACCAGGGCTCGTACCCGAGCGGGCATGCCGCTTTCGGCTGGCTCACCGGTATCGTTCTGGCCGACATGATTCCGGAGAAGCGCGACGAGATCATGGCGCGGGCTCGTGCCTTCGGTCTTAACCGCATCATCGGCGGCGCGCATTTCCCGAGCGACGTCGAGGCCGGGCGTATCCTGGCGGTCGCGTGTGCGGTTGAAATGCGCAACAACCCGGCCTTCCTGGCCGATTTTGCCGAGGCAAAGCGCGAGGTTCGCGCCGGTCTCGGTCTGCCGCAGTAAACCTCGACGGCGGGGGGCGCTGGGGCGCTGCTCGCCATCGGTGGCCATCCGATCTGCCTCGTCCGGTGCTCCGGACGAGGTTTTTTTTCGCTGCGGCTCAGATGCAGCAAACGGGGTGTGGGTTAGTTCAGCCCGAGAAGTTCGCGGTGGATCTTGAGCACCGCCTTGCGGAATGGCGCCGAGCCTTCGCCTTCCACGGCGAGGCAGGGGCGGTGCAGCTCTCCCGGCAGAAAAACGATGTAATCGCCTGGTGCGACATCGATGAAGGCTTCGTTTTCCGGGTCCGGGTAAAAGGCGAGGTCGCGTTCGGCAAGTTGGTCGTCGCATGCGGCGAGGCCGGGCTGCGCCAGGGAGAAGCCGAAGCATTCGCGCGCGCCGAGCGGAAGCTGGATGTCGGCGTAGGTGGCGTGGGCTTCGATCCGGCTGTCCTCAATGGCGCGCGGGGTGGCGTCCTGGATGAGAACGAAGAGGCGGTCCCCTTCGAGTTCATGACGGCCATTGGGGAGCGTGGCCAGATCCAAGGCGTTGAGGGCATCGAGGGCACGTACGATGGCTGCGGGAAGGCAGGCACGTTGGACGGGCAGGTCAGCAAGGCGGCCGATGAACATGGGGCGACTCCAAATAGGCGGCATCTTACCCGGGCGTAGCCTCGTCGTTAAGGGCGCCGGCCGGCCTCACGGTTCGGCGATCCGACGCATGCTTTCGTTGTGAGCCAGGAAATCGGCCAATGCCCGGACTTTGGCGGAGAGGTGTCGCCGTGTCGGATATACCGCATGGATCGCTAAGGTCTGCCGCGGCAGCATGGGCAACACGCGGGTGAGAACACCGCGCTCAATCAGCGGCCCGAGAATGAAGCACGGGGCGCGGGTGATGCCGCTGCCGGCGACGGCCATTTCGGCGAGCAGGGCGCCGTTGTTGGCGTTGATCCGCCCGGCAATGCGGACCTGGCGCTCCTCTCCGCCGGGCTCGGCGAACGACCAATGATTGCCGTTGCGCTCGTGACTGTAGGTGAGGCAGTCGTGGCGGCTCAGGTCGTCAAGTGTCTGAGGAGTTCCGGCCCGGGCCAGGTAATCGGGTGAGGCCGCGAGCAGGAGTTCGGTTTCGGCGATCCGACGGGCAACGAGGTTGTCGCTGCCGATGCGTCCGATGCGGATGGCCATGTCGATGCCCTCCTCGGTGAGGTCGACGAGGTGATCCGAAAGCACGAGGTCGAGTGTGAGTTGTGGGTGCTGGCGAGAGAATTCGGCCAGCGCTGGCGCGAGGCGCAGCGTGGCCAGGGCAATCGGCGCGGTGATGCGCAGGCGGCCGTGCGGGCGCAGCGCGGTGCCGCTGGCCAAGGCATCGGCTTCCTCCAGGTCCGCCAGAAGCTGGGTACAGCGCTCGTAGTAAGCCAGTCCTTCGTCGCTCGGGCGCATGCGGCGGGTGGTGCGGTGTAGCAGGCGCACTCCGAGCTGGGTTTCGAGCTGGGCCACATGGCGTGAAACCGCAGTGGTCGATAGACCGAGACGATCGGCCGCCAGGGCGAAACCACCGGCTTCGACGACGGCACAGAACACCCGCAGGGCATCGAGTTTGTCCATGATTGTCCCGAATAAAGAAATAATATTTGTATTTTAATCGCATTTATCCCGTTCTTTCGGAGGTCTAGACTGCATTCAACCCGACACACGGGCTTCTGGCTTTCGCCATTCCCCAAACGAAAGAAAAAGGAAATGCACATGTCTTCGATCGCTTCGTCTTCTGCCCCCGCGGCTGTTGCGCTTACTCCGACCCGGCTGGGCGCGGATAAAACCGTTCCATATGGGATCGCCCTGCTGCGCTTGGCGCTCGGCGTCCTTTTGCTCGCCCACGGGGGGCTGAAATTCCTGGTTTTCACGCTTGCGGGTACGGCGGGTTTCTTTGCCTCGGTCGGATTTCCGGCGTGGATGGCCTACGTTGTCGCACCGGCGGAAGTCCTCGCCGGGCTGGCGTTGATCGTCGGTTTCCAGACGCGGCGTGTAGCCCTGCTGACGTTGCCAATCCTGCTCGGTGCCCTGAGCGTGCATCTGGGCAACGGCTGGGTGTTCAGTTCACCCAACGGAGGGTGGGAATTCCCGGCCTTCCTGGCGGTCGCAAGTCTGGCTCAAGCCCTGCTCGGGAGCGGTGCGCTGTCCCTGGACGCTTTGCGCGGCGCGTCCCGCTGAAACGAATCCGGTCCGTCCGGCAACACGGGGTTCCCGCCCCACATTTTCAAGGAGCTTTGCATGAAACTCTACTACTCGCCTCTGGCCTGTTCTCTGTCTCCGCACATCGTGTTGCGCGAGGCTGGATTGCCGTTCGAACTTGTGCGCGTCGACCTCAAGACGCATACCGTTGCCAGCGACGGTCGCGATTTCCGGGCGATTCATCCCAAAGGGTATGTACCCTTGCTTGAGCTGGACGACGGGCAGTTGTTGAGCGAAGGTCCCGCCATCGTGCAGTATCTTGCCGACCGGGTACCCGAGCGCCAGTTGGCGCCAGCCAACGGCACGCTGGCGCGCTACCGCTTGCAGGAGTGGCTCGGTTACATCAACTCTGAGTTGCATAAGGGGTTCTCTCCGCTGTTCAAGCCCGGCCAGAGCGAAGACGCTAAGAATGCAGCCCGCGAACAACTCGGCCTGCGCCTCGATTTCATCGCGGCGCAACTAGGCGAGAAGCCTTTCCTGCTTGGCGAGACGTTTTCGATTGCCGATGCTTATCTTTTTGTCATCATCAACTGGGGGCAATGGGTTGGTATCGACCTCGCCCGTTGGCCAAGGCTTGCCGCCTTCCATGCCCGCGTTGCCGCGCGCGATTCGGTACGCGCTGCCATCGACGCCGAGCAGGCGAAGTAGGTACTTACAAAAGGTGATGCCGTGAGTTCCTGTCAGCCCGTTCTCTTCGTTTCGCACGGTTCGCCGCTCAGTGCGTTGGGGGGCGACGGCTTGAGCACGGTTTGGACAGCGTTGGCGGCGCGTTTGTCGAGACCGGCAGCGATCCTCGCCGTCAGTGCGCACTGGGAAAGCGGCGTGCCGCTCTTGGGCGGCGATGCCCAGCCGGAGACGATCCACGACTTTGGCGGTTTCCCGGCGGCGCTGCGTCGTATCGAGTATCCGGCGCCAGGGGCGCCGGATCTGGCGCGACGCCTGTGTGAGCGGCTGAGCGGGACGGGCCTGGTGGCCGG
>RRZT010935396.1_pt1 | contig 10484 bp, 13 predicted proteins | sample 2165551 | NCBI WGS metagenome assembly RRZT01 (sample SAMN10456910, study PRJNA506462) | wastewater metagenome | biome: wastewater; feature: sludge; material: wastewater sludge; isolation source: wastewater sludge with Escherichia coli K12::gfp cells carrying plasmid... | place: USA: Moscow, Idaho...
ACCTCCGTTCAGACGTTGGACTGCCTTCCGTTCCCGACCTTCGCTTCAAGCCTTCAAGCGCAGCGGCTGCCCGGCCGCGACGAGTGTCACCTGTTCGCACACCGCCGCCACGCGCTGGTTGAGCCGCCCCTGCTCGTCGGCAAACAGGCGCGACACCGGGTGCATGGGCACGACGCCCCAACCGACCTCGTTCGACACCAGCAAAATCTCCCCGGGCGCCGCCGTCAGCGTCTCGACGAGCGCCTGCGTCTGCGCCGTCAGCAGCGGACAGTCGACGGCCTCGCCGGCCTCGGCCTGGCGCGCCGCATCGCCCGCAAAGAGCAGGTTCGACAGCCACAGCGTCAGGCAATCGACGAGCAGGCAATGCCCGGGCGCGGCGTGTTCGCGGATCGCCGCCGGCAACGCCAGCGGCGCCTCGAGCAAGCCCCAGGACGCCGGCCGGCGCGCCCGGTGCAGCGCGATGCGGCGCGTCATTTCGCCGTCCAGCGCTTGCGCGGTGGCGATGTACGTCACCGGCAGGCCGCTCTCCAGCGCCCGCCGCTCGGCCAAGGTGCTCTTGCCCGAACGGGCGCCACCGACGATCAATTCCTTCATGCCACAAGATTATCACGGGAGGCCGGGCGTATAATTTTCCTTTTTGCCCACCGCCATGACCGCCCACCTTCCTGACTTTTCCATCGCCGCGCCGGACGCGGCCATCGTTCCCGCCCTGCAACGCAAGATCGACCACAAGACCAAGCCGCTCGGCGCGCTCGGCCAGCTCGAGCAGGTCGCCCTACGCCTGGGGCGCATGCAGCAGACGCTGACCCCGACGCTGACCCAGCCGCACATCCTCGTCTTCGCCGGCGACCATGGCGCGGCCAAGGTCGGCGTCTCGGCCTTCCCGCAGGACGTTACCTGGCAGATGGTCGAGAACTTCCTCGCCGGTGGCGCTGCGATCAACGTCTTCGCCCGTCACAACGGCCTTTCGATCCAGGTCATCGACTGCGGCGTGGCACACGATTTCGGCGTTCGCGACGGTCTGGTCGACGCCAAGCAGGGCCCGGGCACCGCCAACTACGTCGTCGAACCGGCGATGAGCGCCGAGGCCTACGCCGCCGCACTCGCCCGCGGCCGGGCACTGGCGCACCAACTCGCCGACGCCGGCTGCAACGTCGTCGGCTTCGGCGAAATGGGCATCGGCAACACCGCCTCGGCATCGCTCATCACCCACGCCCTGACCGGCACCCCGCTCGTCGACTGCATCGGACGCGGCACCGGCCTCGACGACGCCGGCCTGACCCGCAAGCGCGAACTGCTGACGCAGGCCGTGGCGCGCGCCGCGCTGCCTGCAAACGCCCCGGCCGAACGCGTGCTGGCCGAATTCGGCGGCTTCGAGATCGTCACCATGGCCGGCGCCATGCTCGGCGCCGCCGAACGCGGCATGACCCTGCTGGTCGACGGCTTCATCGTCACTTCGGCCCTGCTCGCGGCCTCGCGCCTCGCGCCGGAAGTCGTCGACTACTGCATTTTCTGCCACCGTTCGGCCGAACCGGGCCACCTCGCCCAGCTCGACGCGCTCGGCGCAGACCCGCTGCTCGACCTCGGCCTGCGCCTCGGCGAAGGCACCGGCGCCGCATTGGCCTGGCCGCTCGTCGAGGCCGCGGCGGGCTTCCTCAACGAGATGGCAAGTTTCGAATCGGCCGGCGTGGCCGAAAAGTTGTAAGCTTCCCGCCTGCCCGGGCGCGCTCGCGCGCCCGGCGCCCATCGACAAGGACCCCGCCGTGCCCCAGCCCCGCTCTGAACTCGAACACTTCCTCGGCGCCATCCGCTTCTTCACGCGGCTGCCGGTGCCCGATTGGGTCGGCCACGACAGCGCGGCCCTCGAACGTTCCGCGCGCTATTTTCCGGCCGTCGGGCTGATCGTCGGCGGCCTCGGCGCCCTGGTCTTCGGGCTGTTTTTCTTCATCTGGCCGAAAACCCTGGCCATTCTGGCCTCGATGGCCGCCACCCTGTACGTCACGGGCGCCTTCCACGAGGACGGTTGGGGCGACACCGTCGACGGTTTCGGCGGCGGCTGGGAGAAGGCGCAGATCCTGACCATCATGAAGGATTCGCGCATCGGCAGCTTCGGCGCCATCGCCCTGGTCCTGATCCTGCTCGCCAAGTTCTTCGCCCTGATCGAGATCGAGCCCACGCTGTTGCCGGTGGTGTTGATCGCCGGACACGCTTTCTCGCGCCTATGCTCGACCTCGCTCCTCTACACCCTCGACTACGTGCGCGACGAGGGCAAGGCCAAACCGCTCGCCACCCGCATCAGCAAAGGCGCACTCGCCTTCGCCGCCCTCACCGCGCTGGTCCCGATGCTGCTTCTGCCGCCCGGGCAGATGCTGCTCGGCGTCGCCTTCGCGGCGCTCGCCACCGTATGGCTGGCGCGCATGTTCAAGCGCCGCATCGGCGGCTACACCGGCGACTGCCTGGGGGCCGTGCAACAACTCGCCGAAGTCGCCTTTTACGCCGGGCTGCTGTGCAGGTTTTCCTGATCCGCCACCCGCCGCCCTGCGTCGAGGCCGGAATTTGCTACGGTCGCCTCGACCTCGACTGCGCCGACCCTGCCCCTTACGCCGCGGCACTGCACCCGCAGATCCCCCCGGGAACGCTCATCTTCAGCAGCCCGTTGCGCCGCGCCCGCCGGCTCGCCGAAGCCCTGGCGCAAGCGCTCGAGGCCGACCTGCGCCTCGACGACCGCCTGCGTGAGATCGACTTCGGCGCCTGGGAAGGACAACGCTGGGACGCCATCGCCCGTCCCGAGATCGACGCCTGGGCCGCCGATGTGCTTGGCTACGCACCGCCCGGCGGCGAATCGGTCGCCGCGCTCCAGATCCGCGCCCACGCCTTTGCCGATGCCCTGGAGGCCGGCGGCCATGCGCACGCGGCGGTCGTCAGTCATGCCGGCATGTTGCGTGCCCTCGTCGGCCGCTGGCGTGCCCTGCCCGTAGACGAGTGGACGCAACTTGCCTTCGCCTACGGCGGTCTGAGCGTGCTCGATCTCGCACGCCCTCCGTCACCATGAGCCTTGCCAACGCCCTCCGCCTGATTACCCTTTCTGCCATCTGGGGCGGCTCCTTCCTGTTCATGCGCCTGGCGGCGCCAGTCCTGTCGCCGACCGTACTCGTCGTCCTGCGCGTCGGCCTCGCCGCCCTGTTTCTCGCTGGCGTGGTCCTCATCACCCGGCAGCCATTCGCCTTGCGGCAACACGCCCGCCACTTCCTGGTCCTCGGTCTGCTCAACGCCGCCGTACCGTTCACCCTCTTCGCCTTCGCCGCCAAAACCGCACCGGCGGGCCTGCTTGCCGTACTCAACGCCACCGCGCCGCTGTGGGCTGCACTCTTCTCCGCGCTCTGGACGCGCAGCGGGTTCGCTCCGCGCACTGTGGGCGGCCTGCTGCTGGGCATCGCCGGCGTGAGCCTGCTCGCCGGCGTCGAATCCCTGACCCTGCCGCCCGGCGGCGGCCTGGCCATCGCGGTCGCCGCCGGCGCCTCGGCCTGCTATGCGCTGGCCTCGCTCTATGCCAAGTCGCTGCACGACGTGCCGCCCCACAGCAACGCGCTCGGCAGCATGAGCGCAGCGACCCTCCTGCTGTTGCCCTTCGCCGCCGGTGCGCCCTTGCCGCCGGCCCTGCCCGACGCCACGGTGCTGCTCTCAGTCGCCGCGCTGGGCATCGTCTGCAGCGGCGTCGCCATCCTCATGTATTACCGCTTGATCGCTGAGCTCGGTGCCGTTCCAGCGCTGACCGTCACCTACCTGATCCCGGTCTTCGGCATCCTTTGGGGCGCCCTCTTCCTCGGCGAACCGATCGGCTGGCACACGCTCGCCGGCGGCATCGCCGTGCTCACCGGCACCGCGCTGGTCACCGGCTTTTCGCCGCGCCAGTTGCGCGCCGCGAGCCGGACGCACTGAGGACGTCCGCCCGTGCCCGCCCTGCCGCTCGACCCGTACACCCTGCTCGTCGTCAACGTCGTCAATCTGCTCGTGCTCGCCGTGCTGCTGCCCGTCATCATGGGACGCAGTCTCAGCCCGGCGGCACGCGACGCGCGCCGTTCGCTGATCGTCCAGGCCGTTGCCTGGACCGCCATCATCCTCGCCAAGCAACACGTCCCGCCCTGGGCCGGGCTCCTGCTCTCGACGCTGGCGATGGCCGCCTACAGTACCAGCAACTGGCTGATCTACCGCGCCCTCGGCGCCTGGCTCGGCCCCCGTCGCGGACGCCGCCTGTTGCTGGGCCTAGTCGTCGTCGCGCCGATCGGTTACGCCCTGCTGTTCGAGTACTACGCTGCCCGGGTCAGCTGGGCCTATGTTCTGATCGCCGCACAGGTCGCCCTGCTCACCCTGGCCACCCGCTTCCCCACGCGCCGCGTCGGCCCTTGGCGACACGTCCTCGGCCTCTGTTTCGCGGTCATCACCGCCCTCGTCTTCACGCACGCGGTTTTCATCACCCTGTTTGCCAGCACTTACCCGAGTTTCACGACACCGCACCCGATCAACACCCTTCTTTTTCTCCTCGCCAACGTCACCATGGTGCTCAGCAACGTCGCCGTCCTCGTCGCCTGGCGCGAAGAGGCCGAGCAGCAGTTGCGCGAAATGGTGTTGATCGACCCGCTCACCGGCGTCCTCAACCGCCAGGGCTGGAACGACCAGGGCGAACGCCTGTTCGCTTCGGCGCAGCGCTACGAGCAGCCGCTGGCCCTGCTGACCTTCGACCTCGACCACTTCAAGCAGATCAACGACACCCGTGGCCACGACGCCGGCGACCGCGCCCTGCGCCTCTTCGGTCGCTTGCTGCAGTCGCAGTTGCGCGCGAGCGACATCGCCGCGCGCCTGGGCGGCGAAGAATTCTGCGTCCTGCTCCAGATGGCCCGCCCGGACGCTGCGCACAGCTTCGACCGGCGTTTGCGTGCGGCCCTGGCCGCGTGCTCGCGCGCCGACCTCGGCTTCGCCCTCGATTTCAGCGCCGGCCTCGCCTGCCGCAGCCCCGACGACACCAACCTGACCACCTTTCGTCGCCGCGCCGACCGCGCGCTCTATGCGGCCAAACACGCCGGACGCGGCCATTTGCAGGAAGCCTGAGCGCCGGGCACAGGCTATACTCCGCCCCACGCATCCAAACAATTCAAACAACATACCGCGCCATGGCTTCCAAAGCACGCACCGACTGGTCCCTCTTTCTTCTCCGCCTCGCCGTCGGCGGCATGGCTTTCCTGGCCGGACTGATGCCCTTGCTGCACGCCCGCCTGCCGACAACGCAGGCCCTCGCCGTTCACTGGGGACTGCATCTGGCCGAAATGCTGTGCGGCGTGTTCATGCTGCTCGGGCTGTGGATGCCGCTGGCAAGCTTCGGCCTGACCCTGATCATCGGCTGGCCGCTCGTTTCCGGCTGGTGGCACGGGGCGCCCGTCTTCGGCAATCTGCACGGTCTCTTCCTGCTCCTTGTCGCCGCCGCCTCGGCCCTCGGCGGCGCCGGAAAATGGGCGGTCGGACGGCGCTGACCCGGCACCGCGGACCTTGCCCATGCCCTACGACGTCTTCGCACTCGCCGCCGCCGCGTGCTGGGCGTTCGGCAGCCTGCTGTCGGTCGAAGCCTCGCGTCATCTGGGGGCTTTTTCCTACACGCGCTGGCGCATGCTCCTGGTCGCAGCGATGCTGTGGGCGACGACCTTGGTCTTGAACGGCGTCCAGACGCCCTCGTTCACCCACTTCGGCACGATGGCCCTCAGCGGCCTGATCGGCATCTTCATTGGCGACACCGCCTTGTTCTCGGCCATGAACCGCCTCGGGCCGCGGCGCGCAGGCATCCTTTTCGCCACCCACGCCATCTTCAGCGCACTGCTCGGCTTTGCCGTCTTCGGCGAACGCATGTCGGCCCAGGCCCTGGCCGGCGCGGCCCTGACGATTTCAGGGGTGATGATTGCCATCCTTTTCGGCCAGCGCAAGACCGACAACCACGCTTGGGAGACCAACCAGGGGCATCCTGGCATTGGCATCGTGCTGGGCCTCGTCGCGGCGCTGGGCCAGGCCCTCGGCACCCTGGTCGCCAAACCCGCCATGGCCGACGGCATGGACCCGATCGAAGCGTCGGCCATACGCGTTTCCGTGGCGTGCGCCGCTCACTTCTGTCTGCTGTGGTTCGGGGTCAAGGTGGCTCAGCCCGTCCGCCGCCCCACCCTACCCGTGCTGATCCAAACCGGTCTCAGCGGGCTGGTCAGCGTGGCGCTCGGCATGACGCTCCTGTTGCTGGCGCTCAAACGGGGCGACGTGGGCATGGTCGCGATTCTGTCCTCGGTCACGCCCATCCTGCTGCTGCCTCTGCTCTGGCTGCGGCTGCGTCGCGTTCCGGCCAAAGGCGCATGGTGCGGCGCTGCGATCACCGTCATCGGCACGGCACTGATCCTGTCCCGTTAGGTTCAGGACGCTGAGCCCGGGCGCGGGGCCAATAAAAAGGCCGATGCCATATTCCGGCGTCGGCCTTTGCCCATGGTTCGGAACGCTCAACTCTCGTGATGTAGATCTAGGAAGGGTGGATTGCCGCGATGGCCTTTCTTGGTCCGTTTCGCGGCTTTCTTTTCCTTGGGCGTCATCATCGGGACTTTTTTTACCGCCTTGCTCGATTCATGTGCTTTTCCCATCATCGCCTCCTTCCGGCAATTCTGCCGATCCGGCAGTTTCACTATAGATTCTTCGCGCCGGCAAAACCAAACGGCAGGATCGGCAAATGGCTGGCGCTCCGCGTGCGACAATCGCCCTTTTGTCGCCTCACCACCCCATGACCGCCCTGCCCCTGCCCTCTCCCGACGCCCAGGCTGCCAGCGCTGCACTGTGCCGGCTGATCGCCGCTGAAATCGACGCCGCTGGCGGCTGGCTGTCATTCGCGCGCTTCATGGAACGCGCGCTGTACGCCCCCGGCCTCGGCTACTACGCGGGCGGCGCACACAAGTTCGGCGCTGCCGGCGACTTCGTCACCGCGCCCGAACTCTCGCCGCTCTTCGCCCAGACGCTGGCCGCACAGGCGGCGCAGATCATGGCCCTCAGCGCACCGCACATCGTCGAGGTTGGCGCCGGCTCGGGCCAGCTCGCCGCCGATCTGCTCCTTGAACTCGAAGCACGCGCGGCGCTGCCCGAGAGCTACGCCATCCTCGATCTCTCGGGCGAACTTCGCGCCCGCCAACAGGCGACGCTGGCCGAACGCGCGCCGCACCTGGTGCCGCGCGTCCGCTGGCTCGACCGCCTGCCCGAGCGTTTCGACGGGCTGGTGCTGGCCAACGAGTTGCTCGACGCCTTGCCGGTACACCTTGTCGTCTGGGGGTCAGAGGAAGCGCCCGAGGCGGTCTTCGAGCGCGGGGTGAGCGTTGAAAGCGAACGTTTCGTCTGGCGCGACCGACCGGCCAGCGGACGGCTGCTCGAACGCGCGCAGCAGCTCACCGCCGAAACCGAACTGCCCACCGGCTACCTGAGCGAGATCGGCCTCGCCGCTGGCGACTGGACCGCCGCCTGGGCGCCCATCCTCGGCCGTGGCGCCCTGCTGCTGATCGACTACGGTTTTCCCCGGCACGAGTTCTACCATCCGCAACGCAGCGAAGGCACCCTGATGTGCCACTACCGTCACCGCGCGCACGCCGATCCCTTCTACCTGCCGGGCTTGCAGGACATCACCGCGCACGTGGACTTCACCGCCGTCGTCGAAGCCGGGCACGCGGCCGGGCTCGACTTCCTCGGCTACACGACGCAAGGCGTTTTCCTGCTCAACTGCGGCCTGACCGAGGTGCTGGCGCGCACGCCCTACGAGGACCGCGCGCGCTACCTGCCGCTCGCCGCCTCGGCGCAAAAGCTGCTCGGCCCGAGCGAGATGGGCGAACTGTTCAAGGTCATGGCGCTCGGTAAGGGCATCGAGAACACCTTGCTCGGCTTCGCCCAGGGCGACCGCAGCGCGACCCTGTAGAAAAGCACAGGGTCGACCTCGACGCCTGCAATCGCCTACAATCAGGTTGACCGCGCTGCCATGCGCGGACTTGGGAAAGGAAAGCTCCATGGACATCGCCTCCGTCGCCGCCAGCGTCAGTGCCGCGCAGCAAGCGCGTACCGGCGACGCCGTCACCCTCGCGGTGCTGCGCAAAACGCTCGACCTTCAGGCGCAGAATGCGCAACAGCTGATCGCCGCGCTGCCCGAACCGGCGCCTGCCGCAGCGAGCAACCCGCCGCACCTCGGCAACAGCGTCAACACCTTCGCCTGAACGCCGCGCGCGATCGACGCGCGCACGCCACCACTCACCCTTAGCCTCCGATCAGGAACGCACTGCGTTCCGACCGCTGTCCTTGGCCGCGTACAGCGCCCGATCGGCGCGTCCGAGCAAAGCATCGAGGTTATCGTCCGCACCGAGCATTGACGCCACCCCAAACGAGGCACTCAGTTGCACCGACCCGCCGTCCTCGAGCGGCAGTGGTGCCCGCGCGACGGCTGCGCGCAGGCGCTCGGCAACGGTGAGCGCCAGCCCGAGGTCGGTCTCAGGCAGCAACACGGCGAATTCCTCGCCCCCCAAACGTCCCAGCACGTCGATGTCGCGCAAGGCCGACTGACAGGTCGCAGTCAAGGTCTGCAGTGCAGCATCGCCGACCTTGTGCCCGTGGCTGTCGTTGATCTGCTTGAAATGATCGACATCGAGCATCAGCAACGACAGCGGTTTGCCGTAACGCACCGCGCGACGCAATTCGCTTTCGGCGCGGGCCATGAAGAAACGCCGGTTGTGGACGCCGGTCAGCTCGTCGACCCGGGCCTGCCGCGTCAATTCTTCCTCGAGCAGTTTGCGCTCGGTGATGTCGGTGTGCGTGCCGCACATGCGCGTCGCCCGTCCCTGCGCGTCGCGTTGCATCACCTTGGCCTGGTCGAGAATCCAGCGGACGCCACCGTCCTTGTGCAGCATCCGGTACTCGAGCTTGTGCGCCGCCGATCGCCCCTCGACCACGGCGAAGATCGAGTCCCAGGCGCGCGCCCGGTCTTCCGGATGAACGAAGTCCGACCATTGCTGCGTCGTCGTTTGCAACTCCGCGTGCGTATAGCCGAGCATGTTCGCCCACTGCGCATTGCGCTCGACCGTACCGTTCGCAATGTCCCAGTCCCAGAAGCCCAATTCCGAACCTTCAAGCACGAACCGGAGTTGGGTCAGGCTTTCCTGAAGGGCGAACTCGGTGCGCTTGTGCCCGGTGGTTGCATCGAAAACAGCAACGAAATGCCCGGCCTGCGGACCATAGACCCGCCCGGAATACCACTGCCCCCAGGCGGCGACGAACATCTCGAACGGTTCCGGCGCACCACCCCGGGCCACCCGGTCGCACATCTGCAGGAAAGGCGAATCGGTGGCGCTGAATTCGGGCAGGATTTCACTCACCCGGCGCCCCGTGACGCGCCCCAGCCCGGTCAGCGCATGGAAGGCCGGATTGGTGTAGAGGTAGAGAAAATCATGCGCCCGGCCCTGTGTATAAAGCAGGCGGCAATAGGCGACGCCGTTGAGCAGATGCTCGAGCAGGCCGTCGGGTGTCTCCCCGATTCTGGACAGATCCTCAGTCGTAGCCATTCCGCATTCTGGACGCAGTGAAAATTGATCGGCATTCAGTATTGAGCGACGACACCCGTTTCTTCAAGCGCGTCGGCGCCACCGTCGACACATCCTCCGACTCAAGGTAAGCACGACGTGCGTCAAGCGCTGTGACTTATCTGACACGACGTCGGCAAAAACAGCGGCGCCAAGACCTCCTCAGGTCTCGTTCGCCGCGCCGGATGAACGTTGAAATGCGCCCGGCGTTTCAGGCCGGCACCGCCATCCCGCGCTGCACAGCCGGACGCGCGCCGATGGCCGCGTACCAGCGCGCGACGTTAGGGTAGTCAGCGAGCCTGATGTCGTGCCATTCGTGGCGCGCCACCCAGGGATAGGTGGCGATGTCGGCCACCGAGTATTCGCCCGCCAGGAAATCGGCTTCGCCCAGACGGCGATTGAGCACCCCGTACAGCCGCGCCGTCTCCGTGCGGTAACGCTCGATCGCGTAAGGCACCGGCTCGGGCGCGTAGCGCAGGAAGTGATGCGTCTGGCCGAACATTGGCCCCACGCCGCCCATCTGGAACATCAGCCACTGGAGGGCCGCATAACGCGCCCGCGCGTCGGCCGGCAGGAACCGTCCGCTTTTCTCGGCCAGGTAGATCAGGATGGCGCCCGACTCGAACAGGGCCAAGGGCTGCCCGTCCGGCCCTTCGTCGTCGACGATGGCCGGAATTTTCGAATTGGGGTTGATGGCCACGAACTCGGGGCGGAACTGCTGCCTCTGGGTGATATCGACTGCTTCGACGCGGTACGGCAGCGCGCACTCCTCGAGCATGATCGAGACCTTGCGCCCATTGGGCGTCCCCCAGGTGTAAAGCGTAATCATCACGGCTCCTTCGGCAAAAAAACCCGACCTACAAC
>RRZT012283626.1_pt1 | contig 10484 bp, 5 predicted proteins | sample 2165551 | NCBI WGS metagenome assembly RRZT01 (sample SAMN10456910, study PRJNA506462) | wastewater metagenome | biome: wastewater; feature: sludge; material: wastewater sludge; isolation source: wastewater sludge with Escherichia coli K12::gfp cells carrying plasmid... | place: USA: Moscow, Idaho ...
CCATTCACGATCTGCACCGGCTGACTGGTGGCCGGGATGGCTACTTCTACAGTCAGAGCGAGATCTATCTCGGCGCTCTCGGCGCGCGGGTCTGGCCACTGCTTCGCCAGGCGGTCGAGGCCGGGGTCGAGTTGGTCGGGGGCAGCAATGTCATCGGCGAGATAGCCCTGGCCCCAGAACCCGCGCGCATCGTCCTCGATGTCGCGCGCGACGACACCGAGATTGTGCTCACGACCTCCCTGGACACGGCCTCGGCGCTGGGCGAGGTCCGCTCGATCACTGTCCTTGGCGATCCGCCCCATGGCCTCGCGGTCACGACGGGCGATGGCATCGTGCTCGTTGCCCTTGACGCCGAGATCGACCCGACTCTGGGCGATCTGCTGGTCCATCAGCGCCAGTTGCGCATCCCCGGTTCGGACGCCGACCGCTTCGTCAACCTCTATCTGCCGCACCTGCGCGAGCATGCCCGGGTCACCAGTCATGACGACAGCGTCAGCATCCCCGAGCAGCCCCGCCCTGTCCTGCGGCTGCGTCTCGGCCAGCCGATGCCCACCCACCTCGAGCTCCGCTTCGACCTGGCCTATGCCACGGAATCCGGCGCTTTGCTCACCGCCGACGACGGGGGCATCTTGCCTCGCGATCGGCAACGGGAACAGAGCCTCATCGAATCCCTGCCGATCCTCGATGAGGTGCCCGGTGCCCGCAGCCGGCGGGGCACGGCCTTCGCGGGCTATTGGGATCTTGCCGCCCGGCTCGTCCTGCACGGCATGCCGGCGGTCCGTTTCCTCGGGGAGGTGGCGCCCCGTCTCGAACTCGAACCAGATGTCTTCATCAGCATCGAGGACGAACTGATGGCGTATGAGGAGTCCGCCGAGCGGCCGGTTATCGACATCGGCTTGCGGGACACCGCCGACGGACGCACCGATTGGTTCGATCTGCAATTGCAGGTGACGGTCGGTGAGGAGTCGGTGCCGCTCGAGCACCTGCTGCGCGCTCTCGCGGCCGGCGATGACGCTCTGCTGCTGGATTCCGGCACCTGGTTCCGGCTCGACGATCCCGCCCTGGACAGCCTTCGCCATCTCATTGCCGAGGCCCGACAACTCGTCGATCCCGGTGCGCCGCTGCGGATTTCGCGTTATCACGTCGGACTCTGGGACGAACTCGCGGAGATCGGTCTGGCCACCGTCGACAGCGCCGCCTGGACCGAGAGCGTGGAGCGGCTGCGGCGCCTCGCCGATGACGCTCCCCCGGATCTGCCCGAGCATTTCGAGGCGACCTTGCGCCCCTATCAGGTCGACGGCTATGCCTGGCTGACCGCACTATGGGAGGCCAAGCTCGGCGGCATCCTGGCCGACGATATGGGCCTGGGCAAGACGGTGCAGACGCTCGCGCTGATCGAAAAGGTCCGCGCCGCAGGTGAACTCACCACCCCCATCCTCGTCATCGCCCCGACGAGCATGCTCGGCGTGTGGGCGAGCGAAGCCGCGCGCTTCGCGCCCCAGGTGCGCGTGCTGGTCCTCGGCGAGACCACCCGCCGCCGCGGCCGGCCCGTCGCCGATCTGGTGGCCGAGGCGGATGTGATCGTCACGTCCTACGCCGTGGCCCGGATCGATGGCGACGAATTCGCCGAAATCGATTGGCGCGGAATGATTCTCGACGAGGCACAGTTCGTGAAGAATTATGCCGGCAAGACGCACCAGGTCCTGCGCAGCTTCCGGGCGCCCTTCCGGCTCGCGATGACCGGCACCCCGCTGGAGAACTCGCTGATGGACCTGTGGGCGCTGCTCGCGCTCGTCGCCCCCGGCCTCTATCCGCGGGGCGACCGGTTCCGCGAGCACTATCGTCGGCCGATCGAGTCGGGCGAGGCACCCGAACTGCTGGACCGGCTACGCCGCCGCATTCGGCCCCTGATGTTGCGCCGCACCAAGGAAACGGTCGCGAGCGACCTGCCGGAGAAGCAGGAACAGAGCCTGAGCGTGCACCTGGGACCGGCGCATCGACGCCTCTACGACCAGTACCTGCACCGCGAGCGGCAGCGCGTCCTGGGTCTATTGGATGACCCGGTCGGCAATCGCGTGGCGATCCTCGCCGCTCTGACCCGGCTGCGCCAGCTCGCGCTCGACCCCGCCCTGGTGGATCCCGCGAAGTATGGCGATGGGCCGCCCTCCGCCAAGATCGAGGCCCTCGTGGAGCAGTTGCAGGAGTTGCAGGCCGAAGGCCACCGCGCCCTGGTCTTCAGCCAGTTCACGACCTTCCTGCACCGCGTCCAGGACCATCTGACCGACGCCGGCATCAGCACCGAATATCTCGACGGGTCGACCCGCAACCGCGCCCAGGTGATCCAGCGCTTCAAGAGCGGGGAGGCCACGGCCTTCTTGATCTCCCTCAAGGCCGGCGGTGTCGGCCTGACCCTGACCGAGGCGGACTATGTCTTCGTCCTCGATCCGTGGTGGAATCCCGCCGCCGAATCGCAGGCGATCGATCGAGCCCACCGCATCGGCCAGACCAAGATGGTCATGGTCTATCGCCTGATCTCCGAGGGCACGATCGAGGAGAAGGTCGTCGAACTCCAGCGCCGCAAACGTGATCTCTTCGAGCGCGTCATCGACGATGGCGGCTCGATGTCCGGGCAGATCACGGCTCACGATATCCGCGCCCTGCTCGAGTCCGACTGACCTCAGTTCGCGAGCTCGCGCGCAGTCCGCAGGACCGCGTCGAGCATCGGTTCGGTCAGCCGCCTCGTGAAGGTGTTCTGCTGGCTGACGTGATAGGAGCCGAGCAGCGTCACCACGCGGCCGTCGGGCCGGGTCAGGTGGGCCATCGCCTCGTGTCCGAAGCGCGGCTTGGGTCGTGGCACCTGCCAGCCTAGCCGCCGCGCCGCCGAAAGCGTTGCCTCCCAACCGATCCCGCCGAGCGCGACGATCACCTGCACGGATGAGGTCAGGTCGAGTTCTCGATCGAGCCACGGGGCGCAGGTGCGCTTCTCGATCGTGCTGGGCTTGTTGTCCGGCGGCGCACAATGCGCGGTGGCCGTGATCCGGATTCCCGTCAACACCAATCCATCCCCCGCCGCGACACTGCGTGGCTGGTTGGCAAATCCCACGCGATGCAGCGCGGCATACAGCCAATCACCGCTGCGATCGCCGGTGAACATCCGACCCGTCCGATTCGCCCCGTGAGCAGCGGGAGCCAATCCGACGATCAGCACGCGCGGGTCCGGGTCCCCAAAGCTCGGGGCGGGGCGACCCCAATAGGGCTCCTCGGCATATGCAGCCCGTTTCTCGCTCGCCACCTGCTCGCGCCACGCCACCAGGCGGGGGCAGGCCCGACACACCGAGACCACCTCGGCGAGTTCCTCCACGCTTGCGCACCCGGCAGCCAAGCGCTCCACTGCTCGCGGCGAGGACGCCACCGAGGTGGTGGTGCTGCCCGGATCACCCGGCCATCCCGTCGCTGGCGCCACCGGGGAGTCGAAGGGCTCCCGGGTCACCGGATGGGGCAGCGGCACGGTCATACGGGCACGATCTCACGCCCGGGGGTGGCAAAAGTCGGTCGAAAGCACCCCGGTGAGGATGAAAGAATCCGAGACCATGACCACCCCAGCCACGCCCCTCCCCACCCTCCCCGAGCGGCCGTCGCTCGACGGCCTGGAGGAGAAGTGGGGGGCCGTATGGCGTGAGCAGGGCACCTACACCTTCGATCGCGACGCGGCCCTCGCCGGTGAGCGGGGGCAGGTCTTCTCGATCGATACTCCCCCGCCGACCGCCAGCGGCAGCCTGCACATGGGCCACGTCTTCAGCTATACGCACACCGACTGCATGGCGCGCTACAAGCGGATGGCCGGGTTCAATGTCTTTTATCCCATCGGATGGGACGACAACGGCCTGCCGACGGAGAAGCGGGTGCAGAACTTCTATGGCGTCCGCGGCGATGCGACCCTGCCGTATGAGAGCGACTTCGAGCCCCCGCACCGCGGGACCGCCCGCTCGATCAAGGCGGCCGACGAGAAGCCGATCAGCCGCCAGAACTTCATCGAATTGTGCGATGAACTGACGGTCCAGGACGAGGCGGCCTTCGAATCCCTGTTCCGGCGCATGGGTTTCAGCCTCGACTGGGACATCAGCTATCGCACGATCGATGACCACTCCCGGGCCACGAGCCAGCAGGCTTTCGTGCGCAATGTCCAGCGCGGCGAGGCCTATCAATCGCAAGCGCCGGGCCTGTGGGATGTCACCTTCCAGACCGCGGTGGCGCAGGCGGAGCTTGAGGCGCGCGAATATCCCGGCCACTATCACCGCATCGCCTTTCACGCTCCGGGCGGGCCGATCCACATCGAGACCACGCGCCCCGAGTTGATCCCCTCGGTTGTCGCGCTGATCGCCCACCCCGACGATGAGCGGTATGCCGCCCTCTTCGGCACCACCGTCACCTCACCCCTCTTCGGGGTCGAGATCCCCGTCCTGGCTCACCCCGCGGCGGAGCCGGACAAGGGCGCCGGCATCGCGATGTGCTGCACCTTCGGCGACCTGACCGATGTGCTGTGGTGGCGCGAATTGCAATTGCCGACCCGCTCGGTCATCACGCGCACCGGCCGGTTGCAGGCCGAGACCCCGCCGTGGTTGGCGGACTCCCCCGGTGCCGCGCTCTATGCCGATGCCCTCGCCGGCAAGACCGCCTTCAGCGCCCGCGAGGCCATCGTCGGCGCGCTGCGCGAGAGCGGTGACCTCGTCGGGGAGCCGACGCCCACCACGCGCATGGCCAACTTCTACGAGCGTGGCGAGAAGCCCTTGGAGATCGTCACCTCACGCCAGTGGTACATCCGCAATGGCGGCCGCGAGCGCGATCTCAATGAGAAGCTCATCGGGCTCGGCCAGGACATCGCCTTCCATCCCGCTTTCATGCAGGCGCGCTATAGCAACTGGGTCGCGGGTCTCAATGGGGACTGGCTGGTCTCGCGTCAGCGCTTCTTCGGCGTGCCGATCCCCGTGTGGTATCCCCTCGACGCCGAGGGCGAGCCGGTCTATGACCGCCCGATCCTGCCGGCCGAGGCCGACCTGCCCGTCGACCCGGCCGCCGGCCCGCCGGCTGGTTACACCGAGGACCAGCGCGGCCAGGCCGGCGGCTTCATCGGCGACCCCGATGTCCTCGACACCTGGGCCACCTCCTCCTTGACCCCCCAGATCGCCGGTCGCTGGCGCTCCCTCGATGGCGAGGGCAGCGATCCGGTCTTTGCCAAGGTCTTTCCGATGGATGTGCGCCCGCAGGGCCACGACATCATCCGCACGTGGCTCTTCGCCACGGTCGTGCGCTCCTTCTGGGAGCACGGCGCCGCCCCGTGGACCAATGCCGCCATCAGCGGCTGGATCCTCGACCCCGAGCGCAAGAAGATGAGCAAGTCCCGCGGCAATGTCGTCACGCCCGAGGATGTGGTCAAGGAGTTCTCCGCCGATGCCGTCCGCTATTGGGCGGCCAGTGGCCGGCTCGGGACCGATGCCGCCTATGACATCGGGCAGATGAAGGTCGGGCGCCGGCTGGGCATCAAGATCCTCAATGCGAGCAAGTTCGCCCTGTCCTTCGGCGAGGTCGAGGGCGATCTCGCGGCCCAGGTCAGCGAACCCCTCGACCTCGCGGTGCTCGCGCAATTGCGCGAGGTCGTGACCAAGGCGAGCGCCGGCTTCGAGTCATGGGATTACACCCGCAGCCTGGAGGTGACCGAGTCCTTCTTCTGGTCCTTCTGCGACGACTATCTCGAGTTGGTCAAGGACCGGGCGTATGGCAGCCGGGGCGAGCCCGCGGCGGCGTCCGCTCGCGCGACCCTGCGGATCGCGCTTGACACGATCTTGCGACTGCTCGCCCCACTGCTGCCCTATGTCACCGAGGAGGTGTGGAGTTGGACCCACGAGGGGTCGATCCACCGCGCCTCCTGGCCGAGCACTGAGCACCTCCCCGCCGGCGGCGACCCCGGCGTCCTCACGAGTGTCGGCGCGGCCCTCGCCGCGATCCGCAAGGCCAAGTCGGAGGCCAAGGTCGGCATGCGCACCGAGGTCGAGGCGCTGACCGTCTCCGGCCCCGATGCCACCCTGGGGCAGGTGCGTGCGGCCGAGGGTGACCTGCATGCTGCCGGGCGGGTGACCGGGTCGATCACGTATGCCGAGGCGCCCGAGTTCGCCGTCACGCAGGTGCGCCTGATCCCGGTCGCCCCGCCCGCATAGCGGCGCCCTCGGGCGCAGCAGTCATCGCCAAGCCGGGACTTTAACCCGGCCTGGAGTGCCCATCCGGGCTACAGTGAATTGCTCCACCGGTCTCACAGCCGATACCCATGGGGGAGCACGGGCATGACTGTCGCGCCGCAATTCGACGTCGTCGTCAACGACGAGGGCCAGTATTCCGTGTGGTCGGCGAGCGCCCCACCCCCGCCGGGGTGGCACCTCGAAGGCACCCGCGCCGATCGCGAGGCCTGCCTCGATCACATCGCCGAGATCTGGACCGACCTGCGACCCGCGTCCGTGCGCACCTGGCTCGATGAGCACGGCCGTTGAGGACAGCCCGGCCCACCCGGCCGGACGGACACGGCCCGATCCCCTGCTGCCCGTCTCCGGCGTGCAGCGGGCCCTGATCGTCTCCTCCTTGATGGCGCCACCGGGCACCGACCACTTGCACGTCACGATCCGTTCCCCGCGCCGCGTGCAGCGCTCGGCCCTGCAAACCGCCTGGCGCCGACTGCTGACCGACCAACCCTTGCTCGCCAGCGCCGCCTATGTCGAGGGTCCCGAAGTTGACCTCAGGCCGGCCCCGGAGGCCGCCGAGATCTGCCTCCAGGAGAGCGACGCCGACTCCGCGCGGGCGCTCGCGGACGCCGACCTCGGGCGGGCCCGAACCCGTCGTCTGGTCCTCGGCGCGCCGCTGGCCCGCCTCAGCGGCGTCACCGCACCGCGGTGGGGCAGCGAACTACTGCTCTCGTGCCATCACGCCGTCGCCGACGGGCGTTCCTTGGTCACCATCCTCGACCGGCTCCTGACGGCTTATGACGCGGCGGCGGCCGGCCGGCACCCGGTGCCGCTGCCGGCTCCTCCGTGGGCGGACTTCGTCGCCGCCCTCGCGGCGCGCCCGTCCGACCCGGACTATTGGCGGGCGCACCTGGCCGGGCCCGCGCCGCGACCAGCCTTTGCCGCGCCGAGCGCGGACGGCGCCCAGGTGGACCCCATCGGCCAGGTGGTACTGCTCAGCCATCGAGACACCGAGGCCCTCGCCGAGACGGCGCACCGTCTGGGCGTGAGCTTCGCGACCCTGGTCCAGAGCGCGTGGGCTCTGGTGCTCGCCGCCCGCACCCCGGCCGAGAGGGTGCTCTTCGGCGTCACCCTCGCCACCCGCTGGGGCACGATCCGCGATGTCGATCGGCTCGTCGGTCCCGGCATCAACACCGTCCCGGTATGCCTGAGCCCAGACCCCGCCGAGCCACTCTCCGAGGTGATTGCCCGGGTCCGCGCCACCCTGCGCGACCATCGCGACCATCAGAGCGACCCGCTCGGCGAATGCCTCGCGCGCGCCGGCGCCGCCGACCTGCTCCCGCTGCTGGATTCCATCGTCATGGTCGATCACGCCAGCATCGAGCAGCGCGTGCATCGCGCCCACCCGACCTGGCGGGACGCCTCCGTGACCATTCACCGCCACCTGCCCGTCGCCGTCGGGCTCTGGGCCTTCGACGAGCGGCCGGCGCGGCTGGAGCTGACCGTCGACCGGCGCACGATGACGGCCGGCGCGGCGGGCGAATTGATGGCGACGATGGTCGAGGCGCTGCACCTGCTCACCCAGCGGCCGACGGCGAGCGTCGGCGCGGCGATCGAGCACCTCGCGCGCCTGCATGCCCGCCCGGCCGCGGTGCCGGTCCTCGCACATCTGCCTCCCGTGACCCGAGTGGACCGCCGCCCCTATGCGATCGCCGAGGAGGTCCCGGAGCATCTCGTGGCCCTCGGGCCGCAGTGGGGCCTGTGGCGCGATCTCATCGTCCGCTCCACGGCCCTGGAGTTCGATGCTGTCGACACCCTCGCGGACGAACACCTCAGCGCTCTCGCCGATGCGGTCGCGGCCGCGCCCGGCGATGCTGGTGCGAGGGGGGCCCTTATGACATGGCGCTTGTGTTCAGCCTCTTGCACGGCTTCACCCCGGCGCAGAATGCGGCCATCCTTCGCCGGGTCCATGACGCGCTCGCTCCGGGCGGCCGGATCGCGGTCGTCGAGCAGATCCTCGGCGCCGAGGGCGCGACGCCAAGTAGTGAGGCCTTCTTGCGGTTGTTCAGCCTCAACCTCTTCCACGGCCAAGGGGGCCAGGTGTGGGGGCAGGAGGCGATCATGGGCTGGCTGGCAGCGGCGGGATTCGGCGAGATCACGGCATACCCGCTGGTCGCGGCGCCGACCGATCAGGTGATCATGGCCCGCCGACGCTGAGCGGCGGGCCCCGACGGCGTGCGCCGGGGCCTGGTCCAGGGCCGCAGCGTCGGGCACAATGGAGCGCCCCCTCCCCCCGAAAGGCCTCCCACCATGCCCTCTGTGCACTTCTACGGCTCGGCCCTCGCGGTCGCTGTGGGTCTCTCGGTCGCGAGCACGACTGCGGCCCCGGATCCGGCACCGCCGCTGGTCGGAGCGGCGGCGGCGGCGGGCAGCAGCGGGTGCACGGGCATGGCATACGTCTATGGGGTGCGTCCGGACGGCACGCTGACCTTCAGCGCGATCGATGCGGCGAGCAACACCAAGCGGATCTCCCTGGTCGGCGGCAAGTTGCCGTGGGGGGTGCGGGCCATGGCCACCCTCAACCACAACACAATCCTGGTCACGACCGCGCCCGGCGCGCTCTATCGGATCGATATCACCGGCAACACCAAAAGGCTGACCTTCGACGCCCCCGTGCCGATGGCCACGAGCGGGTGGACCTATGACAAGCTCGCCGCCGATGGCGCCGGGCATCTCTTCGCGACCGGCGGCACGAATGGTCAGTTGTGGCGATGGGATCTCGCGGCCAAGAAGCCCACCGGTGGACAGATCGCGGGCAAGACCCGGATGGGGTCCGGGGTGACTCTCAAGACCGTGACGGGTCTGTGGGGTGGTCGCCTCCTCGGCACCGCCTCCGGCGGGAAGCTCCTCGCCGCCCCCGCCCCCGGCGCGGGCCGGATCACGATGAGCACCCTGGGCACCTCGAGCTGGGGCGGGGTCTCGGCCCTCACCTCCCCCGGCGGCGGCCTCTTCTTTGCCCGCACCGACAGCACGGGCGCGTTCTCGACCCGCAAGGATGCCAATGTCGCCGATGGTCTCGGCACGGATATCAGCCTGGTCGGCACGGTCGATTCCACCGGGTGGACGCAAAAGGTCCTCAGCACGGCGCCGAAGAATGTGCTCTGCCCAAGCGGCGGCATCACCTATGACAACCTGGTGACGATGTTTGGCCAGGGCTGGGTCGGCGAACGCTCGGTCGTCGAGGCCGGCCTGCCGAGCTTGCAGGCCGAAATGGCCAAGGGCGCAATCAACAATCCGGCCCGCAAGGCAGCCTTCCTCGCGACCTTGGTCAGCGAGTCCGCGATGCGTTATGACGCCGACCAGGGCGGCAGCTTTGTCTATCACGGCCGCGGCTATATCCAGTTGACCAATGACTTCAACTATCAGGCCGCGGGCAGCTACTTTGGCGTCAACCTGCTCGCGAGCCCCGACCTGGCCAAGTCACTGCAATATAGCGCGCCGATCGCGCGCTGGTATTGGACGGTGGCGCGCACGACGACCAATACCTATGCCGACAATCACGACATGCATGGCGTCAACCGCAATATCGGCTTCGCGTGGAACTATGAGGAGGCGACGCGACGCTGCGAGCGGTTCAAGTCGTCATACAAGTTCTTCACGGGCAGCTATCCCGCGAACACCATCTGTTATCCGGCACGTCTGCCCGCCCCTGGCGACACCGATTGGTTCGAGCACCCCGAGCGGGACTGATCTCACGCGGGCACGGCGCCGGGCGACCACTCGAAGGTTCGCTCGGTGGCCAGGCCCGACGGCTCCACGCAAAACCACGGCACGTCCCAGCCGGACAGCCCGAGCCGGTGGCCGGTCATAGCGGAGCGGGTCAGCTCACTGACTCCTCCGGAGGCGGGATCGTAGACCTCGAGATTGCCGTCGCCGCGGTCGGGCAGGATCAAGACGACGTGGCGCGGCACGGTGGCATTGCCGACATAGAGCAAGCCTGGTTCACCGTCGGCGACCAGGCGCAGAAGTTCGTCGAAGTGCGCGCCGAGCGCCTCGGCGTCGTCGGGACGCAGGAGGCGGATCGCGTAGGTCGTGCCCCGGCGCGCGGCCCCGAACTCCAGTTCCTTCTTCGCCCCCCAGGGCGGCGTGCCGAGCCGCCGCGGCCAGGGCAGGTTGAGGCGAGCGCCCCCGGCATACAGGCTGTTGGTGCGCCGGTGCACCACCTGCTCGTAGGCCGCGAACCGCGCCCCGACGTCG
>RRZT011874808.1_pt1 | contig 10483 bp, 9 predicted proteins | sample 2165551 | NCBI WGS metagenome assembly RRZT01 (sample SAMN10456910, study PRJNA506462) | wastewater metagenome | biome: wastewater; feature: sludge; material: wastewater sludge; isolation source: wastewater sludge with Escherichia coli K12::gfp cells carrying plasmid... | place: USA: Moscow, Idaho ...
CGAACTCCTTGGCCTTGCCGATCAGGCCGCCGAGGAATCCGCTCCCTTCGGCGTCACTCATGAGGGGTCCTCAATTCTCGCGTTGTCGAATCCAAGCCCAATTCTAGGCGACGGTGCGCACCTGCAGAAGGCGGAATCCCTTTGCGCTTGCGATCCGGTCGCAGCGGAAGCCGGCCTCGTTCAGCCATGCCTGCAGCGAGTCGGCGCCGAGGTTGCGTCCGACGACCAGCCGGGCCACACCGTCGGGCTTCAGCCGCGGCAGCCAGGAGAGCAGCAGATGGTGCAGGGCGTCCTTGCCGATGCGGATCGGCGGGTTCGACCAGATCTCGTCGTAGCGGACGCCATCGTCGGCGTCCTCGGGGCGCAGCGTGCGCACCCGCTCACCGACGCGGTGGGCGTCCGCATTGCGCCGGGTGAGTGCGAGGGCGCGCTCGTTAGTGTCCACGGCGTCCACCTCGGCGAGCGGAGCGGCGGTCGCGAGCGCGACCGCGAGGACGCCCCAGCCGCACCCCAGATCGAGGACGCGTCGGGCGCTGGCGGAGGGCCCGTGGGTGCGCAGCAGTACTCCCGTGCCCAGGTCGAGCCCGTCGTAGGAGAACACTCCGGACGCCGTGGTGAAGGTCCAGCCGGTGTCCCAGAACCGCACGTCGATGCTTCGCTCGACGGCCGGACCCTCGGGGGTGTCGAAGTAGTGGCTCATGCGTCCTCCTGCGGTGTCATCGATGGTTCTGGACGCCGCGCCGGCTCGTCGCGTCGCGCCCGGGCCTGCTCAGCCCGGAGCCGGTACCCGGCATCGTCGCCGGGGTAGCCGACCTCCTCCAGGACGAGGCCGTGCGGCGCGAGCACCTGCACGTCGCCGGCCCGGTCGGGTCGGTCGAGGAGTCCGGCCAGCCAGGCGCAGTCGCGCTGGCCGGAGCCGACGGCGACCAGCGCGCCGACCACCGAGCGGACCATCGAGTGGCAGAACGCGTCGGCCCGGATGCCGACCTCGACGACGCCGGCGAAGTCGCCGTCGGGGCGTCGGCCGACGTGGCAGTCGAGCACGGTGCGCACGGTCGTGGCGCCTTCCCGGCGCTTGCAGAACGCTCCGAAGTCGTGCAGCCCGACCAGGCTGCGGGCGGCGGGGTCCATCGTCTCGGCGTCGAGCGGGGAACGCACCCGCAGCACGAGCCCGCGCAGCAGCGGGTCGGGCGCGGAGTCCGCGAGCCGGAAGGTGTAGCGGCGCCACAGGGCGCTGAAGCGGGCGTCGAAACTCTCGGGCACCTCGGACGCCGCGCGCACCACCAGGTCGCCGGGTAGCACCCGGCCCAGGCGGTGGAGGAGCTGGTCGGCGAGGCCGGGAGCGGGGAGGTCGACGTGTGCGACCTGCCCGCGGGCGTGGACGCCGGTGTCGGTGCGTCCGGCGCAGGTGAGTGACGCAGGGGCGTCCAGACGCAGGATGCGAGTCATCCAAGCTTCGAGTTCGCCCTGCACCGTGCGCAGGCCGGGTTGGGCGGCCCAGCCGTGGAAGGCGCCGCCGTCGTAGGCGATGTCGAGGCGGTACCGGGTCACGGACGCCGCCGGAAGGTGAGGTCGCGGATCGTGCGTCCGGCGGTCAGGCCCCGGGCCTCGAATCGGGTGACCGGACGTGCATCCCAGCGGGGCGCCCAACCTTCGTCGGTGGTTGCGTGGACGTTCTCGAAAGCCGGGTGCGGGTCGAGGACCTCGCGCATGGCGAGGGCGTAGTCCTCCCAGTCGGTGGCGAGGCGCCATAGTGCCCCGGATGCCAACCGGGCTGCGACAAGGTCGGCGAACGCGGTCGAGACGAGCCTGCGCTTGTGGTGCCGGGCCTTGTGCCAGGGGTCGGGGAAGAAGGTCCACAGCTCGGTGAGCTGCTGTTGGCCGAAGAGCAGGTCGAGGCCCTCGACGCCGTTGGCCGTGACGATGCGGACGTTGTCGACGCCCTCGCGGGCCAACCGGGCCAGGGTGGAGGCGACGGCCGGGGTGAAAACCTCGAAGGCGACGATGTTGAGGTCGGGCCTGGCGAGGGCGAGGGCGGCGAGGTTCTCGCCTGCCCCTGAGCCGATCTCGACGGCGAGCGGGGCGTCGCGCTTGAAGCGTGCCGCCCAGTCGACAGCGGCGTCCGCTGCGATGGAGGTGGACAGCTCGCGCTGCGGCACCTTGATCACCCACCGGGAGGCGTGGGCGTCCCACGCGCGCTGCTGGCTCTCGTTCATGCGCGCCGATCGGCGCACGTACGACACCACCTCGCGGTGTACACGCTGGACGCGGTGGCTGGCCGTGGGCATGGGCGGCAGAATACCGCCGCCGTTCGTGGCGGTCGAAGAATCGGGGGGACCTCAGGGCCGAGACGGCCCGAAACTGTCCGAGGGGCATGGTTGAGTGGGTGTCGACTCTTCGAGATGAAGGAAAGGACCTGCACGTGCGCACGATCCTGAATGTGATCTGGTTCCTCTGCGGCGGCCTGTGGCTGGCGCTCGGCTACTTCCTGTTCGGCCTGCTGGCCTGCCTGCTGATCGTGACGATCCCCGCGGGGGTCGCGTCGTTCCGCATGGCCCAGTACGCGCTGTGGCCCTTCGGCAAGGCGGTCATCGAGAAGCCCAGGGCAGGGGCCGGATCGGCCATCATGAACTTCATCTGGTTCATCATCGCCGGGCTCTGGCTGGCCATCGGCCACGTGACCACCGCCGCCGCCCAGGCCGTGACGATCATCGGCATCCCGCTCGCGATCGCGAACCTGAAGATGATCCCGGTCACCTGCTTCCCGTTCGGCAAAGACATCGTCGACGCCCGCCACCTGCCGCCCGGCACCGCGCCGCTGCACTCGTTCTGATGCCTTCGGCCTGAGGGTCGCACGCTGCGGGCACGGCCGAGCGGCCGTGCTCGTTCGTGTGCGGGCGCAAGCCTTGGCGCTGACTACCGGCCCGGGGATGCGACTGAGTCGCGCTCATGCAGCGGCATGGACGCCAACTCCACCCCGCCACGGCCGCTCGGCCGCAGCAGCAGCTCGACCGCTCGAAACCCCATCGCCCGGTGCGGCAGCGCCAGGCTCGTCAGGCCCGGGTTGAGCCACCAGGCCATCTCGGAGTCGTCGAACGACACCACTGACAGGTCCCCGGGAATCGACAGCCGCAGCTCGGCGGCCGCCTGATACACGCCCATGGCCGTGCGGTCGTTGAGCGCGATGATCGCCGTCGGCCACGACTCCCTGGGTAGCCGCGACAGCGCCGAGACCACGGCCTCGCGCGCGTCTGGCGGCCACCACGGGCAGTCCACCTCGCCAGCGACGTCAAGCCCACGCTCACGCAGCACCGCCCGGATCGCCCGGTGTCGCATGTCGGCGGCGTACACCCCCGCCAGGTCGGCGCCGACCGTCCAGATCACCCGGTGCCCGGCGTCCACCAGCGTTGACGCTGACGCCCGCCCGGCCTCACGCTCGTCGGGCACGACGGCCGTCAGGCCGGAGTGGGGGTCGAGGCAGTTGAGCAGCACCGTGGGGCGTCCGATCAACGCCTCGGGCACCCGCACCCGCCGGGTGAACATCGCCGAGTAGATGAACGACTCGACGCCGCGCTGCAGCAGCTCGCGCACCACGGCGGCCTCCGACTGCTCGCCCTCGCCGCTCTCGGCGATCACCACCGCGTGTCCACCCGCCGACGCCGCCGCCATGGCGCCCACCAGCAGGTCGCCCGCATAGTGGTCGGTGGCGACGGTGTCTGACACGAACCCGATCACCGGCATCTGGTCGGGCGGTGCCCCCACCCTCTTGCGCCGCGTGTAGCCCAGGATGCGGGCCGCCTGACGCACCCGGTCGCGGGTGGTCGGCGAGATGCGCATGTCCTGGCGGTCGTTCAACACGAAGGACGCCGTGGTCACGGACACCTCGGCCCGGGCGGCCACGTCGGCCAGGGTCGGACGCGCGCGACGAGCATGCGTGCCGGACACGTCGCCTCCTTGGATCTGACCTCGATGTCGGTGCCTGGCGGATCGCTTGACAGCGTCGATCCGCGACGGCAATGCTCATGCTAAAGCTATAGCGACGTCAAGGTCCCTGCGCAGAGGACAAGGGAGTTCACATGAGTCAGGTTTCTGCCCGCGTGTTGCTGCGGGCGGCCGGCGTCGCCGTTCTGATCGACGCCCCCGACGGACTGTTGCCCGCGCTGCTGCACTGGGGAGGTCCGCTGCCCGGCCTCACCGAGGCGGACGCCGCCGCGATCGCCGAGTCGTCGCGTCCGGTGCAGAGCCCCAACGACGTCGACACCCCGGCGCGGGTGTCGCTGCTGCCGGAAGCCACGACCGGCTGGACCGGACGTCCCGGCCTGCAGGGTTCCCGCAACGGCGTCGCCTGGTCGACCGACTTCCGCGTCACCGAGATCACCTTCAACGGGACGCCCCTGCGCGGCTTCCTGTCCGCCGGCCCCGGTGTCCTGCGGTTCACAGCCGAGGACGCCGAGGCGCAGCTCACGCTCGACCTGGAGGTCGCGCTCAGCGACGGCGGCGTCCTGACGGCCCGCGCGGGCGTCCGCAACGACGGCACCGACGACTACACCGTCGACTCCCTGACGCTCGCCTTCCCCGTGCCGGCCGAGGCGTCCGAACTGCTCGACCTCGCGGGCCGGTGGGCCCGCGAACGCATGCCGCAGCGGCGTCCGTTCACCGTCGGCACCCATCTGCGCGAGAACCGCAAGGGCCGCACCGGATCCGACAGCGCCTACGTGATGCACGCAGGCACCCCGGGCTTCGGGTTCGCCGACGGTGAGGTGTACGGCGTCCACACCGCGTTCAGCGGCAACCACCTCCACTTCGCCGAACGCGTCTTCACCGGCATCCGCCTGCTCGGCGGGGGCGAACTGCTGCTGCCCGGCGAACTGCGCCTCGCGCCGGGGGAGACGTACACCGGTCCGCTGGTGTACGGCGTCCACGGCACCGGTTTGGACGCGGTGGCGCGCCGCTTCCACGGCGTCCTGCGGGCGCGCAAGCGCCGCCTGTCGACGCGGCGTCCGGTCACCTACAACGTGTGGGAAGCCGTCTACATGGACCACAGCCTGCCCAAGCTGCTACGGCTCGCCGAACTCGCGGCCGGCGTCGGCGTCGAGCGGTTCGTGCTCGACGACGGCTGGTTCGGCGCTCGCCGCCACGAGCACGCCGGCCTGGGCGACTGGGTGGTCTCCGACGATGCCTGGCCCGACGGCCTCAGCCCGCTCATCGACCGGGTCAACGAGCTCGGCATGGAGTTCGGTCTCTGGTTCGAGCCCGAGATGGTCAACCCCGACTCCGACGTGGCCCGCGAACACCCCGACTGGATCCTGTCGGCCCGGACGTCCTGGCCCGTCGAGTCGCGCTTCCAGCAGGTGCTCAACCTGTCCATCCCCGAGGCGTACGCCCACGTGCGCGACCAGATGATGGCCCTGCTCGACGCCTACCCGATCGCCTACATCAAGTGGGACCACAACCGCGACCTCGTCGACGCCGGTGACCAGACGCGCGGGGGGCGTCCCGCCGTGCACGAGCAGACACTGGCCTACTACCGGCTGCTCGACGAGCTGCGTGAAGCCCACCCCGAACTCGAGATCGAGTCGTGCTCCTCGGGCGGTGCCCGCGTCGACCTGGAGGTGCTCCAGCGCACCGACCGGGTCTGGGTGTCCGACTGCATCGACCCGCTCGAGCGTCAGGTGATGAACCGCTGGACTGCCCAGCTCATCCCGCTCGAGTACATGGGCAGCCACATCGCCTCACGGCACTCCCACACCACCGGACGCCGCCACGACATCGGCTTCCGTGCCGCGACCGCCGTCTTCGGTCACCTGGGCATCGAATGGGACCTCACCGAGGCCACCGAAGAGGAACTCGCCCAGCTCACCGACTGGGTGGCGTTCTACAAGGAGCATCGCGACCTGCTGCTCGGCGGCGACCTCGTGCGGATGGACGGCCCCGACCCGCACCAGTTCGTGCACGGCGTCGTCGCGCCCGACCAGTCGCGCGCCGTCATCGGGCTGGCGGTCACCGCAAGCCTCGACGCGCTGCCCGGGCCCCGCGTCCGGTTCCGGGGCTTGGACGCCGAGCGTCGCTACAGCGTCCGGCCGGTGCGGCTCGGCGCTCCCCAGGGCGGGCTCAAGGAGCCCGTCTGGTTCGGCGCCGGGGTCGAGCTGACCGGCGCGGCGCTGGAGCGGGTCGGGTTCACGCCGCCCATCATCAACCCTGAGCAGGCGATGCTGTTCCTGGTGGACGCCGTCGACTGAGGTCTCGGGTGGCTGGACGTTCGGCGGCAATACCGCCGCCGCCCTTGGTTCCCGGGGACGTCGCCGTTCATACTTCCTGCATGGAGAAGACCCGGGTCGACGGACCCGCCGCGCTGTGGTTCGCGACGTTCACCCGTGGAGCACACCGGGCGTTGCCGCGGCCACTGCGGCGCATCCTGCCCACGACGTTCATCGGCTACGCCCTGATCAACGGCAGCGCCTTCGGCATCGACATGGCTCTGCTCAGCCTGATGCACGGCGTCGCCCACATCGGCTACCCGGTCGCTGTGACCATCGGCTACGTTCTGGCGTCGATCTACGCGTTCATCATGAACCGCTGGCTGAACTTCCGCGAGCACGGCGACCTCGGCGTCCAGTCGACGAAGTACACCGTCGTGATGGTCAGCAACTACCTGATCTGGATCCTCGCGTTCAGCTCGCTGCTGGAGTGGATCGGCGTCCAGTACCAGATCGCACGCGTCGTGGCAGCCTGCATCGAGGGGCTGTATATCTACCTGATGCTGCGGCTGTGGGTGTTTCCGCGCCACGACCGGACGGCGGCGCCGGACACCGCCGTCGCGCCGCCTCGCGTCACTGCTTAGTGGCGAACCGCTCCACCAGGTGCGCCGGCAGCAGTTCGTAGCCGTGGAACTCGCGGCTGAACGTGCCCGACCCGTGCCCCAGGCCGCGCAGGTCGATGGCGTAGCGGGCCAGCTCGAGCTGCGGCACGACCGCGCTGATGACGGCCTTGCCGTTGACCGAGTCGGTGCCGAGCAGGTGCCCGCGGCGTCCGGAGATGTCCGTCATCACGGCACCCATGAACTCCTCACCGACCGTCACCGTGACCAGGTCGACCGGCTCGAGCAGGGCCACCGTGCCGGGCTGACCGGCCGCCTCCTTCAGGGCGAGCGCGCCGGCCATCTGGAACGCCATGTCGGACGAGTCGACCGAGTGCGCCTTGCCGTCGTACAAGGTGACGCGCACGTCGACCATCGGATGCCCGGCCAGGACGCCGCGTTCCATCTGGGCGCGGATACCCTTCTCGACGCTCGGAATGAACTGGCGCGGGACCGCGCCGCCGACGACCTTGTCCACGAACTCGAAGCCGCCGCCACGCTCCAGCGGCTCCACCTCGATGTTGCACACCGCGTACTGGCCGTGGCCGCCTGACTGCTTGACGTGGCGTCCGAGCGCCTTCGCCCCACCCACGAACGTCTCGCGCAGCGCGATCTTGACGTCTTCCTGCACGACGTTGACGCCGTAGCGGTCCTTCAGCCGGTTCAGCAGCAGGTCAGCGTGGGCCTGTCCCGTCGTCCATAGCACCAACTGGTCGGACGCCCCCCGCGCGAGCCGCACGGTGGTGTCTTCGACGGCCAGACGCTGCAGCGCGGTGGCGAGCTTGTCCTCGTCGTTGCGGGTCGCAGCCCTGATGGCCAGCGGCAGCAGCGGCTCGGGCATCGCCCAGTTCGGCACGACGCCGGCATGGTCCGGCGCCGAGAGAGTGTCGCCGGTGCCGGCGGTGGTGAGCTTGGTCAGCATCACGATCTCACCGGCGATCGCGGACGCCTTCGGCTTCAGTTCGCCGCCGGAGGCGTACTGGATCTGGCCGACGCGCTCCTCGTTGTCGTGATCGGGGTGGGCGGCGTCCTCCTTGCCGAAGTAGTGCGACCGGTGGCCCGACACGTGCACCAGGTCGTCGCTGCGGACCGTGCCCGAGAAAATGCGCACCATCGACAGCCGGCCGGCGAACGGGTCGGTCGTGGTACGGATCACCTGCGCCACCAGCGGCGCCGACGGGTCCGACGGGGCCGGCCCGGCGTGGTCGCCGTTGAGGCGGGTGAAGTCGGGGTTCGGGTAGAGCGTGGGGGTGGGGAAGCCGTGCTCGATCAGGCTGAGCAGCTCCTCGGTGCCCAGCCCGCTCGACTGGACGACCGGCACGACGGGGAACAGGTTCGCGCGTGCCGTGGCCTTCATCAGGTCGTCGAGCAGGTAGTCGCGACCCGGGTCAGTGCCCTCGAGGTAGTTGTCCATGAGGGCGTCGTCCTCGGCCTCCTGGATGAGCCCCTCCAGCAGAGGGCCGCGGTGAGCCTCGACGAGGTCCTCGTGCGACGCGTCGCCCTCGACCAGGGTTGGCGTCCCGCCGGAGGAGTAGTCGCGGAACCGGTGCGACAGGACGCCCACCGTGCCGTTGATGCCGGCGCCGGACCCGACCGGGACGTGGGTCGGCAGGACGCCGTCGCCGAATTTCTCCTTGAGCTCCTCGACCACCGTGTCGAAGTCGGCGTGGGCGGCGTCCAGCTTGGTGAGGGCGATCACGCGGGGGAGGCCGGCGTCGCGGCACTCATCCCACAGGGCGCGGGCGGCGGCGTCGATGCCGTCAGCGGCCGACACCACGAAGATGGCCGCGTCGGCGGCCCGGATGCCGGCGCGCAGCTCGCCGACGAAGTCGGGGTGGCCGGGGGCGTCCAGAAGGTTCACGAAGGTGTCGCCGGTGACGAGCGAGGCCAGATAGAGCTGCGACAACCGCTCGGCGTCGTCCTTCTCACCGCGATAGCCGGACACCCGCGCCTTGAGCAGCTGCTCGAACAGCGACGTCTTTCCCGAACCGGCGTTTCCGATCAGGACGACGTTGCGTACGTCGTCGGGTGACTGAATCTGAACCGCCTCGGTGCTCGCCTTTGAACTCATGGTGCTACCCAACACCCGGTCAGGGGCCGCCGCAACCGATTCCACATTTCGGGCCGGGCGTGTCTCACAGTGTCGCTTCGATGGTTCCGATCGGGACGCCGTGGCCGAGAACCGGGGCGTGCGCGAGACGCCGGTGGAGGTCGGGGGTGCCGACGCCGAGGAGTTGCAGGGCGGCGCCGATGATGACCGGGCGCGCACGCTCGGAGCCATCCGCGACCTTCAGGGCGATGCCGCGTCCGTCGGGCAGGCCGACCGCGTAGACGCCCTCGGCGCCGTCCTTGGCGATCGCACCGGGCAGCAGCCGCATCAGGTCGGTGTTGTCGCGCCCGGAGCCGCCGACGTACTCGGGGTGGCTGCGCATCGCGTCGGCGATCGCGCGCTGGTGGGGTTCGGACGCCGCGCAGAGGCGTCCGAAGGAGTGGGCGAGCTGGGTGAGCGTGATCGCGTGGGCCGGCGCCCCGCAGCCGTCGATGGTGGTCGCGGTGGGCGGGGTGCCGAAGGCGGACATGGTGTCGACGATCGCCTGCTGCAGGGGGTGGTTGAGGTCGAGATACGTCTGGGTCGGCCAGCCGTTGAGGCGACAGGTGGCGAGCATGGCGGCGTGCTTGCCCGAGCAGTTCTGGGTGATGGACGCCCGCGCACCCCCGGCACGGACGATCGCGTCCCGCGCGTCGGGGTTGAGCGACCAGTCGGGGGTGTTGGCCAGGTCGGACTCGGTGAGTCCGGCGTCGGCGAGGGTTTCGCGGACGGCGTCCACATGGAACGGTTCGCCGGAGTGACTCGCGCAGGCCAGGGCGAGGTGGCGTCCGGAGAGCTGCGCGCCGGCCTCGAGCAGAGCGAGGGCCTGCAGCGGCTTGAGGCAGGAGCGGGGGAGGACGGCGGCGTCCGGATCGCCCCAGGCGTGGGTTGGGTCGCCGGTGGGGGATGTGACGACCAGCGAGCCGTGGTGGAAGGACTCCACGAACGAGCCTCGGACGACGCGGGCGAGCACCGGTGCAGACATGCCCGGGAGTGTAGTGACGGTTGGACGCGGCCGGTGCGGGGAGGGTGGGTGGCGTGATCGGCCCATGGAGGAATCGGCGGTGCAGGGGGCGGCCACGCGGGGGACGGCTGATCCGCTGGTGTGGTTGCAGGGCTGGTACACGTCGATGTGCAACGGCACGTGGGAGCCGGGCGGGATGGCCACGTCGTTGTCATGACCTCGGTCGACGCCGACGTGGCGCGTTGAACCCGACGTGGTGAGCCGGGATGTGACGTGGCGCGCTGAGTCGGGCGCCGTGGCGGATTCAGTTCTGACGTGGCGGGCTGTTTGGGCGACCTGGCGCACCGAGATCTGACGTGGCGCACTGGACCGGACTTGGCGGATGGTGCACCACGCGCCACGTCCACTTCGGTGCGCCGCGTGAGTTTTCGGCGCGCCACGTGGTGATCGCTGAGCGGTCGGATCCGTCGGCGGCCCGTGGGACGCCGGCGTGGTCGTCATCGTCGCCACTCACGAGATGCATCCGGGGCCCGTTGTCGTTCCTGCTGCTGCGCGTGGCTCGTCGGGAACTCCG
>RRZT012713830.1_pt1 | contig 10482 bp, 9 predicted proteins | sample 2165551 | NCBI WGS metagenome assembly RRZT01 (sample SAMN10456910, study PRJNA506462) | wastewater metagenome | biome: wastewater; feature: sludge; material: wastewater sludge; isolation source: wastewater sludge with Escherichia coli K12::gfp cells carrying plasmid... | place: USA: Moscow, Idaho ...
ACAAAATCATTGCTATCATGCTGCATTATCAAAGCCGCACGGGCAAAATCTGCCCTATTGCTTATGGTTATATTTTTATTAGGAAATCCATTTATTGTCACAGTATGCCCTGATCCATCAAAAGACAGAACACCGTCACCACTCTCAAGCAGATCGGAATTGTTAAGGCGAAGCACTCCGCCCCAATCCATATCGTCTATGACTTTTGAAGATGTCCTTGTAAATGACCAGCCGCTTAAGCTATAGATCAAAGCATTGCCTCTATTTCCTACTATCTGACATCCGTTTTTGTTAGGGTCTTTAGGATAAAAGCCTGAAAGGTCTGTTTCACCGCCAAGCCTTACAACGCCATTTTTATTAAATTTGCCAACAATGCCACCTACGCTCTGGTTTGCAGAAACATCATTTGCAGTAACTTTGACTTTGCCGCCAACATCTATAAAAGCCTGATCAGCATAGCCCACAAGTCCGCCATAATTATTTTGTGATGATGTGGAATTCTTAATACTTATAGTGGTATTCTTGACTCTTACATAAGCCTTGCTGTTATCACCTATCTTACCAATAAGGCCGCCAAAATCAAGGGCATTGCATGAGCCAGTCACTTTTACAATGATATCACTTAGTGCTAGTTCAGAGCTAAGAGCATTGGCAGAATATCTTCCGACAATACCACCATAAAAGCCTGCCCTGACAGTGCCATCGAAGTTTGAAATAATAGTATCATTAGCGGTGCCCGTGATACTAATTTTTGCACTATCTGCGCTGTTTATCAGCACTCCGAAAACAGAGCCAACAGCCGCACTGTCAGCGGTATCTCCTGATGAACAAGCAAGTGCCATTTTCATGCCACTGAATTTTGAAATGTCAAATGTCTTTTCGTTGGCTTTACTGTATGTCTAAGAGCCGAAAAGACCGCCCGCAGTTACAGAGCCTGTAACGCTTCCGGTCATGGTAAGGGTGACACCTTCACCGACATTTATTTCTGCATTCTCTGCACTGCCCACAAGTCCGCCTGCGTTGTTTGCGGATACATTTACGCCTGTCAAGACATCACACTTGTCAACGTTCAGTGTTGCACCAGTACTCATTTTCCCGACAAATACACCTGCGTTCGATTTACCGGAAATGTCAAGCAAATTACTTGACAAGCTTACAGCAAGACTTGTGTTTTCGCCCATAGTGCCGCAAGCAAGTCCTGCATTATCCCCGCCTGATACTTCCACCTTGACATCATTACTTAGAGTGATATCCAGATCGACCGTTGCTCCATTTTTCATATTGCCTATAACAGACGTGAAGGATTTATAAATTGTAGCACCTGAATCATCTACAGGATCAGCTTTTATTTTCCACTTATTAGCTGAAGCCACATCACCGTGTATAACATTCTCAGCAAGCAAAGCTGAATTTTTTTCTTCCGGTCTAGCAAAAATAATAGTATCTAAATTTGCACTGTCACTAAGATATTCAAACAGAGCAAAATTAATAGGAAGATTAATAGCTGAACCCTCATTTGCTTTGACTGTTCCCATGAAAGGATATTCTTCATTGCCAAGTCCTTTTTCTATTCCTGTAAAATCAGAAGCCTTAAACTGAGATTGGTTGTTTGAAAACAATACAGTGATATTCTGATAAACAGCAGGGTCTGCATTAAGAAGCTTTTTAAAATCGTCTGCATTCTGTATCGTAAAAACGCCACTTTTGATATCGTTAGTTATGTCAGTATATGTATCTGCCGCCATAGCCGTAATAGCATTGGTGACAGTTGATACCATTTTAGACACAACACCTGAAATGTCTGCAAGCGGCATACTCGTGACAAGCAATACGGCAGCGGTAACTAAAGAAATAACATTCTTGCGATACTTGCTGTAAAGCTTGCGGCATATTCTATTAATTTTCTGATTTCTATTAGCTTTCACTTTCAACTGCCTCCGTGCAAAGTTAATATTCTTATCTATACGTTTAGTTCAACAAGGATATATTGCACCTTTGTACCTATCTTTTCGTCAGCGTCATTATACATGGAGCTTAGTGATGATAACTGTGCTGTGCTGTATTTATCACCATTAAGTATATTCTCAATAACCTTTTTATTTTGTTCTTTATCGGCATCACCTGACAAGAACAAGCTTAAATTACCCTTCATATATTCCGCAAAATCCAAACGTTCTTTACTGTCATCATCAAACAGCACATTTTTCTCTGTCAGATTTTCATCTGTGCTTTTCATTAGTACCTGACCAAGCGTGTTCGGCCACACCCAATATACGTTCACTTCCTGCGGAACGTCTACTTTACAATCTTTAAACGTCCTTGTGAATGTTTCATCATGAAGAAAATCGGAATATGTGTGATTGTTCTCATCATATTTCTCAAAAAACATGATATGTCCATTCATAAATCTAGTTACTTCTTCTTCAGTAATCTTTTCATAAGAAACAGCGTCTTCGTTTTTATTCTCTGCATACCCCGTGATACTCAACTTGAACTGTATCTCCATTTCCCCCGACTGGTTCGGGACAACATAAAAAGTAAGCTTTCCATGACTACCAGGATTAATACCATTCGTCATACCGCTTTCTTCATCAAGAAGCCAGTAGATCTTGTTGTTCTCGTCAGAAGTGATGTTGCTCCCATCAGACACCTTAGAGTAGTCATTGCTGTCAAGTATCTCAGCTTTAAGCACATTGGCACTGCCTACTGTTTTCAGTTCAAATGGCGAATCTACGCTTTTCATTCCAAATGAATCAAGATCAAGGGCTTTATCAATGGTAAACCAAGCCAGACTGACCGCAATAAGTATAAATGCCAGCACTGCAACTGGTATTATTTTTATAATAAGCAGTTTGCGTTTCTTCTTTTCTTCCTCGCTGTCTGCTTTCTCTATCACTTTATGCTCAGCCACTTTGGCGACCTCCATTATTTCATTGAGTCAAGCTCTTTCTGCAATTCTATCATGTGGTTTCTGCAAGCGGTTATCTCGCCTGTGTATTTGTTGAACCACTCAACGTCCATTTCGTTAGGCTCTTCCTGCAAAAGAATCGCCTGAACCAGTGCTGATTGTGAACGTGATCTCTTACGCTCTATCTCCTCGATAGTAAGTCTGCATTTCTTTATTTCTCTTTTAAGCTGCCCTTTACTGCTCACGTTATTGTCCTCCTTGCATTAATTTCCCATTTTATCAACCGAATCAACTATCTCGTTGACTTCCCTATAGCCTTTGTCAAGATTTTCGGTGATATGGTCAAGTGCTTTTTTTACGTCCTCAAGCTTGCCCTGCATTTGTTCGGGATACTTCACAAAGCAATAATGAAGCTCATTTATAGCCTTCTGCTCATCAGTGTAATCGTCGATAAGAAACACCAGCGACCTTGCCGCACCCATGTCCGAAAGTATCATGTTATATCTCGTTGGAAGATCCTTGCCGCTTTCAAGATAAGTGTCTATCTCCTCAGAGGCGGCAGACAGATTTTCCATATACTTAGCAATGTAAGTCTTTCTGACTTCCTCGGACTTGTCCATATAAAGCCCGATAAAAACGAACAGCCCTGCAAGTGCCGCAATACAAATAACGATAGCCGTTATCATTTTAGCCTTCATTATCTTTTCCTGATTCAAAGCTGTTCGCCTCCTTTTTCTCGTTTTCCTGCATTTTCAGCCGCTGAACTTCCTTTTCAACAGCCTCACGCATAAGCTTTTCCTTTTCTTCCTCAGCCGCTTTCAAAGCTTCCTCACGGTTTGAATATATTTTTATCTCAGCGATAGTTTTTACCTCATACACCGCCATGCAAACTGTTGGGATTATCACAAACAGTATGAGGAGCTTCTTTGTTGATGCAAATGACCCAAGCCACTTGAAAAATCTGAGCTTTCCATAGTATTTTCCAATAATGCTGGCTTTTTGCACCGTCACGCTGTCCTCTATTTTGTTAGCATCGCCTTTAGTAACAAAAGTGCCGTCGCTCAAAACCTCAGATATCCTGTGAGTATTTATCTCGCCTTTAATACTATCATCTTGAGAGTAGAACGAAATGATATCCCCTGCCTTTAAGCTGTCAGTATCCGTCTTTTTGATGTAAATATAGTCGCCCTCATGTATAGACGGCTCCATACTTCCGCTCACGACTTTCAGTACGCTGTAACCAAAAATGCTTGCTGTTTTGCCGATACAGCCGCAGACCATTATGTACACCGTCACACTCAGCAGTGCCGCAAACACAGCAGAGCCAAGTATTGTCAAAGCTATTTTTACTATCCTCAACGCCTTGCCGATGATAACGACTCTCCCTCCGTGTTATTGTTTGCTATATTTCTCTTTCAAATGCCTTGCCATTCTGCCAACTGCTGAAACATGATACTCCTTATAGAGTCGTTTCATTTCAGCGTCGATAGCTTTCTGCTCCTCAGCGGTGCGCTGTGGCGGAATATATGGTCTTGGCGGTCTGTTCTTTCGCTCAAGACGTTTTCTCTTTTTAAACTGCCTGTTTTTGATACGCCTCTTTACATCATATTTCAGATACGGAGCATATTTTTCATAGATAACCTCGATTTCACGCTCTGCACGTTTTCTCTCTGCCTCAGCCAGTTCTTTTTCCTTCTTGACTTTGAGCATTCTGATATAGTCCGGATTATCCGTCACAACAGGTATGATCCCAAATGCGTGAGCCAGAACATATGTTATGCCACGTTTTGCCATGTAATATGGATTTTTGGAATATTCTTTAAATATCTCATTGATATTTTTATTTTCAAAGCTTTCACGTTCAGCTTTAAGACGCTCAGCACGTTCACGCTCACGACGTTCCTGCTCACGCTGCTGTTGTGCTTCTTTCGCCTTTTTTGCAGCGATCTCAGGGGACTCATACTCTGACACAAAGCTTGAAGACACGGCTTCTTCATTCGTGCTGATCTGCTGATCCATAGCAGATCCAAGGCTGCTGCGGACGAGCTTTTTCTCCTCTCGGATCCTAGCTCTTTCCTCACGGACACGCTGCTCCTCTTCACGGCGTTGGCGCTCCTCCATTTGCCTTTTGCGTCTTGCGATATGCTTGATCTCTTCCTCTTTTTCACGGCGTTCACGTTCCTCACGCTCCGCCTTTTCTCTTGCAGCCTGCTCCGCCTGCTGTTTTTGGATAAGCTCCAATCTTCTGCGTTCAGCTTCCTCATGCTCCAGCCTTATGCGCTCTTCTTCCTCACGCCGCTGACGCTCCAGTTCCTCCTGCTCGGCACGCTTTCTTTCAGCTTCTGCAGCCGCAAGCTCCTCAGCCCTCTTACGGTCTTCCTCGTCTTTGAGAAACTGCTTTTCTATCTCAACTATACGGTCAAGCTCTGCCGTAAGGTTTCCTGCCTCCTCGGCAGACATACCCATATCTGTCTTACTTGCACTACTTTGTTCACCCTCGCCAACTATGACATCATATTTATCAGACGTCTGCTTATCAAAACGCCTGACAACCTTTGGTGCAAGGGTCTTGCTCTTTATAGTTTTAAGCTCCTCCGACTTGTCTGCCCCATGGGTATAGGAGCGGAAAAGCATATAGTTCATTGCGGTCAGACCATATATATCCTCGATATAAGAATCATCAGGTCTTTGTGCAGTATCAGAAACGTTGACCTCGTAGCCTGCCTTATCGTAGCTTTCGATAAACTGCCAAATGGTAAGACACGCCATAAGGTCCACATTTTTAGTGATAGCGTTTGTTCTCATAACAGGCGGTCTGATAAAAGCGTTGCCAAGAGTGGTACAAAGCACTGAGCCTTTGTATCCCTCGATAGCCTTTTTGACCCTTTCAAGCCTTGCCCAAACGTCAGTATCCTTGCTGCCGCCGACAAGACTGTCAACAGTTTCTATCTTAAAACTAATGTTGACCTTTCTCCCGTCGCCGCTGTCAGCCACGGTATCGTAATTAAAAGAATAAGCCTCCTGCGCCTCTGCGGTCTGGACAAGCTTATTGTATCTGATATTTATGAAAATGTATAGCCTGTCGATAAGGGTATTTACAAATCTATTTTCATATGTATCGAGAGTTTCCTCTTTATGAATGTTGAGTATCTTTGACGGAGTTATCTTTCCGGTCTTTTTGTCGATATCCTGAATAAGATCGGTGTGCTGTCCCAGATGTTTTATGGACTCTACCGTTATCTTCCTTGACATAGCGATAGGCACGATCTCTTCCACTTCTTTAATGGTGTTTCTGGGATTTCTTATTACCGTATCAAGATGTGGCAGAGCTTTTTCTATCTCTGTGAGCCAGGACGAATCTATATTCTTCTCGATTATCTTACGATTAAAAGATACAGTTTTTTCGCCCGAAAGAAGCAAGGCACGGGCTGCCGCAAAGCTGTTATTGCCGTCAAACGTCTTTACAGCTTTGTCAAAAGCTGCACGCTGTTCGTTGTATTCGCTCATGCCCGTCCCTCCTCTCAAAGCTTATGAGTACAAATTTTAGTACAGTTTTTGCAATCTTTCAAGATATGCTATAGATTCTTTCATAGTGTTTCTGCCAAAAAGCTTCAGCATATAGGTGCAAAGCTCTTTCAGCTCTTCTCTTAGCATTGCCAAGTTAAGCGACTCAAATTTTCTGAATATCTTTGTGGCAAGCACATAGTCAATGCCGTCAAGTTCCTCGCCACCGCAGGCAACATATACAGGAACAAACAAGTTCATCTGTTTAAGTATACGGTTACCGAAAGCCACTCTCAGCTTTTCAATTACCCACAGGTCAAGCTGCTGGATCTTTTTCAGACTGTCCTGTGAAACAGGATACATTTGAAAAGCTTCCTTGAAGAGTGTATCAAGATGTTCAAAGCTTAAATTCATAGGCGGCGTGTCAGGTGCGTCAAAGGCAACTCCCTTTGCGTCAAGATTGATAGGCTGTGCACGGTCGTATACCTTATCTGAGATAGTGAACGTGGAATCGTCGTTATTTGCAGTACCGATATACCAAATGTTCTGCGGAATACGCAGTTTGCCCTTATCCAGACGAACAGGGTCGGTACTCCACACGTTAGGAACAAGATCAAGCTCCCACTCGGCAGGATCAGGCATTTCAAGAATCGAGAGCATTTCTGCAAAGTAATATTCTACTCTCGCAATGTTCATCTCGTCGAGGAGTATGAAGTTTACATCGTCATTGTATTCAGAAGAATAAATTCTTTTGAGGACTTCTGTTTCATTAAAGTTCTTCGTGAACTCGTTGAAGTAGCCGAAAAGCTCAGTTCTGTCACGCCATGACGGCTGAACAGAAGCAATAGTGGTATCTTTCTGCAAGAACTTACCGAATGAATATGGCAATGATGTTTTACCTGTACCAGAGATACCTTGCAGGATAATGAGCTTTGTTGAAGCCATGCCTGCAATGAAAAGTCGGATAGTTTTTATGTCATAATAAAGGTGCATTCTTGAGCAGGCAAAGTTTCTGTATGCTTCGCAGATACCGCTAAGGGTGATGTCATTATTGTAAGCAGGCGGCTCGTATGTCTTGTAGAAATTGTCCACCTCGATAAGCTTTGAAAAACGGCAATCTGCTGTCTGAACAACGCCGTCCACAATGGTTTGAACTTCGCCCTGTGCAGGCATCTGCTCGCCCTCTGCAAGCTTTGTTTCACCCTCTGCAAGAGCGGTGTTATCATATACGCCAAGCTGAGCCACCTTCATTGCCATGATCTCATCTTTTTCCTTGGTCATTTTGACCACCTGACGCTGCAGGTCAGATATTTCTTCGATAAGATCCTCGTTGCTGACGATAGAGTGTCTGAATCTTATGTACTTTCTCACAGCAAGCACTATCATAAAAATAATAAGCACAAAGATAGCCACAACAACGATAATTGCAAGCACAGAAAGTATCCAGCCCAGCGCACCAAAGTCTGCCGAGTAGGTCTTGAATATCCTTATGTAGTTTTTTATATTGAAGATCTGTTTTATGCCGTTCCACAGACCCTTGAAGATCTGCCCAAAGCCTGCAAGCATTGACGACATGAAAACAAAAAACCATTTCAGAAATCCATTCATAATGTATCACCCAAGCAGCAGTTATTTGTCATTTTTCTCCTGCTGTGCATTTTCCTCTTCCTTTTTCTTCTGCTGTGCAAGGTATTCCTCAACTGCACGTCTTTTTATTTCTTCCTCATCGCTCTCTGTGATAGCAGGACGCTTTATCTCGATTATGGTTGCGATAAGCTTATAAAGCTCAAAGAGGAAAAACAGTGCTATGGGCAAAAGTATGCAAATGAAAAATCCCGTTTTTGTTCTGAGGAAATCCATTACCTTGCCGAAACCGCCTATTTTTGCACCTTTCCACTGACCGATTATATCACCTGCATAAACAGTGTATGTATCATCTACGTTATTAGCATCGCCTCGTGTGATAAAGCCTACAGAGCCGTTATCATTGAGTACCTCTGCGATACGGTGGGTATTCTTCACCTTTTTGCCGTCAATAAGCGTCCAGAAAGTGATAACGTCGCCCTTTTTCAGAGAATTGATATCGTCTATTTCCTTTGAGATAATAAGGTCGCCTTTTTTGAAAGTTGGCTTCATTGAGTCAGATTCAACTGTGAGCGGGACATATCCCAGCAGACTTGCCGTACCATTATTCTTATCAGACGAGAACACGAGAATTGTTATAAGCAGTGCAAAGATAAGCACCACCCATGCGATAACATTAAAAACGATCTTCAAAGCTTTTTTCATAATTCAAAACCTCGGAAACCCGAGGCTTCCTCCCTTCTAATTCTTTAAGTTGTTTCAACGATCTTGAAATTCATACCAAGCTTCATTGTGCCACCGATTATTTTGTCAACACAATCAGGGTCATTTCCCTCAAGCCATATGACCACTGTATACTTGTCTTTCTCACCAGGACCAAGCTTTTCACGTCGGTCCTTCATGACCTCAGTAGAGGAGGCGAACTCCTTGTCGCAATCGCTTTCCTTACCGCTGCCGTCAGACTTTGTTTTACCATAAACAGTTTTCTCGCCATTCACGAAAAGCTCCACTCTGATAGCTTCATCAACACCGTTCGTGACGTTCTCGATAGTCATTTCGCTGTCATAGCTAAGTGTGTCTTTACCGGAATTTATGAGATAGAAAGTATAAGCTATATACCCCTCGCCATTATGGCTGCCGTTTATCTTGTCGATATTATCAGGGAGATCTTCGCCACTGATATTTGTCATATCATAGAGGATATCCGCATTGAGCCTTGAATTGCTCGTGGTATAGTCAGGAGTTTCCGAAAGAGTAAGCCCCTGATTTATCATATCATACTTACTTATCTTAACTGTAAAGCTACCATACTTGTCGTAAAAATAAGACACCGCATAAGCCGCCGCCACGATAGCGATAAGTATAATGGCAAGTATTTTAAGCAATCTCATCAATACCACATAGCTTTTAGCTTCCTTGGCGGTCCTGCGAAGTGCAAGGGTATCGACTACTCTTGTATTTTTATCTATATTTTTACCGTCCAAAACCGTATCACCCGTTTATTACTCATTTCTATTGCGAACGTATCTTTCCGCAATATATTTTCCTGCATTTTCTCCCGAATAGTAAAGGCACTGCATACCGCTGAGCTGTTTCACCTGCTTATCATCAGTAATTCCGTCAGCTATGACCTCAGCATTAAGGTCAAAAACGAAATTAAGCAGAGAGTTCACGCAGGTATCATACCTGTCGCTCTTACCAAGAACCTGAGCCACTGAGCCGTCAAGCATGATATTATCTACCTTGAACTCAGCGGTCTTAAGCATTTTAAAGCCCTCAGTGCCGAAGCCTGTAAGCAGAAAATGAAAGCCCTGTCTTCTCATAAGAGCCACGTTATCTGCCGCTGTGCTGTCAGCTTCATCAAGCACATCAGGCGACAACTCAAAGCAGACACGCTCATACTTCACGCCAAACTTATCGCAATAATCTGCCGCAATTCTCGGAGCTTCCGTCTGCCTTAAAAATCTTGCAGGCATGAACACGCTTGCCCAATCAACGTCCACTTCCCTTTCGTGAAACTTGCCCAAAGCCTGCAAGAGCTGAACGAAAGCAAGCTTGAAAATGCTAACACATCGGTCGGAAAGCTGAGCCACAGGGAGATAATCCGCAGGCATGAGCGTACCCATAGCAGGAGAATTGAGCCTTGTTTGCGACTGCAAAAAAGTGACCCTGCCGCTGTCGGTATTTTTTATAGGTCTATAGAAAAGCTCCACGGCACGAACGCCGTCAACTGTAGAATTTTCGCCCAAAGCAAAGCCACTTCCTTTCTGCTCCAATGTATTATTATAGCATATTTTCGACAAAAAGCAAAGAAAAGTTGGGGAATTTCCCCAAATATGGAAAATTATTTTTTATGCCCATTTACCAAAAAACGCCGAATTTCTTCGGCGTCTTTTTTGTTTTATTGTTATGGATTAAACACCTGTGCCTGTGTTTGAAAGGTCATAGAATTTAAGATTAATCTGGAAGTCCTGACCTGCATTAGC
>RRZT010317775.1_pt1 | contig 10481 bp, 9 predicted proteins | sample 2165551 | NCBI WGS metagenome assembly RRZT01 (sample SAMN10456910, study PRJNA506462) | wastewater metagenome | biome: wastewater; feature: sludge; material: wastewater sludge; isolation source: wastewater sludge with Escherichia coli K12::gfp cells carrying plasmid... | place: USA: Moscow, Idaho ...
CTGGTATTGTATTCCAGATGAATCATTCTTTACAGACTCACAATTAGTGGATGGGAAATGTCCAGACTGTGGTAGTGTTGTTGAGAAAACAAAGGAAGAAACATATTTCTTCAAGTTATCAAACTATCAACAAAAATTAGAAAAATATTATGAAGACTATCCTGATTTCTTAGTTCCGGAATCAAGAAGAAATGAGATGTTGAACAACTTTATTAAACCAGGCTTGTTAGATCTATCGGTAAGCCGTTCATCGTTCTCTTGGGGTATTGATGTACCTTTTGATGAAAATCATGTCATTTACGTATGGATTGATGCCTTAAGTAACTATATTACTGGGCTTGGTTATAGTGTTGATGGCAATCATGGTGAAGACTTTAAGAAATATTGGCCTGCGGATTTAATCTTAATTGGAAAAGATATTGTTCGTTTCCATTCAATTTATTGGCCAATCTTATTAATGGCTTTAGGTGTTGAACAAACAAAACAATTATTTGGACACCCATGGTTACTCGTTGGTGAAGGTAAGATGAGTAAGTCTAAGGGTAATGCGATTTATCCTGATGACTTAGTCAATTACTTCGGTGTTGACCCTGTTCGTTTCTTTGTCTTAAACGAAATGCCTTATGCACATGATGGCGTTATTACTTATGATTTGATGATTGAACATATCAATACAAACTTAGCGAACGTTTATGGAAACTTAGTGAATCGTACGATTTCGATGGCAAATCAATACTTAGGTGGAACAATTGTTGAGCCGAGCGAATTTGAGGAACTTGATGAAGACTTACGTAAGTTTACTACCGATACAATTGATAAGTATGAAGCGAAGTTTGATACGTATCATGTCTCTGATGCAATAAGTCAGGTTGTAGAATTATTAAGACGTGCTAATAAGTACATTGATGAGACGACACCATGGATTCTTGCGAAAGATGAGGAATTACACCCTCGTTTAAATAACGTTTTATACAACCTCTTAGAAGTGATTAAGAAGGCAACGATTCTTCTTTCACCTATTATTCCTGAGAGTGCTGCGACATATTTAGGGTTAATTAATGCGGAAGCTTTAGACTTCTCAGATATTAGAAAACACAATACTCAAAAAGAATATAAGGTTGTTAAGGAACAAGAGATTGTATTTGCACGTATAGATGCAAATAAGAAGTTAGAGGAAATTGAAGCAGATCAAAATCCTATCATTACAGAGAAAGAGCTTATCGATTTTGAACATTTCACAGCAATGGATATGGTTGTCGGTGAAGTCTTGGAATCAAAGGTTCATCCAGATGCAGATCGTTTATTGATCTCACAGATTGATGTGGGTACTGGGGTTATTCAAGTGGTAAGTGGTATTGCAGATTGGTGTTCACCAAAAGAGTTAATAGGACAACATGTAATCGTTGTAAGAAACTTAAAACCAATTAAGTTACGTGGAGTACAATCACAAGGTATGATTCTCGTCAGTAAAGATAAGAAGAAGATGGAGTTATTAACGTCTACACTTCCTGCGGGATCTGAAGTTGCGTAAACTTGAAATACATCCAGATGACTTAGAACAATTAAAGTCTAAACATGACGTATTAAAAAAATATATTGAGTCTGTAGAGATTCCTGAGCGTTATGGTTCAGACACACTCTTTCAAGAAATATGTAAGACTGTAATTGGTCAACTTATTTCTACGAAAGCTGCGGATACAATTTATTCTCGATTAGAAGATTTATTAATTGAGGTCAATGAAGATAGGTATTTAGAGTTTAGTAAGGAAGATATAGTAACGTGTGGCATATCTTCAAAGAAGTATGAAACTATCTATAATCTAGCGTATGATTTAAAATATGATATACTAGATTATCAAGAATTAAGTAAGCAAAGTGATGAAGAAATAATTGAATTATTAACAGCATATCCAGGTATTGGATTGTGGAGTGCAGAGATGTTATTAATTCATGGTTTAAGACGACCTGATGTCTTAGCATATGGAGATTTAGGCATTCGAAACGGTATAGTCAAAGTATACGGGTTACAGAACTTAAACAAAGAACAATTTGATGTTATTAAAGAGCGATTATCGCCTTTTAACACGATTGCTTCTTTATACTTTTGGCAAGCATATACAGGAGAGTGAATTTTATGCGAGATATTATAGTAGTTGGAGCAGGTCATGCGGGCTTAGAAGCCGCAATGGCAATTTCCAATATGGATATTAAAGTAACATTGATTACTTTAGATGCAGATTTAATGGCAACCTTACCATGTAACCCATCAATAGGGGGACCAGCAAAAGGTATTGTTGTACGTGAAGTTGATGCTTTGGGTGGAGTTATGGGACGTTTAGCGGACCTTAATGCACTTCAAATAAAGATGTTAAACATGGCTAAAGGGCCAGGTGTAAGAGCCTTAAGAAATCAAATTGACAAAGTTAAATATGTGAAGATGGTTAAAGAAATGGTTCTTGAAAATAAGAACATTGAACTTCTTGAAGACCAAGTAAAATCATTAATTATAGAAAATAATGAAGCTAAAGGAATTGTGTTAGCGGATGGTACAGAATTGAGATCTGAGATGGTTGTCTTAACAACAGGAACATTTTTAGCGTCTCAAATTATGATTGGTCATGAAGTAGAAAATATTGCGGCAGACAATCAAAAGACAACTGACGGAATATCGAAGGCGCTATCAGGACAAAAGTTAGATTTAATTCGTTTAAAGACAGGTACTGTTGCACGTATTAAAACAAATAGTGTTCATTATGATCGGGTTGAAATTCAACCCGGAGATGAAGATTATAACTTCTTTTCATGGCAAAGTAAGAAAGAAGATATTAAACTTGAACAATTACCATGTTATTTAACATATACAAATGCGAAGACTCATGAAATTATAGAAGCTAATCTTGATGCTTCCGCAATGTATGGTGGTGTTGTAACGGGTGAAGGTGCTCGTTACTGCCCTTCTATTGAAGACAAGATTGTACGTTTTGCTGATAAAGAACGTCATCAATTATTTATTGAGCCTGAATCCTTAGAACTTGATACGGTATATGTTCAAGGATTATCAACATCCCTACCAGCAGATGTTCAAGATGAGATGATTGCGAGTGTAGTTGGATTAGAAGATGCGGAAATAACGGCATATGGATATGCTATTGAATATGATGCCATTAATCCAATACAATTAAAGAAAACATTAGAATCAATGAGCGTTAATAATTTGTTCTTTGCGGGACAAATTAATGGGACATCAGGATATGAAGAAGCAGCTGGTCAAGGTATTATGGCAGGTATTAACGCTGGACTTAAATTTCAAGGTAAAGAACCATTTATCCTAAGAAGAGATGAAGCATATATTGGTGTTATGATTGATGACCTTGTAACTAAGGGGACAAAAGAACCATATCGTTTATTAACGTCACGTTCAGAATATCGTTTGTTATTACGTCATGATAATGCGGACTTAAGATTAACAGAATATGGTTATCAAATCGGAACTGTTAAGGAAGATCAATATGCACATTACTTAAATAAAGTAGAAATGATGCGTCAAATTGAAGATGACTTAAAACGTAATACGTTTGTATCAAGTGATAAAATTCAAGGATTCTTAACGGACTTAGGATTTAATAAGCTCAATGATCGTATTAGTGCTTATGAACTTTTAAGAAGACCAACAATTACAGTGGATAACATTGCGCCATATCTAGACTTCGATATCGATTTAGATATTGCGAAATTCAATGAAATTGAAATTAAGTATGAAGGATATATTCAAAAGGCAAAACGTGAAGCCGCACGCTTAAGTAAGATGGAAATGGTTAAGATTCCAACTGATTTAGATTATGACTTATTAGAACATTTATCTAAAGAAGGTAGAGAAAAGTTAGCCTTAATCAAACCTGAAACCTTAGGGCAAGCAAGCCGTATTTCCGGGGTAAATCCATCAGACATTGCAATTCTTTCATTCTTTATGAATGAAAGAAATAAAAAATAGTAGAGAGTAATTTGGTATAATTAGATACGAGGAGGTAGTCTATGGCAATACAAGATTTTATAGATAAACTACAAGCACACAATATCGTGCTTAATGAGGTTCAACTAAAACAATTCGATAGCTATCGTAGACTGCTTCAAGAGTATAATAAAATAATGAATTTAACCGCAATTATAGAAACTGATGAAATATATATCAAACATTTCTATGACAGTATCCTTCCCTCAACATTTGTAGATCTCAAAGGGTCTTTATTAGATGTTGGGGCAGGAGCAGGTTTTCCAAGCATTCCATTAAAGATTGTTTATCCGGATTTGGATGTTACAATATTGGAGCCAATTAATAAGCGCGTTCGTTTTTTAACAGCGCTATGTGAAGAATTAGATATAAATGTTAAGATAGTTGAAGCCCGTGCCGAGGACTACATAAAAGAAAGCAAGATAAGGTATGATTTTGTAAGTGCAAGAGCAGTTGCGAACCTTCAAATTCTTTCGGAATTATGTATTCCATTTGTTAAGGTTAATGGGTATTTCATGGCCTTAAAAGGTAGTAAATATGAAGAAGAATTAGAAGCGAGTCAGAATGCGTTTAAGGAATTAAATGCGAAAGTTGAAGAAGTGTTTACAACGAATTTAGAAGATGCGGACAGAGCAATTATTATGATAAGAAAACTTGGAGAAACAAGTAAAAAGTATCCAAGACATTATGGACAGATTAAGAAGAGACCATTGTAAGGGGATTTTATGGAAAATATACAGAGAATTTCTATTGATTTAATTAAACCGAATCGTTATCAGCCACGTTTGGCTTTTGATGATGACAGAATCGTTGAATTATCACAGTCTATTAAGAATAATGGATTAATTCAACCGATTATCGTAAGAGAAGCAAATGGCTTATATGAGATTATTGCTGGAGAAAGACGTTATAGAGCGAGTATTTTAGCAGGTCTAACGGAAGTTGAAGCAATTGTGAAACATGTAGATGCTTTAGAGTTAAGTGAAATGGCACTTGTTGAAAATATTCAGCGTGAAGACTTAACCGCAATTGAAGAAGCCCGAGCTTATGTTCAACTTAAAGAACAATTTGGAATTACACAATCAGAACTAGGAAAACGTGTAGGGAAATCTCAATCAACGATTGCAAATAAACTTAGATTATTAAACTTAAGTCCAGAGGTACAAGATGCAGTAGTTAATCGAAGAATTACAGAAAGACACGCTCGTGGATTATTAAAACTGAATGAAGAAGAACAAGTTAAAACTCTTGAGAGTATTATTGAGAATAAGTTAACAGTTAGTGAAACTGAAAAAGTTGTTGCTAATAAGACTAAAAAACCAGTAAGAAAACCTAAAACTCAAGGGTATTCAAAGAATCATCTCTTAGCGATTAATACGGTAAGACAAGCGGTGACCATGATTAGTGATTTTGGAATTGTAACTGAGTTAATTGAAGATGATCAAGATGATGAGATTGTGATGACAATAAAGATTAAAAAATAGAAAGGAATAATTATGGGCAAGATTATAGCAATCGCCAACCAAAAAGGCGGCGTAGGAAAAACTACAACAACAGTAAACTTAGCAGCAGCTTTAGCTTACTTGAATAAAAAAGTATTAATAGTCGATTTTGATCCCCAAGCAAATGCTACACAAGGTGTTGGAGCATATAATATTGGTGTTAATAAATCATCTTATGATTTATTATTTGGTGATATTGCACCCGATAAAGTAGTGAAGACATTATCGATACCACCATTATCAATTATTCCTGCAACCATCGATTTAGCAGGAGCTGACTTAGAGATGGCTGAATATAAAGTGGGAAGAGAGACATTACTTAAAGATAAATTAGATGTTATAAGAAATGATTATGACTATATATTTATTGATTGCCCTCCTTCATTAGGACTTTTAAATACGAATGCATTTACAGCAGCTGACTCAGTTTTAATACCAGTTCAATGTGAGTACTATGCATTAGAAGGATTAACACAACTGCTTTCAACAATTAGATTAATTCAACGTTTATTTAACCGCAAATTAGTCATTGAAGGTGTTCTACTAACGATGTTTGATGCAAGAACAAACTTAAGTTTAGAAGTTCAACAAGAAGTTAGAAAATATTTTAAAGAGAGTACTTATAAAACTCATATTCCAAGAAGTATAAAATTATCAGAGGCGCCATCACGTGGGCAAACGATCTTTGAATATGATATTAAGTCAACAGGGGCTAAAGCCTATGCAGCTTTAGCTAAAGAATTAATTAAAGCAAACGAATAGAAAGAGGTGATTGTATGAGTGATAAGAAATTAGGTCGTGGATTAGGAGCTATATTTGGAGAAGGTATTGAAGAAGCACTTGAAGATATTCAACAAGGTGCAGAAACGACTACTGAAGGTAGAAAAACAAGTATTCCACTAAAAGAGATTCATAGTAACCCATATCAACCACGTAAAGTTTTTGATGAAGATAAGATTGAAGAGTTGGCAGTGTCAATTCAACAACATGGTGTTTTTACTCCAATATTAGTTCGTGAAGCTATTAAGGGTTATGAACTAGTTGCAGGAGAACGTCGTGTCCTAGCATCTCGTAAAGTTGGATTAGAAACAATTCCAGCAATCGTTGTAGATTTCAATGATGACATGATGTTAGAAATCGGACTTTTAGAAAATATTCAAAGAGAAAACTTAAACGTTATTGAAGAAGCCAATGCTTATGCTCAAATGATTGACCACTTCGACTATACACAAACACAACTTGCAAAACGTGTGGGTAAGACTAGAGAACATATTGCAAATATTACAAGACTCTTAAGACTACCTGATAAGGTTCAACAAATGGTCGTCGATAAGAAATTATCGATGGGACATGTTAGACCTTTAATTACCCTAGATAGTGAAGAAGAAATTATTTACTATGCAGAAGAAATCGTTAATAAAAACTTATCAGTTCGTGCGGTAGAGAAAATGATGCGCGAAGATAAAGAAGGTGTTAAAGAGGAAACAATTAAAAAAGTTGATCCTCAATTAAAAGATGTAGAACGTTCAATAGAACATAAACTATCAACAAAAGTTACCTTAAGTGATAAGAAAATTGTTATTAACTATTCTGATTTTAGTGATCTTAACCGTATATTAGAGATATTAGATTTATTAGATAAATAGGAGTAAGTTATGAAATTCACACCAGTCTACAGTTATAAGACAAAAGACTATACATTATTAAAGATGCGCTTAAACGGAAGTAAACAAGTTCTAAAGTTTAGAACTTTGTTTAGTACTGATGAGATTAGATTTCTTTTAACAAATATCGATAACCCTTCAACCATGAAAATAAGAAATATGAATGTGGTTATTAACGGAAAGACATATCCAGTAACTGTTAATGGTAAAAAACGCTTTGTGCTTCCTGCACATAGTGAATTTTATAGTGACACAATAAAAGTAAATATACCACTCGCTACCGCTATGGTCGTTCAAACTCGTTTTAGTTTCTTCACCAAGGCATTTTCAGCGAGTGATTTTAATAGCACAAAAGTGATACAGTCAGATCATTATGGTATGCTGAATCGAAGAATGTTACTGGGAATGAAGACGAAAGCAATTAGTAAACCTCACGTTCAGATTGTGGCACTCGTTAAACAAATAGAAGTGATGAGTGATCACAAGACTATAACATGGTTTGGAGATTCATTAACAAACCACAGTCACTATACACAACCTTTACAAGAGAGATTCTTAAACAATAATGAAAAAGTATCGATATTAAATGCAGGACAAAGCGGTAATAGACTTCTAAAAGATGGAAGAAATATTATGAAAGAATCTTTTGGAATTCGAGGGATTAAAAGGATTCATCATGATGTCTTTGAATATAATAAACCTGATGCTGTAGTCGTAGCTTTGGGGATTAATGATTTAATTCATCCAGGAACGGCAGTTGCTCAAACAGAGTTTCCAAGTTTTGAGGAGATGATTGAAGGCTATCGTTATCTCTTAAGTGTGATCAAAGAACACGGCGCTAAAGCAATAATCGCAACCATAACACCATTTGGACACTATAATATCGCGGTTACCGAAGATGCGGAACTGATGAGACAAGCGCTTAATGACTGGATTTTAAACCAAAAAGAGTTTGACCATGTTATTGATATGGCTTCAATTGTCGAAGATTCAAAAGAGCCATCACGTTTAGCACCTGAGTTTAGAGGCGATGATAATTTACACTGGGATGCACTCGGTGGACAAATAATTGCAGATACAATAAATATAGAGGAGTTGTTAACATTAATAAAATAACTTTGAGAGAAATAATAGATCAACATCATAAGATTGTGATACTTAGTGGTGCTGGAGTATCCACAGCCAGTGGACTAAAAGATTTTAGAAGTGACGATGGATTATATTCAAACAAGGAGATTGATCCAATAAAACTACTAAGTAGAGATCATTACAATTTTAATCCTCAATCCACGATTGACTATATTGTGGATAACTTTATTGTAAATAAAGATGTTAAAGAAAACCTTGGGCATATCTTTGCTTATGACTTATATAAACAAGGAAAACTAGTTGGGGTGGTTACACAAAATATTGATGGACTATATCAAAGGACAGAGCTGCCTAAAGATATGATTGTAGAGATTCATGGCAGTGGTTCTGATTTTTTATGTACTCAATGTAATAACAAATTTGAGATTACAGAACTTAACGAAAATAATAGAAGTAAGTGTTGTGATGCTATCGTGGATACAGATGTTATCCTTTATGGCGATAATTTCGAATATAATAACTATAATCGTTATATGGACATGATGGGACAAGCAGATTTAGTTATTGTTATGGGGACAACACTTCATATTAGTGCCCATATGTATAGCGTTATGCAGGTTCCTTATCGAATTTTAATCAACAATGAGGAGTTAGATTATAATAATGAAATGTTTCAAGAACTATTTATTGGAGATATCAATGATATTCTAAGAAAAGAGTATTATTAAGATCATTAAGACTGTTTTAAAATCGTATTTATTACTCCGTGTCAGCAATATATTTTGATAAATTGGTATGAAATGTTATACTACACCTTTAGAGAACTATGATAGTTCTCTTTTTACATACACAAAAATAAAACTTTTAAACAAATCAGGAGGTATTATTATGATTGAATTTAAAAATATTACGAAGGTCTATGGAAATCATAAAGCTGTAGATAATTTGAACCTAACAATTAATGATGGTGAATTTGTTTGTTTTATAGGTACTTCAGGTAGTGGTAAAACAACAAGTATGAGAATGATAAATAAAATGGTAAGACCAAGTTCGGGAACGATAACGATTGAGGGTAAAGATATTAATCGTATTGATGATATAGAACTTAGAAGATCAATAGGGTATGTTATTCAACAAGTTGGTCTTATGCCACATATGACAATATATGAAAATATCGTGATGGTCCCAAAGTTATTAAAGTGGGATGAAGAGCGAATGAATAAGGTAGCCCATGATTTAATGGGACGTGCCGACTTATCCTTAGACTTACTTGATAAGTACCCTTCAGAGTTAAGTGGTGGTATGCAACAAAGAGTTGGGGTAATACGTGCGCTTGCAGCCGATCAAAATATTATATTAATGGATGAGCCCTTTGGAGCACTAGATCCAATTACCCGAGATGCACTTCAAAGACTTATTAAAAGACTACAGAAAGAAATGAATAAAACGTTTGTTTTTGTTACCCATGATATGGATGAGGCGATTAATATGGCTGATAAGATCGTTGTTATGCATGAAGGAAAAGCAGTACAAGTAGGAAGTCCTAAAGATATCTTAATGAATCCAGCAAATGAGTTCGTTAGAGATCTAGTTGGAGAAGAACGATTAAACCAAGCTAGTTTTGATTATCAAACAGTTGAAAATATAATGCGTGCTCCAGTAAAAATTAATGAAAATAATACTATTGGTCAAGCAGCGAAATTAATGGCGAAAACTAAAGTGGATGATATTTTAGTTGTAGATGACGAAGGTGTTTTAACAGGCCGTATTGATATGAGAGCTTTATCAAAGCGTCACTCTAGAAATGATACAGTATCAAGTATCGTAAAAAAGGTTACATATATTTATAATGATACCGCAATTCGTGATGCAATCTTTTACATACAAGATTTAAGCCACAGAAACTTATCAGTCGTTGATCATAATGGCCGTTTGGCAGGAATCATAACACGTGGAGACATTGTTTCAAACATGTATGAAGCCTTTTGGACAGACTATGAACCAGAAAATGAAGAGGATGACTTTACGCTAATACTTGATCAATATGAGAAAGTAAGTGGTGCAGTATCACAATCGGAAATTAAAAATGAGAGTGATGAATCATGAGTAGTTTTATAGAACAATATGGCAGTGAATTTTTTGTGAAGCTTTTTGAACATTTATACATTAGTGCTCTTGCTTTACTTATTGGTAGTTTAATTGCGATACCACTAGGAA
>RRZT012249053.1_pt1 | contig 10481 bp, 9 predicted proteins | sample 2165551 | NCBI WGS metagenome assembly RRZT01 (sample SAMN10456910, study PRJNA506462) | wastewater metagenome | biome: wastewater; feature: sludge; material: wastewater sludge; isolation source: wastewater sludge with Escherichia coli K12::gfp cells carrying plasmid... | place: USA: Moscow, Idaho ...
AAGGTGAAGACGGTTGTGCTGGAGATCGGCCAGCTCGCCGCCCTCGAGCCCGACAGCCTGCGCTTCTGCTTTGATCTGGTGATGAAAGACAGCATCGCCGAGGGCGCGGTGCTGCAGATCGACAGCCTGCCGGGGCGCGGCTGGTGTGCCCGGTGCGCCGAGACGGTGCCGATTGCGGCCCTGTATGATGCCTGCCCGCGCTGCGGCAGCTACCAGGTGCAGGCGAGCGGCGGCACCGAGATGCGGGTCAAGGAGCTTGAAATCGAGTGAAGGCGGTTTGAAATGTGCAATGTGTGCGGCTGTGGCAGCGGGGAGACCCGCATCGAAGGTGAAGGGGCGAAACCTGCCTATCGTTGGGCGCCGGTCGGGCGCCGCCAGGCGACCCGCGCCCAGGCTGAGGCCGCCCCTCCGGCGTCTGCGCACGCGGCGGGCGGGGAGGCGGGCGAGGGGAGCCTGCACTTCGGCCATGGCCCGGCGGGCGCCCACGCGCCGGGCATGAGCCAGGCCCAGATGGTGAAGATCGAGCAGGACATCCTCGCCAAAAACGATGGCTTCGCCGCCGACAACCGCCGCTGGCTCGCCGAGCGGGGCGTTCTGGCCCTCAACCTGGTGTCCAGCCCCGGCTCCGGCAAGACCAGCCTGCTGGTGCGCACGATCGCCGCGCTGCAGTCCCTGCCCCAGCCGGTGCCGGTGAGCGTCGTCGAGGGCGACCAGCAGACCAGCTTCGACGCCGAGCGCATCCGTGCCACCGGCGCTCCGGCGCTGCAGATCAACACCGGCAAGGGCTGTCATCTGGATGCGCGGATGGTCGGGATCGCCATGGAGAGGCTCGCGCCGCCCGAAGGCGGCGTGCTGCTCGTCGAGAACGTGGGCAACCTGGTCTGCCCGGCGGCCTTCGACCTGGGCGAGGCGGCCAAGGTGGTCGTGCTGTCGGTCACCGAGGGCGAGGACAAACCCCTCAAATACCCCGACATGTTCGCCGCCGCCAGCCTGATGCTGGTGAACAAGATCGACCTCCTGCCCCACCTGAACTTCGACGTGAACAAGACCATTGAATTTGCGCTGCGGGTCAACCCGCGCCTTCAAGTGATCTCGCTGTCAGCCAGCACCGGTGAGGGTTTCGAGGCCTGGCTGGACTGGCTGCTGACCCGCCGGAAGGCCGCCCGCATCGCCCGGGCCGAGCGGCTGGCGGGGCTGCGTGACGCCGCTGCCGATCCCGTTGCGGAGGCTGACCTCGAGCCCGCCGCCAACGGCGGCAGGGCAGGGTGAGCGCCCGATGCTGATCGTCGTCGACCCGACCCGCGTCGCCCGCCGGCTGCGGGTGCGCGGGGTGGTCCAGGGGGTGGGCTTCCGGCCCTTCGTCTATCGCTATGCCCGCAGCCTCGGCCTCGTCGGCTGGGTGCGCAATGACGGTAGCGGGGTGGAGATCGAGGTGCAGGGCAGCGAGCCGCTGGTCGAAGCCTTCACCCGCGGTCTGGTGGCCGAGGCGCCGCCCCTGGCGCGCATCGACACCGTCGAGCCGGAGGTGATCCCGCCCGAGGACGGGCGCCGTGATTTCGCGATCCTGCCCAGCGCCGGCGGCACCGTGGCCACCGCCATCGGGCCCGATGTAGGCGTCTGCCCGGCGTGCCTCGCCGAGCTGTTCGACCCCGCCGACCGCCGCTGGCGTTACCCCTTCATCAACTGCACCCACTGCGGGCCGCGCTACACCATCACCCGCAGCCTGCCCTACGACCGCGCCCGCACCAGCATGGCCGGCTTCGAGCAGTGCCCCGCGTGTGCCACCGAATATGCCCACCCGGGCGACCGGCGTTTCCATGCCGAGCCCAACGCCTGCCCGGTGTGCGGGCCGCGGCTCAGCCTGTTCGAGCCCCACGGCGTGCCTGCCCTGGCGCGCGATGCGATCGCCGAGACCCTGCGCCGCATCCGCCTGGGCGAGATCGTGGCGATCAAGAGCCTGGGTGGTTTTCACCTGGCCTGCGACGCGGCCAACGCTGCGGCCGTGGCCCGCCTGAGGGCATCCAAGCAGCGCCCCGACCGGCCCCTGGCGCTGATGCTCGCCAATCTTGCCAGCGTCGCCCCGCTGGCCCGGCTGGGCGGCGCGGCGGCAGCCACCCTCGAGAGCGCCGAGCGCCCCATCGTGCTGCTCGACAAGCAGGCCGGCTTCGACGCCCGCCTGCCCGGCATCGCGCCGGGGCTCGACGAAGTGGGCATCATGCTGCCCTACACGCCGCTGCATTACCTGCTCTTCCACGAGGCCGCCGGCCGCCCCGCCGGCACCGCCTGGCTCGCCGAAGCCCAGCCGCTGGCCCTGGTGATGACCAGCGCCAACCCCCACGGCGAGCCCCTCGTGCAGGGCAACGACGAAGCCTTCGAGCGTCTCGCCGAGATCGCCGACGTGCTCCTGATGCACGACCGGGACATCGTCGTACGCTGCGACGATTCGGTGCTCCGCCTGCGCTCCGACCTGCCCGTCGGGCCGGGTGAGGCCGCCGGGGCGGGCGTCCAGTTCCTGCGCCGGGCGCGGGGTTTCACGCCGCTCGCGATGCCGCTTCAAGAGGCCGGCCCGCCGGTGCTCGCCTTCGGCGCTCATCTCAAAGCCACCCTGTGCATGGCCCGCGGGCGCGAGGCCTTTCTATCCCAGCACATCGGCAACCTCAACAGCCCGGCCGCCTGCGCCGCGCTCGACGAGGCGGCCGAGCACCTGCAGACCATCCTGTCGGTGCGCCCGGCGGCGGTGGCCCACGACGCTCACCCCGACTACTACTCCACCCGCGCGGCGCTCGAGATGGCGGCGCGCCTGGGCGTGCCGGCGGTCGCCGTCCAGCATCACCACGCCCACATCGCGGCCGTGTGCGCCGAGCATAGTCTCGATGGCCCGGTGCTCGGCTTCGCCGCCGACGGGGTCGGCCTCGGCACCGACGGCATGCCCTGGGGCGGCGAACTGTTGCAGGTGGACGGGGCCGAATTCCAGCGCCTGGGGCATCTCGCCCCGCTGCCCCTGCCCGGGGGCGACCGCGCGGCCCGCGAACCGTGGCGCATGGCCTGTGCCGTGCTGCACGCCCTCGGAGGCGCCGACGAGGCTGCCCGGCGTTTCGCCCACCAGCCCCATGTGGCTCAGGTGCTCGACATGCTGACGCGCGGCACCCGCTGCCCACCGACCACCAGCCTCGGCCGCTGCTTCGACGCCGCCGCCGGCTTGCTGGGCCTGTGCGAGACGATGACGTTCGAAGGTCAGGCGGCCATGCTCCTCGAGACCGCCGCCCGAGCCTATGGCAAGGCGCTGCCCCTGCCCGGCGGCTATCACATCGACCGTCGCTCGCCCGACGGGCCCCTTGTGCTCAACCTTTACCCGCTCTTCAATCAGCTGGCCGAAGAAACCACGCCCGAGCGCGGTGCCGCCCATTTCCACGCCAGCCTCGTCGACGGGCTTGAGCACTGGATCGGCGAAGCCGCCGAGGCCAGCGGGCTGCGGCGGGTGGCGCTGGCCGGCGGATGCCTGCACAACCGCGTGCTGGCTGCCGGCCTGCGCAGCAAGCTGATGGCCCGCGGGCTGGCCGTCTTCGAGGCCCAGCACGTGCCCCCTGGCGACGGCGGCATCGCCCTCGGCCAGGCCTGGGTCGCCCGGGCGCAGCTCATGACGGGGCCTGCGACTTGAAAAAATCGGCTCACACGCCGGGCAGCGTGCGCCGGCTCGAAGACATCCCCAACGTCGGTTGCGCGGTGGCCGATGAACTGCGGGCCCTCGGCATCACGGCGCCGATTGGGCTCGTCGGCCGCGACCCGTGGGCCCTGTACGCCGAGCTCAACGCCCGCCGCGGCTTCTGCCACGACCCCTGCCTGCTCGACACCTTCATCGCCGCGACGCGCTTCATGGCCGGCGAGCCGGCCCGGCCCTGGTGGCATTACACGGCCGAGCGCAAGGCGCGCCAGGCCGCCAGCAAGGACTGATCCCATGTGCCTCGCCATCCCGACCCGCGTGGTCGAACTCCTCCCCGACAACCAGGCCCTGGTAGACCTGGGCGGCGTTCGCAAGGCCATCTCCCTCGAACTGGTGGACGATGTCGCGGTGGGTGATTACGTGATCATCCACGTAGGCTACGCGCTCACCCGGCTCGACCCCGACGAGGCGGCCCGCACGCTGGCGCTTATGGCCGAGGCCGGCCTCGACGTGGGCGGCGCGGGGGCGTGCCCATGAAATACGTTGACGCGTTTCGTGACGGCGAACTGGCCCGCGGCATCGCCGCCGCCATCGCCCGCGAGGCCAGCCCGGCGCGCCGCTACGCCTTCATGGAGTTCTGCGGCGGCCACACCCACGCGATCTCCCGCTACGGCCTGGCCGACCTGCTGCCGCCCCAGGTCCGGATGATCCATGGCCCGGGCTGCCCGGTCTGCGTGCTGCCCATCGGGCGCATCGACCAGGCGATCCGGCTGGCCCTCGACGAGGGCGTCACCCTGTGCACCTACGCCGACACGCTGCGGGTGCCGGCCTCGGCGGGGCTCACGATGCTCCGCGCTCGGGCGCAGGGTGCCGACATCCGCATGGTCTATTCGGCCGCCGAGGCGCTGGCGCTGGCCCGCCGCGAACCCGGGCGGCAGGTTGTCTTTTTTGCGATCGGCTTCGAGACCACCACGCCGCCCACTGCGCTGTTGATCCGCCAGGCGGCGGCGCTGGGCCTCGCCAACTTCAGCGTGCTGTGCTGCCATGTGCTGACCCCGCCGGCGATCGCCGCGATCCTCGACGCCCCCGAGGCCCGGGCGCCGGGCGGCGTGGCCCTCGACGGCTTCATCGGCCCGGCCCACGTGAGCACCGTGATCGGCAGCCGCCCCTACGCCCGCTTTGCCGCCGAGTACCGGAAACCGGTGGTGATCGCCGGCTTCGAGCCCCTCGACGTGATGCAGGCGATCCTCATGCTGGTACGCCAGGTGAACGATGGCCGCGCCGAGGTCGAGAACGAGTTCACCCGGGCCGTCACCGACGACGGCAACCTCAAGGCCCAGGCGCTGATGGCGGATGTCTTCGCGCTGCGCGAGAGTTTCGAATGGCGCGGCCTCGGGGTGCTGCCCCGCTCGGCGCTGCGCATCCACGAGCGCTACGCCGCCTTCGACGCCGAGGCCCGCTTCGGGCTCGTCTATGTGCCGGTGGCCGACCACAAGGCCTGCGAATGCGGGCCCATCCTGCGTGGGGTCAAGGCGCCCCTCGACTGCAAGCTGTTCGGCACCGTGTGCACGCCCGACACGCCGATGGGGGCCTGCATGGTGTCCTCCGAGGGCGCCTGCGCCGCCCACTACACCTACGGGCGTGTCCGCGACCCAGCCGGCCCCCACTGATTTCTGCTTCAGATTTCTCGCCTCGCCGCCGATAGAGCTTCAAATGGTCTGCACCAGGCCGAGCGAGGAGACAACAAGTGAAGTTTTTCAGCAAACTGCGCGGAACGTCCATGTCGGGCGTCGCCATGCTGCAGTGCCGTGCCGCAGAGCTCGAGCAGGCGCTTGCCGCCCTGTCGATCAAGCCGACTTTCATCAACGCCTACGTGTCGCCCCACCTCGACATCGATCAGGTTGCCCGCACGGTGACCCGCCGCTTCCCCGGGGTGCCGATCATGCTGTGCTCCACCGCCGGTGAGCTGTGTTCGGCGGGCGAAGGCCTCTACTGCAACACCGGCGATCAGTGGGACAGGGTGGTGCTGCAGTGCTTCGATGCCTCGCTGATCGCCCAGGCCAGCGTTGTGGCGGTGCCCCTTGGTTGCGAGGACATCCGCCGGGGCGACGTCGACATGCCGGTCAAGGAGCGGGTCGCCCGGATCGCCCGCAACATCCAGGCGCTGCAGGTGGGCATGGAGATCGACCACCGGGATACGCTGGCGTGCGTCCTCTTTGACGGCCTGTCGGCCTCCGAATCCTTCTTCATGGAGGCGCTGTACGACTCCGGGCGCTTCCCGTGCCTGTTCGTGGGCGGCTCGGCAGGGGGCAAGTTCGACTTCCGCAACACCTGGCTCCACGACGGCACCCGCCGCCTCGAGAACCATGCCCTGATCGCCTTCCTGAAGATCGCCCGGGGCACCCGCTTCGGGGTGCTGAAGAGCCAGAACTTCGTGCCCGACGGCCCGCACTTCCCGGTGCTCCACGCCTCCCTCGAACAGCGCTACGTGAGCGAAGTGATCGACGCCGATGGGCGCGTGGTGTCCTTCATCGACGCCCTGTGCGCGCATTTTCGCTGCGCCCCGCGGGAGCTCGAAGCCAAGCTGGCCGACTTTTCCTTTGCGATCCAGGTCGGCAAGGAGATCTTCGTGCGCTCGGTGGTGCGGGTCGATGTCGAGGCCAGGCGGGTGTATTTCTACTGCGACATCTCCCCGGGCGACGACCTGCTGCTGGTGCGCCGGACCAAGCTGGTGCAGAGTACCGAAGAGGATTTCCGGCGTTTCATGGCCGGCAAGCCCGCTGCGCCGGTGGCCGGCATCCTCAACGACTGCATCCTGCGGCGGCTCTACAACGACAAGGACCTCGCCCATGTTCGCCAGGCGCTGCCCTGCGACCAACTGGCGGGCTTCTCGACCTTCGGCGAGATCCTCGGCCTCAACCTCAATCAGACCCTCACCGCGGTGTTCTTCTTCCGGGTGCCGGAAGGCGCGGGCTTCCGTGACGACTACGTGGACAACTTCGTGGCGCACTACGGCGAGTTCAAGGCATTTTTCCTGCGTCGGCAGGGGGCCAAGCTGGCCGGCTTGTCCAAGCTCATCGTCACCCAGATCGACGACTACCAGGCCCAGCGCTTCGACAGCCAGCTCGACGCGTCGAGTTTCGACGAGGGCATTGCGCCGGTGGTGCATGGCCTCAACAGCCTGGGCCGCACATTGAAGTCGTCCCGCGACCTGCGCGAGAGCACCGCCCTGCAGCTCGAAGAATGCGCGGGCGACCTGTATGCCTCGATGGGCGTGCTCGCCGCCACCACCGACGAGCAGGCGAAGGTGGTGGCCCAGGTGGGCGACACCGTCGAGGAGCTGTCCCGCCAGGCCGGAGACGCCGCCGGCAGCGCGCGCAACCTGGCCCATTCCAGTGGCCGGATCCAGGGCGTCGTCGAGATCATCCAGCAGATCGCCGACCAGACCAACCTGCTCGCCCTCAACGCCGCCATCGAGGCCGCCCGCGCGGGCGAGGCCGGTCGCGGCTTCGCGGTGGTGGCCGACGAGGTGCGCAAGCTGGCCGAGAAGTCGCGCACCAGCGCCGGCGAGATCGGCGCCGACATCTCGACCCTGGCCGCCGAGATCAACCGGGTCGCCCAGGAGATCGGGCGCCAGGCGGAGGACGTGTCTGGCGTGTCGGGCATGTTGCAGGATATCGAGGCCTTCAGCAGCAAGACCACCGAGAGCGCCGACCATGCACGGCTTGTCGCCGATACACTCAAGAACCTCACCGACAATCAGCTGAGGCAGGCCTGAGCCACGGCGTGTCCGTGGCGGTCGGGGCTGCCGCGGCGCGCGCCATCATGAAAAAAAACTACGTCCGCCCCCTCGATCTCGCCTGCGGTGCCGTCGATCTCTCCCACGGCGGAGGGGGGCGTGCCATGCTTCAGCTCATCAGCGAGGTCTTCGGCCGCGCCTTCGACAACGAATGGCTGCGCCGGGGCGACGACGGAGCCGTGCTGCCGGCGCCCGTCGCCGGCGAGCGGCTGGTGATCGCCACCGACGCCCATGTGGTCTCGCCACTGTTCTTTCCGGGTGGCGACATCGGCTGCCTCGCCGTGCACGGCACCATCAACGATGTGGCGATGATGGGCGCCCGGCCGCTCTATCTGGCGGCCAGCTTCATCCTCGAAGAAGGCTTCCCCCTGGCCGAGCTCGCCCGCATCGTCGCCAGCATGGCCGCCGCCGCGAAGGAGGCGGGCGTGCCGGTGGTGACCGGCGACACCAAGGTGGTGGAAAAGGGCAAGGGTGACGGCATCTTCATCACCACCACCGGTGTCGGTGCGCTGCCGGCCGGGCGCGAGCTGTCGGGCGCCAACGCCAGGCCCGGCGACGCGGTGATCGTCTCGGGCACGCTGGGCGACCACGGCATGGCGATCATGGCCCGGCGCGAAGGGCTTGCCTTCGAGTCCGGGATCCGTTCCGACACGGCGGCGCTCCACGGTCTCGTCGAGTCTGCGCTGGCGGCGGTGCCGGGCCTGCGGGTGCTGCGCGACCCGACCCGCGGCGGCCTGGCGGCCACCCTCAACGAGATCGCCCGCCAGTCCGGCGTCGGCATCGTCCTCGACGAGGCGGCGTTGCCCGTCGATCCCCAGGTGGCGGCGGCCTGCGAGTTCCTCGGCCTCGACCCGCTGCACATCGCCAACGAAGGCAAGCTCATCGCCATCTGCGCGGCGGACGAGGCCGACGCCCTCGTGGCCGCGCTGCGCGCCCACCCCCTCGGCGCCCGGGCGGCGCGGGTCGGCGAGGTGTGTGCCGACGAGCGCTGTTTCGTGCAGATGAAGACCGCCCTCGGTGGTCGCCGCATGGTCGACTGGCTGGCGAGCGAACAACTGCCGCGCATCTGCTGAGTCCATTCAAGCCACTGGCTAAATGGCCGTAGTTCAGAGGTGTTTGGTGCAATGAGGTGGTGCTGCAATGAAAATCTCTGAATCCAGCCTGGAGCTGCAGGCCAGCAGCCTCAAGGCGACCCGTCTCGAGGTGAAGGAAAGCCTGTCGGCCTGGGTCGGCCAGGGCGCTGCGGTGGAGCGGGGGGCCCGGGCCTTGCCCGAGGTGCGTGTCTCCGAGGCTGCCCGGGAGGCCTTGCAGGCTGACGAAAGCGCCGCGACGGGGGCTGCGGCGGAGGATGCGCCGCTGGACCCGAAGCTGGAGCTGGTCAGGGCCATCGTCGAGATGCTCACCGGGCGCTCGATCCGGGTGCTTTCGAGCGAGGACATCCAGGCCGATGCGGCGGCAGAGGCGCCGGCAGGGCAGGGCGGCAGCCGGCCTGCCTTCGGCATCGAATATTCCCGCAGTGAAACCATCGAGCACTACGAGGCAGCCAGCTTCGAGGCCGCCGGTACGGTGCGCACCGCCGACGGGCGTGACATTTCTTTCAGCCTGAGCCTGTCGATGCAGCGCTACGAGAGCGAGACCCGCAGCCTCAGCTTGCGGGCCGGCAGCGCTGTGGCGAAAGACCCGCTGGTGCTCAACTTCGGCGCCGACGCGGCGAGCCTGCGCAGCCAGCGTTTCAGCTTCGACTTGCTGGGCAATGGCGACGAGGTGGACATGCCCTTGCTCGGTGAGGGCAGCGGTTTTCTGGTGCTCGACGCCGTCGGCGGCGGGCGTGTCGAATCCGGGCGCCAGCTCTTCGGGCCGACCAGCGGTGACGGCTTCGCCGATCTGGCCGCCTACGACAGCGACGCCAACGGCTGGATCGACGAGGCCGACCCGGTGTTCGGCCGCCTCGGCGTGTGGACGCCGGATGCCGAGGGCGGTGGTGCGGTGCGCAGCCTGGCGGAGGCTGGTGTGGGCGCCCTGGGGCTCGACCGGGTCGCCACGCCCTTTGTGCTCAAGGATGGCACTGAGCTGGGGGCGGTCCGCAGCTCGGGCGTGTATCTTCGCGAGGCTGGCGGCGCGGGCACCCTGCAGCAGGTGGATGTGGTCGTCTGATCAGCCCTGGGTACGCTGCCGGAAGCCTTCGGGCACCGGCGCCGGCCGTCTCGCCGTGTAGTCGAAGAACAGAATGCCGGTCTTGCCCCGGGCGACCTCGCGGCCGCTGGCCTTGTCGCTGGCCTGCCACATCAGGTCGCAGCCGTACTTGTTGAAGTCGGCGGGGGTGATCTGGAAAATCAGCGTCTCGCCGTGGAATGCTTCGGATTTGTACTGCATGGCGGCATCCGCGACGACGATGCCTACGCCTTCCACGTCCAGTTCGGTATAGCCGAGGGACTTGAAAAAACGCACCCGGGCCTCGGAGAGCAGGCCGATCAGGGCGGCATTGTCGAGGTGATGGCCGTAGTTGATGTGGCCGATGTAGATCGGGATGTCGGTGGTGAACAGAAGATGCTCGGGGAGCTCGATGATCACGCGGGCCATGGACGCGTCCTTGGGTGGTTTGTCGGTCGGCGGATTATCGCAGGGCCGGCCGATTGCCGGCTCGAGATGTGGCGGGCAGAATGATGTGCTCACCCCGATCCGGAGCCTGCCCGTGGAACGCTTCACCATCTCCCTCGACGAAGAGCTGGCCCAGGCCTTCGATGCGCTGATTACCGCCCGGGGCTATTCCAACCGCTCTGAGGCGGTGCGCGACATCCTGCGCAGCCAGATCGAGGCCAGCCGCCTGGCTCGGGAGGACGCCCCCCACTGCATCGCCAACCTGTCTTACGTCTTCAATCACCACGAGCGGGAACTGGCCGAGCGGGTGACCCACGACCAGCACGCCCACCACGACCTCTGCGTGGCGACCCTGCATGCCCACCTGGATCACGACAACTGCATGGAAAGCGTGATCCTGCGGGGGCCGACCGACGCGGTGCG